>Cebus_capucinus_imitator_PRJNA485217_SSR047__coassemble_1363_pt1 | contig 15315 bp, 14 predicted proteins | sample Cebus_capucinus_imitator_PRJNA485217_SSR047__metabat2_high_PE_004 | metagenome-assembled genome bin Cebus_capucinus_imitator_PRJNA485217_SSR047
GTGGTCCATCTCGATCATGTTTATCTACAGGTGGACGGCGCGCAACGCTACGTGGACAGCACGTTCGCCAAAGCCAAGACCATCGTCAACGACTCTTACCTGGTCGGGACCGGTAACGCAGACCACCTGAGTGGCGACATCAAAGTGCCGTTCTCAAACGAAGCGCTGCTAATTTCCGGTACCGCCCGCACCAACCTTTCAATCGGCGAAAGCAGTACCTACTATTTCAACTCAACTGTCGTGGCCGACGGTTGGGCGGCGCTTTCCACCGATGCCTGCGGCGGTCGAGGGTTGGACTTGGTGGCCTACAACAGCACAGCGTTGGCGCTGCACGGTGGGTACGGCACGTATGCGGACTTCGGTTGCCGAGTTCGGCTGTACGGCAGCACATTAAAGGCGGCTGAGATCGGCGCGATTATCTCCAAGAGTGGCCGCATCGACCTTGAGGACGGGGCAGCCGCCGAACCGACGCTCCTGGCCTTGGACACCGGCAAGCGCACTGATGCACCATCGCTACTGAGCGGCGGTCGCAATGCGCTGATGATCCACGCACCGGATATGCGAGGTGAGGGCATCGGCGCAGTGGACTACGCCCACTTTATTGCCCGCAACAGTACCCTGAGCACCAGCCGCAAGCTGGTCAGCGACTTCGACTATGGCACCTATGGCAAGGCCGCCAAGCAGTTCGTCGACTACATCAGCGGCGACTTGATCCTGGTTAAGAGCACCAGCGCCGATATCGAGCTGGACAATACCAAGCTGCAACCCTACAACGGCGTGCTGTTTCACAGCGTGCTCAACTCCGACCGAATGGGCAACTACCTCGCTGCCGGCGACAATCGCAAGACCGATGCCGGCGGCAAGCTGCGGGTCAAGCCAATCACCCTGGGGCTGCACCATCTGTCCGCCAGTGGCACGGTGTTGCATGAAGACTATCAACGTGACCTTGAGATCAGGTTTACGTCCGCCGAACTGACCGGGCAAATCGTTCAGGGCAGCTTTCAGAGCTGGAAAAAGTTCTGGAACAGCAAAGGTATAACTCACGCCAATTGGCTGAAGGACCAGAATTGGGCCGGCAGCAACGATTTGAGCGTAGCCCTCGACGGCAAATCACGCTGGATCGTCACTGGCACCTCCAGCCTGAGCGAACTGGATCTTGCGACTGGCGCGCAACTACTCGCCAGCCGGGGCGATCGCCTACGGATGACCGTTGATGGAGTGGAGACTCGAATTGCCGCCGGCCATTATCACGGCAAGATCGTGATCACACCCAAGCCACAGTAGCCGCGCGCTGCGTTTTCTGAGATGGCCTCAAAGCGAGGCCACCTCAAGTATCAGGTGGCCTTGATAGTGAGCACCCGGTTTGATCGGTGTCGGCGTGCCATCAACCTTTAGCGTCAACCGGTGGCCATCGGGCGCCAAAATCTTGCTGCCTGAATCCAGACTCAGGCTGGATAGGTAGGAAGTGCGGGTCACTGTCCAACTCGCCCCATCCCTCAACGCGACCGCAACACCATGCGGACCGGGTCCCGGCCCCAGGGCCGTGGTCACTTCGCCGATTTGCCAAAAATTGGCGCGCACCAGCGGCATCGGCGTGATCGGCTTTTGAGTACCAGTGGAGATGGCGCCATGTAGACGCGTCGCCTCCAGATTGACCTTGAGTTCGCCTTCGGCGGTACGGGTATTGAGCAGGTCGCCGACCAGCGCAGCGTGCTTCAGATTGACCACAACATCCGGGCCTGAATCCGGCCCCATCGGATTCACCGTACGCTCGCCAACGATAGGCGCGTCAGGCCTAGTCCCTGACTTATCGTGCGCCGCCCTCTCTGCGGCCAGCTTCTGCTCTACCTTCCGCGGATTGTCCTCGACCATCGCGTGCAACAGGATGCCATTACCCGCGTTGATCTGCGCATCGTCCAGGTTCACCACTGCACCCCGCCCCTTGACCAGGATCCCGGTAAGACGGGTGTTGAACGTACAGCCCTTCTCCAGGGTGAGCTGACCGCCGCCGTTGCGGTCAAACATCATCACGCCAAAACGTCGCGAATTGACCACGGTACCGTTGGTGAAGACCGCCGAGCCCTGACCTGCTGCAATCAGTCCGTAATCGGCAACGTTCAGCGTCGAGTGGTCGAAGGTATCGATGGAGTCACCGATACTGTAGGCACCGTAACCGCTATCGAACGTCTCAATCAGACTGTCCTTGACATACATCCGAGTGACGGCCGAATCGTCGACCGACAATACCCCCCAGCCAGAGGAACGAATGTGGCTGTGGGTGTAGTAGACGGTGCCGTTGTCGACTAAGTTGGTCGCACGCACGTTACCGGACAGCGACAGCTGCCATGGCACTTCCTTCATCCGACCAACTTTCAGCGTCTCCACATAATCCGCCGGCAGCGTCCCACTCTCGGTATAGATGTCGGCGTCATTGACGTGAACCGTGCTGTGGCCGCCAACGAACACCGCAGTACGCACAGCCCCCTTCGTGTGGATGCGCGGGCTGTTGATGGTGAGATCAGCATTACCGGTGGCCATGATTGCGGCCCCCCAGCCGGCAAAGTCGTTACCGCCATTGCCCACCATCTCGATCACCGGCCGCTCCAGCGTGTATTTAGAATTGCCGGTGACGATAACGCCGTTGAACATATCCTCATGCGAAGTGATTTTGATGTCCTGAGCGGAATTTCCATCGTAGCGGCCGCCGACCACCGCGCTGGTCACTGATTTCTCCGGCACCACGCGATTGTCGTTGATATACAGCCCGGCACGGAACGCAGCCTCCGGCAGATCATGGTATTTGACCGGGATCGTGTCGATCACCGTCAACACCACCGTGCCGGTATAGCGGCCGGGCTTAATGGCGGTATCTACACCGTTCACCGTCAGCACTAGTTGCTTACCAGGTGGCGCTACCAGCATCTGGCCATCGGCGATGACCAGTTCGCTGAACGTACGGGTCTGGCTGACCAGCGGCGTGCTGCCCTTCAACGCCTCAGCCTGCGCACCCTGCGCCAGCGCGACTGCAACCGCTAGACCCAGCACGTTACTGACAAACCTGCCTTGAAGCTTTCGAAGTGGAACCGGTGACATTGATGCGCTCCTCTGGTGCTACGTAGCGATACACGCCGACTGACGCAAGAGCGGGTGATGGTTGAGTCGGCGGCTGCGGATGAGATGGTGTGCGGTAGATCCAAGTGGCCGAGGCAATCGCGCGGTTTTTCCGGTGATGTCGATGACGCAGACAGACGCAGACTGCCGGCCGCCAGGATAAAATCCCCTTAAAGGGAATTTAAAACTTCATAACGCACGTTCCACTGCCGGGTAAAGCTGCAACGCAGCATCGCGCGTATTGCTGTCAGCTCAGTCCACAAATACTTCTGTGGCGGGATCTGGTGGAGGCGTACCAGCGACATTGAGCAGCATTGCCAACATCGCGTAGTAGCCGCAAAGCGCGCACAGCTCTACCACCCCGGCGGTACCGAGGATGGCGTGCACGGCATCGAACGTGGCATCGTCCACCGTATGACGCCGATGCAACTGCTGGCAGAACACCAGCACTGCCGCCTGCTCTGCCCGTAGCCCGGCCGGCTGGCGGCCATGCTGTAGCTCATCAATCACTAAGGTCGCCACCCCGCAGGCCTCGGCCAACGGTGCATGTACCTGCCATTCATAAGCCTGCCTCCATTCGCGTGCGGCTACCAAAATTGCGAACTCGCGCAGATCCGGTGCGATAGCGGCCTGATAACGCAAGTATTCACCCAGGACCTGAGCGCGATCCAGTAACACCGGCGAATGCAGCATCACCGCGAATGGTCCGCGCATCGCGCCGCCGCGGCTGGCCACTAGCCGCTTGGCGGCGGCGGACTGAGCCTGGTCCCAGTTCGCTACCGCCGGCGCCGGGATCCGTAGCTCCCATGTCGTCACCTTCATAGCACCTCCTCTACCAAAGACGCCTTGAAATATTCTTCTTATGGTGAATATAGTGCCAACCTGACGTTCTAGCCAGGGAATGGCCATCGATCGGAGTCACCGCATGTCGCCATCGTTGCTCTTGTTGACCCAGTATCAGCCTGGCCCGGGCGCCCTACCCACGCCGATCGCACTACAACGAGTGCGTCAGTTCTGCGCCGACTCCCCGGGCCGGCACTGCTACCTAGCCGCCGATAGCGCCATTAACGGCATTGCTTTACTGCAATGGTTTGAAGCGCCACTACCTCAGTCAAGCACCAGCCCGACCACCGATATCGAGCTAGACGGCTGGACCCGTCTGTGGAATGCCTGTGCACTGCGACACGGTGGTGGACCGCAGAGCTCAGCCGGTCCGCTTTGGGCAGCACCGGTGCTGATGATCGTGGCGTTCAATGTCCCTACTGAGACCCGTGCTGAAGTCAACGAATGGTATGCACGCGAGCACGTCCCACTGCTCCTGCGTTGCGATGGCTGGCTACGCGCTCGCTGTTGCGATGTCATCGCAGGCTCACCGCCTTGCTGGTCACACATCGCTTTTCACGAGCTGCGTGACGAACAGGTCCTGGAAGCCCCCGAACGCACACTGGCCCGCTCAACCCCCTGGCGCGCTCGCCTGCGCCATGATGGCGACTGGTTCGAGCGTGCCGGACGCTGGTTGTATCGCCTGGCCGACGTAGAGCTGCCATGAGCAAGACATCCGGTTATACATTTCCGTCGGGCGCTTGCGACTGCCACTGCCACGTGTTCGGCCCCACTGCGCGGTTCCCATTTGCCGACACGCGCAGTTATACCCCGGACGAGGCACCGTACGAAGCGGTTGCTGCGCTACACCGGCAGCTAGGCATAGCACGCGCGGTGGTGGTCCAGGCTGCCTGTCACGGCACCGATAATGCCGCCATGCTCGCCGCGATTGCGCATCGCCCTAGGACATTACGCGGGATCGCACTACTTGATCTTGGACGGATCGACGAACGGCAGCTTCGCGAACTTCATGCTAGTGGCATCCGGGGGATCCGCTTTAACTACCAAGGCCGCGCCGAAGATCCGCCGGCGCGCTCCGTACGCGCCGCCATGGAACAGATCGCGTCATTCGGTTGGCATGCACTGCTGCACTGTCGCACCGGCATGTTGTCGACACTGACTGAGCTGATCGAGCGCGCACCTCTGCCCATCGTGATCGACCATTTTGGTCAGATCGAGGCTGGCAATGGCACCCGCGATCCGGATCGACGCCGACTGCTGCAACTTGCGCAGCGTGAGCATGTCTGGATCAAGATCTCGGGTGCCGATCGGATCGACATGCCCCCGTTCACAAAAGCCACCGCGCTTGCGCAACGACTGCTGACGCAAGATCCGCGGCGGATACTCTGGGGCAGCGACTTCCCCCATCCCAATCCACGCAACCGCGTCACCGATGCTGAACTGACCGCGCTGATTCCCTTGATGATGCCTGATCCGACGCTACAGCGCCGTGTGCTCGTTGAGAATCCGACACGCCTCTACGATTTCAGCTGAACTTATCGCCCCGCTGCACATCCCCGGAGCCCGCATGAACCTGAGTCGCCGCCTGCAAGACAAGATCGCGCTGGTCACCGGTATCGGCGCCGGTATCGGGCGCAGCTGCGCACTGATGTATGCCCGCCATGGTGCCACCGTAATCGGCTGCGACATCAATCCGGACACGGCCCGGCTTACCGTCGCCGATGCGGCCGCCGAAGGTTTAACGATCGATAGTCTGTATCCCATCGACCTGACTCAACCGGCCGATGTCAGCCGCTTTATCGAATACGCCGGCGAGCGCCATGGCCGCATCGATGTGCTTATTAACGCCGCAGCGATCATGCCGCATATGGCGCGGATCGAGACGTTGGACTACCTCAAGCAGTGGCGCCCGACCCTGGTCGGCGAAGTCGATGTGGTGGTGCTGGCCTGCCACTATGCCTGGCCCTATCTAAAGGCCAGTGGTAACGCCTCAATCATTAACTTCGCCTCAGTCAACGCCTTTCGTGCTAGCACCAACTTCGGTATGGGACCGCATTGTGCCGGCAAGGCTGCGGTATTGGCGCTGACCCGCCAACTAGCGATCGAAGGCGGCCCGCAGATACGCGCCAACAGCATCTCTCCCGGGATGGTGATCACACCCGCCACCCAGTCGGCTGGCGCCAGCATCGATGGCGAAATTCGTGAACGGATCCTGGCGCGAGTACCGATGAAGCGGCTCGGACAGGCCGATGACATTGCCTGGTGTGCAGTATTTCTCGGCTCGGAGGAATCATCATGGATCACTGGTGCCAACGTCCCGGTCGACGGTGGGGTGATGGCGAATTGATCCAATGTTGGTGATGCTGCACCGCGACTTTAATTCCTTATAAAGATAATTTAGTCTCATCTCCACTCCGCCACCGGAACCGCTCATGACCAAGCCCGCCCGTCGTGTCGTCACCGGCCACGATGCCCACGGTAAATCGATCGTCCTACAAGACGGCATGCCACCCAACGTGCGCGACAAGGGCACCGATGTGGATTTCATCGAGATATGGAATACCGAAAACGCACCGGTGCTGCTGTATCCCAACGAGCCCGAGCCAACTGACGGCCCGCTGAAAGTGCCACCGGCGCGAATCGGCAGCAAGATTCGCTTGAACGACTTCTACCCCGGCCATATCCGCAAGCTGCCACCACGAGCCGACGGCCGCCATCCGATGATGCACCGCACCCGTTCGCTGGACTACGGCATCGTAATGGAAGGCGAGATCGTCATGATCCTGGACGATTCAGAAATACACCTGAAAGCCGGGGAGATTGTCGTCCAGCGCGGTACCGATCACGCCTGGGAGAATCGATCCGATCGAATCTGCCGGATGGCCTTCGTGCTGATCGGCGCCGAGTTCAGTGACGAACTGCGGACGCTGCTGCCCGCTGAACTTGAACTGCGTAGTTGACGACCCGCCCGACCCATTTCATGAGATTGCCCCATGACGTTTGCCCCCAAGCGCGGCTCCTATTACCGCATGCCCGTGTTTTTCGGCCCCATGCCTGGCCCGCGTCAATGGCCGCCCGGCATGCAATGCGACTTCGCCAAAACACCTAAACGCCAAGCGCTGGCGGTGCGTTACCTGACTGACCATGCCCTGCTGCGTTCGCACCTGCCGGACTGTTTCGAGATTTGGGACGAGCCTGTAATCACCGTCGAAGTTACCTATATGTCTGAACTGGGCTGGCTGGCGGGCCGCGGCTACAACATGTGCGATGTCAAGTTCCCTGCGATTTTCAAAGGCAAGGACGGCCCGATTTACGGTACGTTGCTATTGGTGCGCTTCGAGGATCTCACCGACCCGATCCTGAGCGGCCGCGAGGAACTAGGTCACAACAAGCTGTACTGCGAGATCCCACCACTTCGGCAACATCAGGGTCGGATCGCGACTGCAATGAGTTGGCTGCACCATCCATTTTTGAAGCTCGCCGCTTGGGACCTGGAAGACGCCGAGACACCCGCGCCGGACCCGCTCAACCGTGGTCTTCTGTCCTACAAGTACCTGCCGCGCACCGGAGTCTGGGGTACCGCTGACGTTGAGTACGCAACGCTGACGCCACCGGCCTGGAGCGGCCGTACTACCCGTCGCCGCGTCGGTCAGGGCAGCGTCGAGTTCATCCAGGCCGCCTGGGAGGATCTGCCAACGCTGCACCACCTGGTCAACGCCATGCACGCCCTGCCCCAGTTCGAACCGCGAGGCGCGGTCGTGTACGAAATGGAAGGCGGCGCCAGTGGTGCCGAAACCCATATTGTCGAGTAAGCGTATGCACGTCCAGACCGCTGCCACTGTGATTGATCCCGTTTATCAGCTTGGTCCACGTCTGCTACGACGCGGCCAGCCCGGCTATAACCAAGCGGTCGCCGCCGCAGTCTGGAGGCGCAACAAGCCAGATCGACATCCCGCCGCGGTAGTACTGGCCGAAAGCGAGGCCGACGTCATCGGCGCCGTCCGCCTGGCCAACGCCGAAGGCATGCAGGTAGGGGTTCGCTCTGGCGGCCACAGCTGGACTTCACCGCACGTCCGCGACGACGCGTTGCTACTCGACCTGTCGCGTCTGTGCGCGGTCCGGCTCGACAGTGCCACGCGCCAGGCCTGGGTGCAGCCTGGCCTGAAAGGCCGCACGCTAAACCGCGCACTGCAAGCGCTTGGACTGATGTTTCCGGGGGGACACCACAACACCGTCGGACTGGGTGGCTTTCTACTTGCAGGTGGCTGGGGTTGGAACATGCGACGTTGGGGCAACGGCTGCGAACAAATCCTGGCGGCACGGGTCGTCACTGCCGACGGTGAGTTGATCGAGGTCGATGCTGAGCACCATCCCGACTACTTCTGGGCACTGCGCGGTGCTGGTCCAGGCTTTTTTGGCGTAGTGACCGACTTCAAGCTGCGTCTATATCCGATGCCCGCCCAGATCACACGCAATGCCTACGTGTTTGGCGAAGCCCAGCTGGAACCGGCGCTGACCTGGATGCGCGAGTTGGCCACGCAGGTCCCCGAGCATCTGGAGATGTTCGCATCCGCCTCCGGCTACGACGCCAATGGTAAGCGTGCACCGATGAAACTGGTGGTTTCAGGCATCTCCTTTGCCGACACCAATGCCGAGACCGAACAGGCCGCAGCACTATTCGACAGTTGCCCGGTCGCTGCCCTAGCGCTATCGCGCACGCGCTCCCAACCGATTGAGCTGGACGCGCTCTACGAGCGCGCCACCGAGGCCGATCCCGAAGGCTTGCGCTACGCCTGCGATAACATCAACACCAACGCACCGGCCTCGAGGCTGATACCCGCAGTACGTGAATTGTTCACTACTCTGCCGACCCCCCGTTCTCACGTTTACTGGCTGAACTGGGGACAGCCGCGTGCACGCGCTGACATGGCGCTGTCACAGCAGTCTGAAATCTATATCGGCGTCTACACGATCTGGGACGATCCTGCCGACGATGAAGCGATGACACGCTGGCCCACCGAGCAGATGCGCAAGCTGGAGCCGCTGGCCAGCGGCGCACAGACCAATGACGAAAACATGGCGCAGCGGCCAGCCGCTTATTTCAGTACATCCGCGCGTCATCGCCTTATGGCACTGCGTGATCGCTACGACCCTAAGCAGCTTTTCGTTTCGTTTCTCGAATGACCATGGCTGAGCCACTGCCATTCTGGCATCACCACATCGGCATCAGCGTGCCGGACATCAACGCCTCCATCACCTGGTACTGGAAGATCCTGGGCTTTGAGGTGGTGCGTCGCTACAGCATGCCCTCGATTCCAGCTGAGGTCGCCATGCTAGGCAACGGTCCTCTGCACATCGAGCTGTTTAAGCTGGAGGATGCTGCACCGCTGCCAGCGGATCGGCGTATTCCCAATCTAGACCTGCGCACCCACGGCACCAAGCACTTCAGCTTTGCAGTCGACGATGCCAAGCGTTTCGCCGAGCAATTGGCCAGGCGTGGAGCCGACATCGTTTGGGTCAAAAGTTTCGCGCAAGGCACCAATGTCTTCATCCGCGACAACAGCGGCAATCTGATTGAGTTTGTCGAAAAGCCACGTGCGGCCGCCAGACTGGCGCGGCTCCCTTCCTAACCACCTGACGCCCCCATCCCCCTCCACAGCCAATATTCTTTAATATAAGAATTAAAGCCCGACGCCGCGATCCGATCGTGAGGTAGTCCGATGAAACTGGTCCTATTTCAGACCCAGACTGATACCGCCGTCCGCCCCGGCCTGCTCACCGATACCGGGGTGCTAGATGCCAGCACTGTCGTGCCCGCCGCACACAGCCCACAAGCAATGATGGAACGCTGGATCGACGCCTTCGAGTCGTTGCGGCCGGCACTACAAACGCTGCAGAGCCCAGCCCTGCCGCTGCGGCAGCTGCGGCTGCTGCCACCGTTGCCGCGGCCCGGCAAGATCGTCAACTGCATCGCCAATTACTGGGAGCACGCTCAGCGCGAGGCGCGCCCACTCAACATGTTCCTGAAGAATCCCGACGCGGTGATCGGACCCGACGATACCATCGTCCTGCCAGAGTTCACCGAGCCCTGGGCGTTCATGCATGAGGCTGAGTTGGCCCTGGTCATCAAGGGTCCATCCAAGACGGTGACCCAGGCACGCTGGCGCGAGGCCGTGTTTGGCTACACCTGCCTGATCGACGTCACTGCGCGTGGCGAGGGTCGTACGACCTGGAAGAAGAACAGCTGGATGGGCAAATCCTTCGACACATTCGCCCCGCTCGGCCCCTGCATCGTCACCGCCGACGAGATTGTCGACCCCAACAATCTGCACGTGCAGTTCTGGAACAACGGTGAATTGCGTCATAACTACAACACTGACGACATGGAGCACCGCGTGCCCGAGATCGTCGAATTCGCCTCCACCATCATGACTCTCAAGACAGGCGACGTGCTCTCTTGCGGTACTAACCATGAAGGCCTGGGCTTCCTACAGGACGGAGAGAACGTCGAAATCGCCATTCATGGTATCGGCAGGATGCGCCTGAACGTAGCTGACCCACTCAAGCGAATGTGGGAGCGAGGCGTTTACATGGGCGCTGATTCCACCCACCCGGAAGCGGTACGTCGCTATCGCCCCAGCAGCGCCACCTGAACGCGGTCACAGGAGTCTTAGCATGGACATCATTGGTGTCGACGAGGTCACCCTGGCCTTGTACGACGTAAAAACCGGACAGCGCTATTTGCGCGATTTCGGACTGCGTGAGGTCGAAAACGCTCTACCAGGATCTCGCTTTGAGGCACAAGACGGCACCGGCTTGCGAATCGCGCACTGGAATGACCCGGGTCTGCCACGCTCCAATGTCGACCCGCCGAACTTTCGTGAGACCGTATGGGGCGTGCGCGATACGGCCACGCTGGAAGCGATCGCCGCCGAACTGCGCAAGGATCGCCCGGTCAGACGCGATCCCAGCGGCGGCGTTCACAGCCACGACGAGGATGGTTATCCGATCGTGTTCCGACTATGCGTGCGCCGCTCCTTACCTAATCAACCGAGCCTGGTCAACGTACCGGGCCGCGCGCCGATGCGTGCGCCCAACCAGGTCGCCGACTACACCAGCCCGGTGCGGCCGCTGACTCTGGCCCACCATGTGTTCTACACCTTGGACATGGTCAAGGCCGAGCGCTTCTATGTCCAGCGACTGGGCTTCTATGTCACTGACCGTTTCACCGGTACCGGCGTGTTCTTGCGCTCGGCCGGGTGCCCTGAGCACCACAACCTGTACTTGATCCAGCGCCCCAACACCCCGCGTGGCCTCAACCACATCGCCTTCCATGTCCGCGATCACCTGCAGTTGATGATCGGCGGTCAGCAATTCCTGGCTAAAGGCTGGGAGAGTGCCTGGGGGCCAGGCCGCCACATCTTTGGCTCCAATCACTTCTGGTATTTCAAGAGCCCGTTCGGCGGCAACATCGAATACGACGCCGACATCGACTACGTCGATGAGCGCTGGATCCCGCGTGAGACCCAGATCAGCCTGCAGGCTGGTGCCAAGTGGCTGGTCGAGAAGTTCGAGGTCTGAACCAAGCCTTCCCATTACAAGCGAGCCTCTCTCATGTATCCCGATACCCAGCTCTATATCAATGGTCAATGGGCCGACGCCACCGACGGCGCTACCTTGGACGTGCGTAATCCCGCCACCGATACCGTCATCGGTCGGGTCGCGCGCGCCACCCGTACCGACCTGGAGCATGCCGTGACTGCAGCCGAACGCGGCCTCATGCAATGGCGAGCGACCCCTGCGCTGAACCGCGCTGCGGTGCTTCGCCAGGCCGGCCACCTACTGCGCGAGCGCGCCGCCACAATCGCCACATTGATGACTCTGGAACAGGGCAAGATCCTGGTCGAAGCCAGAGGCGAAGTCGAACGCGGGGCGGACACTTGCGAATGGATGGCCGGCGAAGCTTCACGAATCTATGGCCGCAGCATCCCCGCGCGCGCGCCCAATATCAGTCAACAGGTGGTTAAGGACCCGGTCGGCGTAGTGGCCGCGTTCTCGCCCTGGAACTTTCCGATCAACCAATTAGTGCGCAAGGTGCTGGGCGCACTCGCAGCGGGATGCTCAATCGTGGTCAAGGCCCCGGAGGAAACACCGGCCTGTACGGCCGCGATGGTCCAGGTCTTCGCCGACGCTGGCGTCCCTGCCGGCGTACTCAATCTGGTGTTTGGGGTACCTGCGGAAATCTCCGATTTCCTGGTTCCACACCCGGCCGTGCGCAAAGTGTCGTTCACCGGTTCGACCCTCGTGGGCAAGCGACTCGCGGCACAGGCCGCGCAACACATGAAGCTATCGACAATGGAACTAGGCGGGCATGCCCCGGTTTTAATCTTCGCCGACTGCGACGTCGAGGCGACCGCCCGTGCCTTGGTCGGCAACAAATTCCGCAACGCCGGCCAGAGTTGCATCAGCCCAACCCGTCTGTTGGTCGAGCGGCCTGCGTTCGAGCGCTTTGTCGCCACCTTCATCGACGCCGCAGCTGCGATCAGGATTGGCGATGGACTCAATCCGGCTACCGGCATGGGGCCATTAGCCAACCCGCGCCGGCTATCGGCCATGCAGGCGCTGGTGGCCGATGCAGTCAACTGCGGCGCAGTGCTACGGCTGGGCGGTAAACGCGTTGGCGAGCACGGCAATTTCTTTGAACCCACGGTCGTGACTGAAGTGCCACTCCAGGCCCGACTCATGAACGAAGAACCGTTCGGACCATTGGTGCCGATCAACCCGTTCGACAGCCTGGACGAGGCTATCGCCGAGGCCAACCGCTTACCGTTCGGCCTATCTGCCTTTGCCTTCACCGGATCGCACAAGACCGCTCAGGCCGTCGCGACCCGGGTGGAGAGCGGAATGATCTCGATCAATCATTTCGGTCTCGGCCATCCGGAAGCGCCGTTCGGTGGAATGAAGGACTCCGGCTACGGCTTCGAGGGCGGCGCCGAAGCGATCGAAGGCTATCTGCAAAGCCGCTTTCTCACCTTCGCTGATCTATAGCCAAGACGCCAAGCCTAAAAACAACACGCGGCACTCGCAGTGGCCGCTGCTCAGATTGGCGCAGCCACCACGTCCAGCATCTTCCTGGTCAGCCCCGGCGCATCCTCGTCCGGCGAAGGTGTCTGTTCCCAAGCCCCAATCTGCAACGAACTCTCTACGATGAACTTGCAGCGCTCATAGCGTCGCGCCATGAATTCGTCCATCAAGGCATCGATCGGCCCATCGCGTGCCAACACCTCGCTGGCGACCACCGCGTCCTCGACCGCTTGAGCCGCCCCCTGCCCCAGATGCGGCGTGGTCGCGTGAGCAGCATCACCGATCAGCAGAATCCGGCCGCGATACCAAGGTGAAGGTAAAAAAATGCTCTCCAGTGGACGGTATACCACCTGCTCGGGGTCAACCATCTGCTCGCGCAGCCTCGCCATCACGCCGCCGCAGGGGAGCAGGTGTTCAACCATTCGTCGTGCCAAGCTCTGTGGCTCGTACCAAGGGTTACCCGGCTCGGTGGTCACCAGCCAAACGTAGCCGGTCTTTGCACTCAGCGGGATAAAACCGGCCTTGCCCCCTTTCAGACCGGTCGTATAGAACGAGGTGGTCAGTTCTGGTGGTCGCTGCACGTTGTAGCGCCAGACCCCCTGCCCGGTGAATTCAGGCTTGAGACGATCGCCGAACAGCGCGCTACGCACCTTGGAATAAATCCCATCGGCACCCAACACCACGTCGTAGCGGCCGCTGTCACCGTCGGTGAACGCCACCTCGACACCCTCCGCGTCCTGCTCCAGGCTCGAAAAGCTCACCCCGCGGCGCAGGTCAGCGCCGCTTTCGGTCGCAGCTTGCAACAACACCTCGTGCAACCGCGGCCGCGACATGCCCAGGTGTGACGGATAGCGCCGTCCTGCCAATGGATTGCCCTTCAGCTCAGCAATGACGTTGCCTTGCAGATCACGGAAACTCAAACCACCGTAAGGAAAGCCCGCTGCGACGACCTTATTTGCCATGCCAATGCTGGCCATCGCGCGAATAAAGTTGGCCTGCACCACAATCCCGATGTGATAAACCTTCCAATCGGTCGTTAGCTCGACCAGGTCGACTTCGATATCCGCTCGCCGCAGTGCAATCGCAGCCGTCAGGCCGCCGATGCCTCCGCCCACCACCAGCACCTTCTTCACTTTCGCCATCATCGCCTGTCCGATCGGGAAAAGGCGGTCCCCCAAAATGGGGGCCGTCAACTAAAGACTCGGTCGCATCGACTCACCCGCAAAATTATCGAATAGAAGAATATATGGCGCAACTGATGCTTTGCAAGGCGCACTGCAACATCGCCAAATCAGGATTTCCTGCTTTTTTTCTGGGCTCGTAACCCGTTCAACAGCAGCTCGATCACAAATTCCCGGTAGTCCTCGGTCGCCTGCTTTTGGTCCAGCTTGGCTCCGCGTGCGACCTTCAACACTGGCAGGCCACCGAGGAAGAACTCGGTCATGCCGATGATCGCCAGGAACAGGTAGCCGGCATCAACGTCTCTCAGGACTCCCTTGGCTGTGCCCTCGCTGATGATTCCCTCGTAGCCGCGTACACCTTTCAGTGCAATGTCCCGAAACAGCTTCTCGCCCTCGGGCGACCCGGTCGCGATGAGTTCTTCGACGAATAACCGGTGGAAGAATGGGTAGGAAATAATCAGGTCCATCAGCGCTGTCACTCGGGCGCGCAACTTGCTTTCCGGATCGTCACCAGAGTTCTTCGCCACGTCCAACAAGATTTTGGCAAATCGGTCGGTCAGGCGTTCAGTGGCCGCCACCAACAGCGCGGAACGATCTTTGAAGTAATAGCGGATCAGCGAAGGATCCACATTCGCGTAGCGCGCTACCTCGGCCCGAGTGACCTGGGCCGGCGGCAGGATACGCAGCAGCTCGCAGGTCATCTCGATCAGCCCCTCACGCCCCACCCCCTCGGTCTCGGCCGATGGCCGACCGATCGCTCGGCGCTTCCGGGGCGCAGGCCGAGCGGGCTTCTTTGCCGCAACCTTGGCTTTCTTCTCCACTTTCGATGGATCCTCTGGTTTGGAATGACGATTGCGAGCGAGGCATTGTTCCGTGGCCCGACGCAGGGTTCAAGCCTCCTTTGCGACCCCATCGCACCTGGCAGCTATGCAGTCATCGCACATCAAATATTCTTAAATTAAGGAATTATTAAACCATCCAACTGCCGTTCACCACCATCGTTCCGAGCCGTGCGCGACATCGAACTGTGATCGGCTTGCCTGTAATGACCCACTGAAAACATGCTCAGGTGTTAATTTCCCCCGAAGGAGACACC
>Cebus_capucinus_imitator_PRJNA485217_SSR047__coassemble_1364_pt1 | contig 15301 bp, 12 predicted proteins | sample Cebus_capucinus_imitator_PRJNA485217_SSR047__metabat2_high_PE_004 | metagenome-assembled genome bin Cebus_capucinus_imitator_PRJNA485217_SSR047
ACGATTACCACGCTAGGCAACGGTTTTATCATCGCCGCCATGCTGTGGGCCACCGCATTGGTGGCGCTGATCGACGGCAACGTACGGCGGGCGGCGGGCGTGCTGCTGGTCGGCGCGTTTCTGACGGTGTTTGGCTTCATCCATTCGGTGGATCCACACGGCGGCATCTACCTGCCCTGGGCGTCGCAGGGACTGCGGCGCCTAGTTAGCTGGCAATTCGCCGCTGCCTATGTTGTGCTCGCGCTGATCCTTGGACTGCTGTCATTGCAACGCCCTGTACCAAGCGCACAGACGCGCTGAGCAGGTGCGTCGGTTGCGGTTGTGGAACCTTGGAGGACGATACGGGTCTGAACCCGAAGCTCCTCCGCGAGAAGGTCCAATATGCTGAACGAAAAAAAGACGGTGGTCTGGCCGTGGCTGGTCGGGATCGTGCTGGTGGTCGGCCTGGGCTGGTGGCTGTTCCGGTCCGCGATGCCGCCCCACACTGCGCCGCCGCCGCCGGCCTCACTGGCTCAGGTCAAAGCGCTGATCCAGTCGTCACCCCAAAAGGGCGCTGCGCCTGTCACACCTGTTGCGGAACCGCGCCATCCGATTGAAAGTCCGATCGCCGCCGATGCGGCGATTCCTGCGCTCGCCGACAGTGATGCCGCAGCCTGGGAGGCGCTATCCGGGCTGGCCGGTAACAGCAATGCACTGGACGTGTTGCTGCGAGACCACGTGATTGAGCGCGTCGTCACGATGATCGATAACTTGCCGCGACACAGCGCCAGTCGCCAGTCGTTGGCGCTGCGCCCGCTGCCCGGGGACCTGCAGGTCCAGGTCGGCGAGGGCGGCACGACCCTGGCCCCGGCCAATGCTGCGCGCTACACCCTCTATGTGAAGGTGTTTACATCGGCGGACCCGCAGACGCTCACACGGATTTATCGGCGCTTTTATCCACTGTTCCAGCAGGCCTATGCCGAAGTCGGTTACCCCGGCGGCTATTTCAACGACCGACTGGTGCAGGTGATCGACCATTTGCTGCAGGCGCCCGAGCCCACCCAACCGTTACAAGTTCAGTCTGATGGGCGTGGTCACTACCGGTTTGTCGATTCAGAACTTGAGGCGCTATCGATTGGACAGAAAGCTTTGCTGCGACTGGGGCCACATCAAGAAGCTGCGGTGAAGCGTCAGCTGCGCGCGATCTGCACGGCATTGGTACAACCCTGAGTCCTGCGGTGTTGGTCAGCGGCGTCGTGCGGATCCGCGTGGCGACGCATGCGGCGTGACGGACGCGGCTGCCGGCACGTCGCCGCCGGCCAGTAGCCAGCCGAGCTTGCGCGCACGGGGTTGCCGCTTGAGCTGCCATTCGGCGCGCGAGGCGGAAGCGCGGTCGGGATAACTGCGGCTGCCGAGTAGCTGCACCGGTGGGTGGGCTCGTGTGTAACGTGCGCCTTTCCCTGATAGATGCGCTTGATAGCGCGCCTCCAGGTCGTTGGTGATGCCAGCGTAGTAGCTGCCGTTGCGGCAGAGTAGCAAGTAAAGGTGCCAGGGCTTAGCGCATGTCAAGGCCGGGTTCTCGTAGTTGAAGCCGGGCGGACGGCGGCAGGATCGGGGAGCGGGCGCGATCCATGTCGGCGCGCTCCAACGTGCTGCCGGGAGGCTTCCTGGGGGACTGGCACGGCGTCGCTAACCAAGACCACCAGCGGACGTCGCCGTACGCGGCCCTGGTCACGCACCACCGGCAGCCAGGGGGCACAATAAAAAAGGCAGGCCATGTTCTGGATCGCATCTGCGCATTATCGGCGTTATCGTCGAAGCGGGTTGCATGCCACCGGCATTAACCAGTTGGTGGACTTCAGTGGCCCGACCAAAAACGCCACGGCCGACGGCAATGGCGTTTACAACCTGAACTACGGTTCTGCTATCCCGACCGACCACAGCCAGATGGGCGTCTTCAACTTCACCAAGGTCGGTTCCTCCGATATATGGTTCGGAGCATGGTCGCAGACCAGCTCGGCCAGTGATGGTACTCACAGCGTGTACTATGTCGGCGACAGCACAGGCACCACCATTCCGACCTCGGGCACCGCGACCTACACGGTGGTGGGGATCAGCAAATACAGCACCAACGGACTGCCGAGTGGGACATCCAACGCCGACTTCGGTAGCGCCACGCTGACCGGCAACCTAGCCAACAGCGCTAGCACCTACCAAATTGCTGCGGCGATCAATGCCGTCAGTGGCTCGTTCTCAGGTGCTGCTAGCAGTAGCAATACCAGCGCCACCGGTACCGTTACTGGCAATTTCTACGGTGTAGACGCCGCTTCGTTGACGGGTATCGCCAGCTTTGGTGGCAACAGTGTGTACGACGTTGCCTTCGGTGGCACGAAGGATTAACAGGCGCGACACACTAATCCGTCACACGCTGTTACGCTGTTGACGTTCCAGGCAGGACAAGCCAAGGCCAAGCCAGTCCTGTTTCACCTTAATGGCCCTTCGATGCTTCCCACCTTCTCCGTCTGGCGCCCATTTCGCGCCATCGTCCTGGCTCTGACGCTGTGTGTTCTGACTCTGCCTGCGTGTATCCAGGCTCAGGAGCACGATGACCTGCGCCGCATGCTCGATCAGCGCAGCCAGCACCGCTCTATCGAACGCGAACGTACGCTGCTTGAGCAAGAATCCAAGTCTGAGCACTCGTTTATCACGGTGGATGGAGAGCGCTATACGGTCGAACACAACGCTAGCGATGTGGGTCGTGCACTGTATTTGTCTTTGCAACATTGGCAATGGGCGGCGGTACAGCGATTTCTCGATGAATACCTGACTTTGTCCGATTGCGACCCGCTGTTGGTTCACTATGCGCGTGGTGCGTTGGCGCGCACGCGTCGCGACTATGCCGAAGCCGAGCGCCAATATCGGGAACTGCTGGTGTTGCAGCCGGGATTTCTACCCGGTCGATTGGAGCTGGCGCGTGCGCTGTTCGACGATCAACAGGATGTGGAGGCTGGTCAGCTGTTCGATGCGATCGCTGCATCGTTGGATGCCGACGACCCTAAGACCGCTGGGATACGCAGGAGCGTGGCTACGTTCCAGCGTGCGCTGGCCGAGCGCCGGCGCTGGAATGGTTCAGTAGCATGGGGAGCTGCCTGGAGCGATAACCTCAACCGCAGTTCGGCCAGCACGATGTGCTGGGCCTACATTGGAGGGCAATGCTGGATCACTCAGACCACACCGGACCCCATTGCCTCCACCGGTTTGGACTACGACGCCAATCTCAACAAGCAGCTGGCACTGCGTGGCCACCATGGCGTGTACCCGTGTTCGCTGCTGTTCGATCAGAGCTGCCGTGACAACCGCACCTACAACGAGCTGATCGCAATTACCCAGGCTGGCTACCGTTATCGAAGTGGCCGGCATAGCCTTTCATTGGCACCGTCGTTCGAATACTACGCTTGGGGCAACCGGGCGCTATATGGCGCCTGGGGCGCGCATGCTGAGTGGAGCTGGATGCCGTCGCCCGCGTCCTTGCTGAAGCTGGAAGGCGATTGGAAGGCCATGCGCTATCGCCGTACCGACTACACCGCCAACTACGATGGCGTGGTACGAGCGGTATATGCGAGGTATTTCCGCTCATTGGGTCGGCAGTGGACTGCGTTCGGTGGCGCGGATGTTGTGGATAGTGCTTCGGCACAGACCGTCTATAGTTATCTGCAACGCGGCGTGCGGCTGGGTGCCTCGCTGCGGTGGCCCAGGGGCGTGTCCAGCACGGTGTTCGCGTCATACCGGCATCGAAGGTACGGCGCCTACAGTGCCTTGCTGGGCACGCGCCGCACCGACGAGGAGCAGGGCTACACTTTCGTCCTCAAAGTGGTGCGGTGGGCGTTCGCTGGTTTTACCCCGCTGCTGACCCCACGCCATACCCACGTACGCAGCGATATCGATTGGCTCTACAGCTACGACGGGAGCGTTGTCAGTCTGAAGCTGGAGCGGTTGTTGTGAGCGGCTACTTCTGCACCATCAGCGCGCCCAGCGGCGGCGTCATTCTTGTTTCCCCCCGTGAGCTCGAACCATTGCCATGAACTCTACCTTGACCGAATCCACCCGCAGCCAGCGCCTGAAGGCGGCAACCCATGAGGCACACGATCGCCTGGATAAGCGCATCATGGCGGCACAGCCGTTTGCCCGTCGCGAGCACTATGGCCGTTTCCTGCAGGTGCAGTATTGCTTCCATGGCGACATGGAAGGCTATTTCCTCAGCCCGGTGTTGAGTAGTCTGATCCCCGAGTTGGCCGAACGACGAAGACTTGCCCAGATTCAGGCTGATTTGGCTGACCTGCGCGTGCCAGTGCCGGAAACGGAGGTGCTCGTAGGCGACTATGGCAATCACGTCGTCGGGTTGGGCTGGCTGTACGTCGCCGAAGGCTCCAATCTGGGGGCGGCGATCCTACTGAAGCAGGCGGCCACTCTTGGGCTGGATGAACACTTCGGTGCGCGCCACCTGGCGGGGCATCCGGATGGACGTGGCCGCCACTGGCGCGAGTTCACCGCCGCACTGGATCGGCTTGTGCTCGCACCAAATCAGGAGCTGGCGGTAATTGAGGCGGCGTGCCAGGCCTTTGATCGCGTACGCGCCCATGTCGAACGCTATATGCCCATCGTCGTGCAGTGAAATCGGAGAGGGCGTATCCCGGGCAGAGTGGCTCTCTGCGGCTGACTCGGTACCTGTGGTTTGCGCTGGGGCTGTCGATGGTTGCGCTGGGGATTATCGGTGCACTGCTCCCGGTGATGCCGACCACGATCTTCCTGATCCTGGCGCTGGCCTGCTTTGGCCGCTCTTCGCCCGTGCTGGAGGCGCGGTTGTTAGCGCACCCGCGCTACGGGCGCGCGTTGCGTGTCTGGCGCGAGCAGGGCGCGATCTTAGTGCGCGGCAAGCGCTTTGCCACGTCTGGCATTGTGGCTGGGATCGTACTGTTTTGGCTGGGCGCGCGGCTCTCACTGGTCTTGGGGGTGCCGGTAAGTGCTGCGATGGTGGCCTGCGCCGGCTGGCGGCTGGCGGCTGGCACGGCCGCTGCCTCTCGAAGAGCGTTCCGGCCCGGTCGCGGCCTGGATATTGGGTCATCCTCGTGCGATCGCGGCCGTTGCCAATGCCGCCGCTCATCTGCTGGTGGCGGAGCAGCAGGCGCCACAGTCCACCCCGGAGAGTGCGCCGCCGCCGCCGGTGCCGTGATTGATCGCCCGGTTGCGCGGTCGCTGCCGGAGTTGCCGCCCGCTGCGACAACCTCAATGCAGACCTCGCCGGTCCTCGCCGAATCCAGTGCAGCCGCATCGCAGGCGGTGGCGCCGCCATCGCCGTCACTGCCGCCGGGCGCGCAGCGGGCGACGATCAGCGACCCGAATAGGGAAAGCGAGGTATTGGCGTGGCTGGAGAAGTTCCGGCGTTATCCGCGCCAGGCACAGGTGCACTGGCAGCAGGGTGTGGCCTATGTACGTGTACGGATGGACCGGCAGGGCCAGGTTCTGTCAACGCACGTGCAGCGCGGCAGCGGTCACGCGCTGCTGGACCAGGAAGCCCTGGCGACTTTTTTGCGGGCGCCGCCGCTGCCGCGACCTCCGAGTCTGCTGCCCGATCCGATCGAACTGGAAGTGCCGGTTGAATTTTCTCTGCACTAGGCAGGCAACCGCGACAGGCTGTTGTCTTTGCCTAGACAAGAGCACGGGGTTCGACTCAATCGAGTTGCTGCGAGGCAGAGATACGCGGAGACTGGCTGAGCCGGGTCATCAGAATCGCGGCACGCTTGGCCTGGCGCGGCAGGCTCGCCAGGTCGGCGCTTTCGCCGGGGGCATGGCTGCCGGCGCCCGCGATACCCAGGCCAACCAAGCCGTCGGTGTCGGCGGCGACGAAGGCAATATCGCCAGCGCCGCGCTTGAGTGGGTCCAGCTCGGCCATCGGTGCCAGGCCGAGATCGCGGTTGACCACATTGAGCTTGGCCAGTAGTGCGCGGTTGCCGGCGGTCGGCGGCATTGCCGGATAGCCTTGCTCGATCGTCAACGTGGCTCGCGTGAGCGTAAGGTGGCGGGCGACGATCGCCTGCATTTTTGCTCGCACGCGATCGGTCTGCTCCTGACTGAGTGTGCGGAAGTCGCCTTTGGCGATCGCAGTGGATGGGATGATGTTGCTCTTGCCGATGGCGGCGATACGTACGCCGGCGTCATCGAGCGTTGCGCTCTGCCCGCCGCCGAGCAGGCCAACGTTGAAGGTCAGGTTGGGCTCGGGCAGCTCAGCGCGGAACGCCGCGATGATGCGGGCTAGCTCAAAGATCGCTCCGTCGCCCATACCCTGCGAAAAGATGGTCGAACTGTGTCCAGAGTGACCGGCCGTAGTCAGGGTCCAGCTGTTGGACGAACGTCGCGCGATCGAGCCCATGTCCTGGCCGTTCTCGCAAGCCAGGTTCTCAAAGTCCAGCGCGACATCCGCGCGTTTGCCGGCGGCGATGAGGTCTGCGCGTGCCAACCCAAAGGGTGCGCCGACATCTTCCTCATCGCCGGTCAGCACCACCTCAATATTGGCGTCTTCCAGGGTGCCGGCGCTGTGCATCGCGCGCAGTGCGGACAACATGACTACCACCCCTCCCTTATCGTCACCCACGCCTGGACCGAGTGCGCGATCGCCCTCGCGCACGAAGCCGCGAAACGGCGAGTCTTGCTCGAATACCGTGTCCAGATGACCGATCAGCAGCATGTGGGGACCTGCACGACGGCCTTGCCGGCTGGCGATCAGGTGGCCGGCGCGTCCCGTCAGGGCCATGGGCTTCCACTGCACGCTGAAGCCGAGTGCCTCAAACTCAGGCCGCAGCAGCTGTGCAACCGCCTTCACACCCTGTAGGTTCATGGTGCCACTGTTTTGCTCGACCAGCCGTTGCAGCAGCGCGACCGAACGGGGCTGGTCGGCCTCCACGGCGGCGGCCATTCGTTGCTCGGCAGGCGCAAGCTCAGCGCGAGCCAGGCTGGGTAGAAGAGCGACTAGCAACAGCAGCAGGGTACGGGAGGCGTGCATCGTCGACCTCGGCATTAAGCAGGGGGCATCCCACCTTACGACAGGAAACGGCTGATGCGAATTCCGCCGCGATCGGTTTGGCTTATTGAGGGCATCAAGTAAGCCGACGTCAGGCTGAAGCTACGACTGCGACACCGGGACACTGGATCTTGAAACCTCCGCGGCAAACCGCATCTGCTAGGTATCGCCGGGATTGTCCCGGCCCTCTACGTTCGAGGATTCCCCGATGCGGATGGACAAGCTCACCTCGCGATTCCAACAGGCGCTGGCCGACGCACAGTCCCTGGCTGTGGGCCGTGATCACAACATTGTCGAGCCGGCACACGTGCTGGCTGCGTTGCTGGACCAGTCCGGCGGCAGCACCCGGCCGCTGCTGGCTCAGGCGGGTGTCAACGTGCCGGTACTGCGCGAACGGCTGACTGAGGCGCTTGATGCACTGCCCAAGGTTTCCGGTCAGGCCGGCAGCCTGTCGATCGGCAACGATCTGGGGCGTCTGCTCAATCAGACCGATAAACTCGCCCAGCAGCATGGCGATGCGTTCATCGCCAGCGAGTGGTTTGTGCTGTCGGCGGTCGATGATAGTGGGGCGCTTGGCGTGGCGCTGCGCGCAGCCGGCGCAGACAAGGCCAAGGTGCAGGCGGCGATCGAAAAGGTCCGTGGCGGCGAGAGTGTGCAGAGCGAGAACGCCGAGGACCAGCGCCAAGCACTGGAAAAATACACGATCGATCTGACCGAACGCGCCGAAAGCGGCAAGCTTGATCCGGTGATCGGCCGCGACGAGGAGATCCGTCGTACCGTTCAGGTGCTGCAGCGTCGTACCAAGAACAACCCGGTGCTGATCGGTGAACCGGGCGTGGGCAAGACCGCCATCGTCGAAGGGTTGGCGCAGCGCATCGTCAACGGCGAAGTGCCCGAAGGGCTGCGCAGCAAGCGCGTGCTGTCGCTGGACATGGGCGCGCTGATTGCCGGCGCCAAGTTCCGTGGTGAATTTGAAGAGCGTTTGAAGGGCGTGCTCAACGATCTGGCCAAAAATGAAGGCCAGATCATTTTGTTCATCGACGAGTTGCACACGATGGTCGGTGCTGGCAAGGCCGACGGCGCCATGGACGCTGGGAACATGCTCAAACCGGCACTCGCGCGTGGTGAGCTGCACTGCATCGGCGCAACCACGCTTGACGAGTACCGCAAATACATCGAGAAGGACGCGGCGCTGGAGCGGCGTTTCCAGAAAGTGTTCGTCGGCGAGCCCAGCGTGGAGGACACCATTGCGATTCTGCGTGGGCTCAAGGAGAAGTACGCGGTGCACCATGGTGTGGAGATCACCGACCCGGCGATCGTCGCCGCCGCGACCCTGTCTAACCGCTACATTACCGACCGCCAGCTGCCGGACAAGGCGATCGACCTGATGGACGAGGCGGCGTCGCGTATCCGTATGGAGATCGACTCCAAGCCGGAGGAGCTGGACCGCCTGGAGCGTCGGTTGATTCAACTCAAGATTCAGCGCGAAATGCTCAAAAAGGAGAAGGACGACGCGAGTAAGCAGCGCCTGGCGGATCTTGAGAGCGATATCGACAAGCTTGAGCGTGAGTTTTCCGATCTCAACGAAGTATGGAAGTCGGAAAAGGCGGCCTTGCAAGGCGCGACTAAAATCAAGGAACAGATCGAGCAGGCCAGGATCGAGCTGGAGGCCGCGCAGCGTCGCCAGGATTACGCCAAGATGAGTGAGATTCAATATGGCCTGCTACCGCAGCTGGATAAGCAGCTGGCGGCGGCCAACGAAGTCGAGTCGCAGGATTTCAAGTTGGTGCAGGACCGGGTTACCGACGAGGAAATCGCCGAGGTGGTTAGCCGCTGGACCGGCATCCCCGTCAGTAAGATGCTTGAGGGTGAGCGCGACAAACTGCTGCGGATGGAGGACGTTCTGCATCAGCGTGTGGTGGGCCAGGAGGAGGCGATCAGGGTCGTTTCCGATGCGGTGCGGCGATCGCGCGCAGGACTGTCCGATCCGAACCGGCCGAGTGGCTCGTTCCTATTCCTGGGGCCCACCGGCGTGGGTAAGACTGAGCTGTGCAAAGCGCTGGCCGAGTTCCTATTCGACAGCAGCGAAGCGATGATCCGCATCGACATGAGCGAATTCATGGAGAAGCATTCGGTCGCTCGGCTGATTGGCGCACCTCCCGGCTATGTGGGCTACGAGGAGGGGGGGTACCTGACCGAAGCGGTGCGGCGGCGCCCGTATTCGCTGATCTTGCTCGACGAAGTCGAGAAGGCGCATAGCGACGTATTCAACATTTTGTTGCAGGTACTCGACGATGGGCGCTTGACCGATGGTCAGGGACGTACTGTGGACTTCCGTAATACTGTGATCGTGATGACTTCTAACCTGGGCTCACACCAGATCCAGGAGCTGAGTGCGGATGATTCGGCCGAGGCTTACACTCAGATGAAGGCGGCGGTGATGGGGGTGGTGCAGGCGCATTTCCGGCCCGAATTTATCAACCGGCTCGATGACATCGTGGTGTTCCATCCGCTGGATAAAGCGCAGATTCAGCGTATTGCCAAGATCCAATTAACTGGACTGGAAAAGCGGCTGGCCGAGCGCGGACTTGGGCTTGAGGTGTCGGACAGCGCGCTGGGTGTGCTCGGCGACGTGGGTTTCGACCCAGTGTATGGCGCGCGCCCGCTCAAACGCGCGATCCAGGCGCAGCTGGAAAATCCGCTGGCGCAGCGGATCTTGTCTGGTGAGTTCCTATCAGGTGACACAGTGAAGGTCGATGCTCAGGGAGGGCAGCTTGCCTTTGCCAAAGGGTGAGCTTAGGGGGGGGGGGCTGAACAAGCCGGCCCAGATGTAGGACACTGCCTGGGCCCTACTGAGAGGGTTTCGATGACGCAGCTGACTTTTCCGACGCCAAGTACGCGGGCAAGCGCAAGCAGACCCGGCGCGAGGTGTTCCTGGCGCTGATAGCTCTGGCGCAGCTTTAGACCGGCGCGGCGGCTCAGCGTGACTCACTTTCCTACGCGCCACCATCAACAGCCGGCTGTTGGTGGGATGGGCGATGGCCTTCTCCTGCACCGTGCTATCCACAATCACCGGCGATAGCTCGCGCGCGTCGACCGCCGTCATCGCCCTGGCGGCATTGATCGTCTGCGCGCGCGGTTCCTCCATCTCCGCCTCACCCAGGCGCTGGCGCCAGTGCACCCGCGAACTGGGATCGCACGGCAAACGCGTCTGAAAGAACACCTCACCGGTAAAGAACTGGTGGTACGGGTTCTCCAGCCAGCCTGCGCGCACCACCTCGTCGGACAGGTCGTCGGCATGCTTGAGGTAGAGCACCCCGGACATCAGCCGGATCGGCCGGCAAATGCGCCTGCCTCAGCGCCGACCACGGCATCTTTTCCGTCAGTTGCGCTAGCGGAAGGCGTAGGTCGATCTGGTTCTCTAGGCGGGAGCGGAACGGATCTTCGACAGGGCAATCTTCTACGGCCGGACGATAAATACGCATAGACCTAATTGCAAGGAAACCGCAATTTTCCTAGCGAAAATGGATAATTCCAGCAGGCCTTGCTAGTCAACTTGGCCTTGATGGATAAGGCTTGGCGAGGCTTTTCAGGGCGACTATTTATGACGCAGTAAATCTAATCGGCGGGAACTACTTGATCTGACGGCTACTAGGGATCATGCTCACCCATAGAGTCTGTGGATTATGTAACTGCCCTTTGAGAGAGCGGCCAAGCCGCAAGGAGCAGTGGAATGGCATTGACCCAAGCGCAGCTAGATGAGCTGACGGCCGGCTACAGCAGGCCGCAGGGGATGCAGACGCTGCATTCGCAGATGCTCCAGCAGATGATCAACCGTTCGCTGGAGACCGAGATGCAGGTGCGGCTGGGCCATGCACGGCACGGTAAGGCTGCTGGCAACCCACGCAATGGCAAGAGTCGCAAGACCGTGCAAAGTTCGATGGGGGATCTTATGATCGACACGCCTCGCGACCGAGCTAGCAGCTTTGAGCCTCGGCTGTTGCCCAAGCGCCAGGTGCGTCTGGTCGGCATGGAGGAGAAGATCCTGACGTTGTACAGCAAGGGCCTGACCAGGCGCGATATCGAATCGGCGCTGATAGATCTGTACGGGGGGGACGATTTTGCGCGGCTTGATCGCCCAGGTCACCGATGCGGTGCTGGACCAGATGCGGCGGTGGCAGACCTGACCGCTGGAGGCGAGCTACCCGATCGTCAGGCTGGATGGCATCGTGGTGAAGGTGCAGCAGCTCAAGCACGCGATCAACAAATCAGCATACGTGGTGCTGTGGGTGAACCTGCGCGGGGAAAAGGAAATGCTGGGGTTATAGTTGGCCGAGAACGAAGGGGGCCAGGTTCTAGCTGGAGGTGCTCTGACCGAACTGCGCCAACGTGGCGTGCAGGACATCTGCGAGGCCAGCGTGGATGGCCTCAAAGGCTTACCCGAGGCGGTCAATGCCGTGTTCCCGAAAGCCTTGACGCAATTGTGCACCGCGCATCTGGTGCGGGCCAGCCTGCGCTATGTCAACAGCGTCGACAACAACGCGGTGACGGCAGTACTCAAGGCGATCTATCACTCGAGCACGGGCGAAAAAACTCAACGCGAATTGGATGCTTTCGAGGAGACTTGGGGTAGCACTTACCAAGCCGTTGTGCGGCTGTGGCGTGGCAGCTGGGACAACATCATTCCGTTCTTCTACCTCCTGCCGGAAGTCCGCAAAGTGATCTACACCACACACGCAATCAAGTCGTTAAACATGGTTAGGCGTAAATATCCCCGCAACCGGCGGAACTTTCCCAACGATGACTCAGCCTTGAAATAATTCTAACTGGCGATCCGGGAGGCGTCGAAGAACTGGAAGTCGATCCACCACAAGAAGTCAGTTCTACAGAGCTTTCAAATCATGTTCGGTGAAGAGCGCATGCCGCTGGCCGCATTGTGAGAAACCCAGTTACACAGTTTGTTTGACAGCGCCCACCCACAACACGCTCTCTTTCTCAAATAATTTAATATTTTCAGAAGGGGATGTGAAAATGAAGAGAATAGAGATAAATGCAAAACAAGATGTAATTTATAACATTGAGCTATATGAATCCCTGGATGGACTACTATCTGAACTTATTGAAAATTACTGCGACAAAGGGAGATTTAATGTATTTATTGATGGTGGTCTGCCTAAAGTCCATGTGGATGCCGTATTAGGGGGGCTTAGCTCATCAGGCATAAGTGCACAATATTATTATATCCCCTCTGGAGAAGAGGAAAAAACGCTTAATAATGCTATTTGCATAACAGATCTACTCAACCAGAGCGGAACTAAGCGAAGATCTTCCCCTCCTATTGTAATTGGAGGTGGAGTTGTCTGTGATCTCGTAGGGTTTGCATGCAGTATTTATCGGAGAGGGATTCCGTATATTCGTATCCCTACAACTTTGCTAGGGATGGTGGATGTCAGTGTGGCGGCAAAAACGGCTGTGAATAATTTTGGTTTCCGTAATCGGCTCGGTTCCTTTCACCCGGCAATGCTTACTTTGTTGTATCCCGGATTTCTAAATACACTTCCAGTTCGGCATATCTCAAATGGACTTGCTGAAGTATTTAAAATGGCTCTTATTAAAAGTAGTCGCTTGTTAGATCTTCTAGATAGGTATGGGAAAAATTTCTTCAATTCAAATTTTGAATCTGATGAATTTATTGCAAAAATAATTTATTTGGCTGCTTATTTAATGGCGGAGGAATTATCTTCAAACCTTTGGGAGCATGATTTAAAAAGGATTGTTGATTATGGGCATTCGTTTAGTCCACTCATCGAAATGACTTATATTGATGAATTATTACATGGCGAGGCAGTTGCAGTAGATTGTCTTTATTCCGCCATTCTATCGAAGCAGAGAAATATGCTTAATAGTTATCAAGTGGAAAGAATATTTAATATGGCAAAAAAATTACGGCTTCCACTTTATCATAAAGGCTTCTGTGATGATAAACTTATACTCTCAGCATTGGAAGATACAAAAATCCATCGCGATGGAAACCAGAATTTGCCTCTAATGTGTGCGCTTGGCCAAGCTGTCTTTATTAATGATTTAACAGAGGCGGAAATGCATAGCGCTTCGAGGTTACTGATAGATTTCTCTGAATCGCGCAATGCTTACTAAAAATGGAGTTATTTTATGGATATAATTACACCAACTTTATTAGTGACCGGTGGCACTAAAGGAATTGGTGCTGCGGTTGTTAGCCATGCAACAAAAAAGGGATGGCGAGTTTATGCGTGGGGAAGAGATGAGGCGGCTGGTAAACTTCTTGAAAAATCGTTATCGAATTCAGTTGGAAAATGTTTATACCGTTGCGTCGATATTTCAGACTATGGTGCCATTGAATATGAATATCAACTCCTTTTTAAGGAGGCTAATTTATCATATGTATTCAATAATGCGGGAATATCTGCTAGTGGTTCTTTGGTGGAAATCAAGGCCAATACAGTACGTGATTGTTTGAATACTAATATATTTGGCTTGTGGGCAAATCTCCATTTTCAGTTATCAAACATGATCCCTTCAAAGAAGGGGGTTATAGTGAATAATCATTCAATACACGCACTAAGAGCAATTTTCCCTGATGTGGGTGTATATTCCGCTTCCAAAGCTGCAGGCGTCGCCTTAACAAAAGCCGCGGCGCTTGAAGCTGGTCTAGCTGGTATAAGGGTTAATGGCATTGCTCCAGGACCTATTGATACAGAAATGTACCGGCGTAGTCTTTCCGATAATTCAGATGCTAATGCATGGCCGTCACGTATTCCTTTAGGGAGAATAGGAACTATTGATGAAGTAACCCACACGGTGATGTTCTTATTTTCGCCTACGGCTGAATTTATCAATGGGCAAATTATTGGAATCGACGGGGGGGCATCTTGCTACTAGCTTTCCAATAAATATCTAATTTAAATATTTCCATCATTCATCCTGGATGTTTATTTAATATAAATTAATTTTAAATTAAGAGGGGCGAATATGGTTCGCATAGCAGTTGATATGGATGAGGTGATAGTCAATATCTTCCCGGATTTATTAAATTGGTATCAAAAAAAATTCAATTATAATTGTTCATCTTCTGATTTCATTGGTAAACGCCTTACAGATATTTTTGCGCCTGAGCATGTCGCGGAAATGGAGTCACTTCTTTCGGAAGGAGAATTCTTTGGAGAACTACCCATTATGGAAGGTGCACAAGCTTCTTTAGAGGTTTTATCGAAAAAATTTGAAATTTTTTTAACTTCCGCTGCGATGGAATATCCGAACTCTTGCCATTATAAATTTACCTGGATCCGCAAAAATCTGCCCTTTATAGATCCTTTGAATATTGTATTTTGTGGAGATAAAAGTATAATTAATGCGGATTTTTTAATTGATGATAATGTCCGCCATTTTAAAAGATTCAGTGGCCAGGGCATATTGTATGTCTCTCCACTTAATTCTATGGTTGATTGGACGCCAAGAGTCAGGAATTGGAATGAAGTTCTAAGATTTTTTAATGCTAATTAGTCGGCTCCGAAAAAACCTGTCAGATCTTATATGGCGGGGTTTCGCCAGGCCAACCGCGGTTCCTGACAATTTGACCTATGCATATTCGTTGTCTTGTCGTAGGGGACGGTCGACCGAGAGCGGAGCTGGTACGAGGCGGTTTCAACTATCAAATGCAACACTGAGGTGGAAGTTCGCGATTTCATCGGCCATGACGTCCTCCGGGGATTTCCATCCGAGGGTTTTGCGCGGTCGACCGTTGAGTAGGCGGGCGATGTAGTTGAGCTGGTTCTGGGTTATGCCTGACAGGTCCGCGCCCTTGGGCAGGAGTGGCGTAGCAGGCCGTTGGTGTTCTCGTTGCTGCCGCGTTGCCAGGGCGCGTGCGGGTCGCAAAACCAAACCTCGATGTCCAGCCGCTCGCTCAGCTCGGCGTGCCGGGCCATCTCGCTGCCGCGATGGCGGTGTAGATCGTCTCGTGGCTGACCAAACCGGGGCGAATAGCGTCGGGCATGGCGCGCAGTTTGGTCACAATCTGCTCCGGCGACCCGCGCAGGTGAACCCGCAGCGCATAGACGTAGCGGTACAGCGCGGTGCCCTCCACCCAACGTCGGCGGCGGCGGCGCCGGCGACGTTGGCGGTAAGCCCGGCCGCCAGCTTCGCGTCGTACCGGGGCAAACGGCGCACTTCGCGGCTGACGGTGGAGACGGAGCGATTCAAACGTCGAGC
>Cebus_capucinus_imitator_PRJNA485217_SSR047__coassemble_1369_pt1 | contig 15168 bp, 13 predicted proteins | sample Cebus_capucinus_imitator_PRJNA485217_SSR047__metabat2_high_PE_004 | metagenome-assembled genome bin Cebus_capucinus_imitator_PRJNA485217_SSR047
GCAGCGCCAGCGCTGAACAGATCCAAGCCGGCATCACACTAAGCCATCCGCAGGGCATTCAGTTAAAGGGCCAGTCCGGCGTTGGCAAGCTTTATTTCCAGACCACGGCCAGCCAGCCCGGGCGTAGCTTCGGCGATGTGGTGCCGGACAACAAGATCCTGGCCGCAGTGCTGGAACTGCGCGAGCATCATCCGGACCCCCCCGTAGTGCTGGTGTCCAAGGACATCAATCTGCGGATCAAGGCCTCAATCAGTGGCCTGGTTGCCGAAGACTACGAAAACGACCGCGCGCTAGATGACTTCAGCTTGCTGTTCACCGGCGCGGTCGAGCTTCCTGAGCACTTCTGGCAGAAACACAACCAGGACCTGCGCAGCTGGAGCGACAAGGGCCACACCCACTACGAGATCCAACTCGCCGCCGACGAAGACTTCTATCCCAACCAGTACCTGTATTTACCGGGCGAGGACGAGGTCGAGCTGCGCGTAGTCAGGCTAGGTGGCGGGAAAGCCATTCTGAGTCTGGTCGAAGACTACCGTAGTGGACAGCACGCGGTCTGGGGTATCGCTGCGCGCAACCGTGAACAGAACTTTGCGCTCAACGCGCTGATGGACCCGGAGATCGACTTCGTCACCTTGCTCGGCACCGCCGGAACCGGCAAGACCTTGCTGGCGCTGGCGGCGGGCCTGGCCCAGACTATGGATCAGCAACGCTACCGCGAGATCATCATGACCCGCGCGACCGTCAGCGTTGGCGAGGACATCGGTTTTCTGCCAGGCACTGAGGAAGAAAAGATGACTCCCTGGATGGGCGCGCTGACCGACAACCTGGAAGTACTCACCCATAACCAGGAAGGGGGCGCCTGGGGCCGTGCGGCCACCAACGACCTGCTGGCAAGCCGCATCAAGATCCGCTCAATGAACTTCATGCGCGGACGCACGTTTCTGTCGCGCTACTTGATTTTGGACGAGGCGCAAAACCTCACACCCAAGCAGATGAAGACGCTTATCACTCGTGCCGGCCCGGGCACTAAAATCGTCTGCCTCGGCAACGTTGAACAGATCGATACGCCCTACCTCACCGAAACGACCTCCGGTCTGACCTACGCAGTGGATCGTTTTAAATCCTGGCCGCACAGTGCACACATCACCCTGCGTCGCGGCGAGCGCTCACGCTTGGCCGACTACGCCTCGGAGGTTCTGTGACCCGCGCCGGGCTATGCTTGACTGCGGCCAGCCTACTGCTGGCCGGCTGTGCCACGCGCGCTCCAGATATGGTGCCGACCCGGCTGCACACCGGCCAGTCATGGGTGATTACCCGGCCGCTAATCGCCGAGCAGGTGCTGGATACCTGCTCACGCGATAGCCCGGCGCACCATAATGGCGAGGTGACCGGTTTTTGGGCGCCGAGCCGCCAACAGATCGAGCAGATGGAGGCGCAACTCGACCGGCTACAGCCCGTGATCGCAGCACCGACCCAATTCGACCGCCAATACGTGGGAATTGAATCCGACGGACGCCGGCTGATCTACATCAACGGGTTCCGATTGCCAGATCATTCCGATCTGAACCCCGGTAAGACTGCGGTACGCGTCTGCGATGGGGGCACGGACTTCTGGGGTGCGGTGTACGACCCGCAGAGCGGCGAGTTCTCGCATATCCAGACCAACGCGCCAAACTGAGCCAGAACGCACGGGAGCATTGTGGTCATTCGTTTGCCTCGCTGGGTCTGGATCGGCGCGATCACGTTGTCTATGGTGGCCGGCATGGTCAATGTGATTGCCTACCTTGGTGTCGAGCACCAGGTGGTCAGCCATATGTCGGGCACCACCAGCCTGCTCGGCGCCGCTTTGGCGAATGGCGAATGGGATGAAGCCAGGCTGCTGTGGGGCGTGCTGATCGCCTTCAGCGTCGGCGCGATGCTCAGCGGGCTCATTATCCAGGACAGTACGCTACAGCTTGGCCGCCGCTACGGCATCGCGCTACTGCTTGAGTCGGTCCTGCTACTGGTCGCGATCCCGCTGCTCGAACGCTATCCGACCTGGGGTATCTTCTCGGCGGCTGCCGCTTGCGGTCTACAGAACGCAATGGCGACCACCTATAGCGGCGCGGCAATCCGCACTACTCATTTGAGTGGCATGTTCACCGACCTCGGCATCGGCCTGGGGCATCTGCTACGCGGTATGCCGCTGCCAATGCGCCGGCTCAGCTTGAGTGGACTGATTATCAGTGGATTCCTAAGCGGCAGCGTGATCGGTACCTGGCTGTTTGGCAGCCTGCGTTATGACGCCATGTTAGTGCCCGCTTGCATCACTGGCCTCACCGGTGCCGGTTATGTGGTCTATAGACAGTGGTGTCTATATCGCACTGATGCCACCGCACCGCCGGGTTGATGCCGGTGCTGCCCGCGTCGATCGAGCCGTATGCCCCCTTCCCCATCGCGGAATTATCGATGCCATCATTCACGCTTGATCTCGCGGCTTGCGACGGGCATCGCTGGCAGCTGATTTGTCCGACAGCCGCCATCGCCAATCGCGCGACTGCTCTGGCTACCCGCACTGGGTGTGGCGGCACGCCATTACAAAACATTCGCCGACGCACTCGCCGCGCACGGCATCGCGGTTTTTGTACATGAATAGCGTGGCAATGGCCGCTCATCGTTACGTCCTTCCCGCGAATGCGATTGGGGCCACCGCGAACTTCTACTCCAGGACCTCGCCGCAACTTGCGCTGCGCTCCCCGATACTGCGCCTCTGATCATCGGCGGACACAGCCTGGGAGGGCAGCTCGCCTGCTGCCATGCGGCACTTACGTCAAACAATGTTGCGCGCTTGTGGCTGGTTGCAAGTGGCACCCCCTATTGGCGCGGCTTCCCCCCCCCCCAGTCGTTATGCATTGCCACTCGTTTACCGTTTCCTACCATGGCTGGCCAGACGGCTAGGGGCGCTGCCAGGCCGACGTCTGGGCTTTGGCGGTACCGAGGCACGTGGACTCATCCGCCATTGGGCGCGTGTTGGGCTCACCCAGTATTACACGGCCGCCGATCTGCCTTGCGAGCTGGAGACGGGTATGGCTGCACTTGAGGTTGCCGTGACCGGAGTCGTACTCGATGATGATTGGCTCGCGCCGGCCGGTTCACCGCATGCTTTGCTCGCCAGGCTGCGCCGCAGCCATAGCAACATCCAGTTGCTAGCAGATACACAGCTGGGCGTGCGTGCCGATCACTTCGCCTGGATGAAGCAGCCGCAGGCGGTTGTACAGTGCTTGCTGGCGTCACTGCGTTGACACCGACATGGCGCACCCTACAAGGCGGATGCCGAGCGAACGCCAAAGGTTGACGTATGCCGTTCACATCCGCATAATTCCGCTCCTGACGAGGCGCCCGTAGCTCAGTTGGATAGAGTACCTGGCTACGAACCAGGTGGTCGGGAGTTCGAATCTCTCCGGGCGCACCATCTTCAGAACCTTAAAAGACAGCATTCATGGCTGTCTTTTTCACAAAGTCTTCGCCTAGCCGGCGCATATGCGAACGGCCAGACCCCGAGGACATATAGAAGTTTTTCAAAATGCGCCCGTAGCTCAGTTGGATAGAGTACCTGGCTACGAACCAGGTGGTCGGGAGTTCGAATCTCTCCGGGCGCACCAACTCAGTACAGAACTGCAAACGCCGTTCGTTGTCGATTCTACGCTCCCTGCGGCGAGGAGCGTTTGAAGCAGCTCCGCTTTCGATCCCAGGATGCAGACCTTCTCCTCGGCGGCCTCGACGCGCTGGGCGGAGGCGCGCAAGTGATCCCGCCGATAGCCGCCCTCCACCTGCAAGCCGTCCTGCGCGGCGGCGGCGAGTGTCCGGCTCAATTCAGCCAGATGCTCGCAGCGGCGCTCGCTGCGTTCCTGTTGCCGATCGATGAGACCGGACAGGATCGATTCCAGTCGCTCGGATTGGAGCACGCGTTCTTCGAGATGGGCGGCGACGAGATGGTCGAGCTGTCCATCGGGATCAAGCGCCCCCTGGCCGGCCTGGCCCTACCGCGCCTTGGTCGAGCAAGTGTATGGTGCTAGAGGCCACCGCCGCTGCCCTCGCCGGTCCGCCAGGTCATCGCGCCGGCTCACCAACGGTTCGGGAACGGCCATGAGCGGCACATTGCTGGACGAGAGCGTATAGAAGCCGGCAACGCAGTTGCGTTCGCGGTCACCGGCGACGAAGCAGCTCGCGTAGCGGCGCTTGGCGTCCTGCGTGACAGTCTCGCGAAAATAGCGGTCGATGCGCTCATTCACGCAAGCGAACGTCTTGCGCGGGTGGCGCTTGGTCAGTGCTTCTATCGCGAAACGCGCGCTCACCGCGGTACGATCAGATCGGCATGACGCTTCGCGGCGCGGGTTAGCTTCGCGTTGGGTGCCGGCGGATCGATAAGCGCCTTGGCGAAGCGCATTTGATCCTCGGCCGTGAAGCGCAGCACGTCGGCTTCCTCGACGATGCGACGGGCGTCTTCGCTGGCGGTGGCGAGAAGAAAGCCGGGCAGCCGTCGGCGCGCGCTATCACCGACGGCTATGGCGCGGTGGTCCGCCAGGTCCGCCGCTGTCACCCTGCCTAATTTTGCGAGCGGATGGGTCGGCGCGACCGCAAATGCAAACGCCACCGTGCCCAGCGGTTCGGCGACATAGCCACCACCACAAGGCCCCTCGCCGGCCGCGACGACTAGATCGACACGACGATTCAATAATGCCTCCCAAGTGCCCGACAATGCCTCCCGATGCAGTCCTAATCGCGTGTTCGGCGCTACCGTGCTAATGGCACGAATGTCCGGTTCCAATAACCACCCGGGAAACATCGAGTCAACCGCCAGACCCAGATCGGCCTCCCAGCCCGCAGCAACCCGCCGCACACGCTGCTCGAGTTCCTGCGCGACTTGCAGCAAATAGCGTCCTTCGCGTAGCAGCTCACGCCCGGCTTGGGTCGGCGTTGCCCTTGGCCCAATCCGATCGAACAACCGAACCCCCAACTCATCTTCCAGCTTGGAGACCGCGTAAGAAATCGTAGACGGGACCTTAAAACAGCAATTTGGCCGCCCCCGCGAATGAACCACATCGGTCGATTGCTTCTAGGATCTGCAGCGCTTCCAGACTGATCTTCACATTCGAATTATTCGATGACTACGCTCGAATCTACTCGCTTTTTGCCTGACGACGAACCCGGCAAACTCACCAATAAGACAATGAATGTCCTGTAGTCTCGCCAAAACTCGATCATCGATAAATTCGAAAGGAGATCTTGATGCTGCAGCTCCGCAAAAGCGATACCCGAGGTCGCGCCGAACACGGCTGGCTCTCATCACACCACACGTTCTCGTTTGGTCACTACCACGATCCGCGCCACATGGGCTTTGGGCCGTTGCGGGTCATCAACGAAGACCGCGTTCAGCCGGCGCAGGGCTTCGGCACCCATGGTCATCGCGACATGGAGATCGTTTCCTACGTACTGTCAGGCGCACTTGAACACAAGGACAGCATGGGCACCGGTTCGGTGCTGCACTACGGCGACGTCCAGCGTATGAGCGCCGGTAGTGGCGTTACCCACAGTGAATTCAACCACTCGCAAACTGAATCGGTGCATTTTTTACAGATCTGGTTGTTGCCCGAGCGCAGCGGCATCACGCCCAGCTACGAAGAAAAGTATTTCGCGCCCGACACCAAGCGTGGTCAGCTGTGCCTGATTGCATCTCCGGATGCAGCTGAAGGCTCGCTGCGAATTCATCAAGACGCACGCATCTTCGCGGCGATCTTAGACGACGATCAGCACCTGGAGCATCCGCTCACGGCAGGTCGCGGCGCCTACGTGCAAGTCGCACGCGGCAGCCTAACGGCCAACGGCCAGCGGCTGCAGCAAGGTGACGCGCTCCAGCTCGTCAACGAAGCCGGTGTAGTCCTGTCTGCGGGCACGGACGCCGAGATTTTGCTGTTTGACCTGCCATTGCGTTGAGCCGCTCACCACATTCAATCGCATCGCAGCGTACGGCTGCCCGGCGGATAGGCGCTGGCGAATGATGGGCGCGCAATCAGGCGCGCCATCCACGCCTGCACGCCGGAGCAATCTGACCATAGCGCCTGCATCCGCAGGTCCTGCAACCGCATCATCGTTGGCAACAAACTCAGGTCAGCCAGACTGAGCGCGTCGTCAACCAGATAGGGCTGCCGCGTCAATACCGCTTCAGCACGCAATAGCGTCTCACGCAACTGCCGCTGGGCCTCCTCTAGCTCATCAGGCTGAAATCCCTCAGCACCGATTCGATGGTAGAACGCCCGCCGCAATGGGCGCCGTTCGGCGTAGCGCCAGCGTTGCTGAGCGTCCATCGCGCGCAGATTCGTTGAGAACAGGTAGTGGAATGAAGGTACCCGCGTCGCGGGCGTTGCCACCTCGTCCAGATAAGCACACCACTCGCGCATTCGCGCCCGAGCCAATGCTGTGATCGGGCGTAGCGGCCGCTCCGGAAATACGTCTTCAAGGTATTCCATGATCACCGAAGAGTCGGCGATAGCTTGACCGGCGTGGATCAGGGTCGGCACCAGCCCGTTCGGATTTATCGCCAGATAGCGTGCTGATAGCTGCTCCTCCTTGGCAAAGTCGATCGGTCGGCTGATCCAGGACAAGGCTTTCTCGGCTAGCGCCATTCTCACCCTCTGACTGCACGTGGAACCCAGAGCATGATGCAGCTCGATCATGCCGCCCTGCTCCTAGCAAACCGCTCCGGCGTCACCGCATCCTGTGTCGTTTCCGCCCGAGTCACGCAACGGACAACCCGAATCGACTCACCGCCTCCCGGCGGCCTGTCCTGGCATATCACTGGCTTCATTTGCTCCCACCTAACGCCACCGGCGAATGCTGTTGCAACAGATCGTTGACAGCGGTATCCCGCTCACGCGGGAAGCGCCTGCATGTCAGCAACAGCAGCGCCGCCAACAGCAGCACCCCACCGATGGCGTACAGCGCCGGTGCATAGTGACCACTGCGCTCATGCAGCTGGGAGACCAGCAGCGGTCCGATTCCCGAGCCAAATGCAAACGCCGAAAAGAACGTGGCATAGATAGTGCCGTAGTGACGCAGGCCGAAATAGCGCGCAACCAGAAAGGCAATCACGTCGACCTCGGCGCCGGCCGCCAATCCAACCAGCATCGCTGCAGCGAAGCCGCCGGCGCCGCCGCCAGATACCAGCAAGGCAATCGCAAGCATTGGAAACAGCAGGAACAACGCGGCAATGCGCGGGGCGAAGAACCGGTCCATCAACCAGCCCGTAGACAATCGCCCCACTACCAGCGCCATCCACAGAGAAGCCTGTGCATCGGCTGCAACCTGGGATGAATAGCCGGCTTCCTTGAGAATGGGCACCAGGTGCAACATCAGTGCCTGAACTCCGAACCCCACGAGGAACGCGACGCCGGCTAGCAGCCAATATTGCAAGGTGCGACAGGCCTGGCCCATGCTGAGTCCAGCCAGCTCAATCGCCCGTGGTCGCTCAGCCCCGGTCGCGCCACCATCCACCTCTAGTCCGCAGTCGGACGGGCGGTCGCGGATCACCCACACCATCAACGGCGCCACCACCACGACCAGGAACGCCGCCAACAGTGGGAAAGCCAGCCGCCAGCCGACCAAGTCAAACAGATGCTGGGTTGCCAGCGTCCACAACACCCCGCCGATGCCAGTGCCGGCCAATGCCAACCCCAGAGCAGTGCCACGACGTCGGTCAAACCAGTTGCTGATGATTTTGGCAAAGGCAACCGCAGTGGTGCCGGTGGCAAATGCCGCCAGCGCGGCGTAACGCAGGTAAAAAAGCAACGGGTTGCCGTTGATGTAATAAAACGACGCAACGATCACTGCCTCGATCAGCACGGAAACAACGATGATTCGACGTGCACCGAGTCGATCGACAATCCTGCCGAGCAGTGGTGCGATCAGGATTGTGGTAGTGGTGGCCCATAGTGGCGCCTGGAACACTTGCGGCTGCGCCCAGCCAAGTTCACTCGTTAACGGCCCGACCAATAAGCCAAGCGTCGATGGAATGAATACGGCGATGCCACAGGCGATGCCAAAACCACTGGCTAGCGCCACGGCCCACCCATAGAAGAATTTGCCCTGCGCATTCATCACTCCACCCCCCGCGCTTGCGGCGTGGCGATGCTGTGCTCGGGGACGTGTTGTGTTTGCTTCATCGACTTGTTTCCTCGCAGGGAGACGTCGGACGCTGCGGCGATCTGATGGGTTCGTCCCGCGCGTGCCAATTCGCCGCAACTATAAACTCCCTAATAAGGGAATATATGTCATTGACGACCGTGGCAACCACAAAGTAAAGCCGCACCGCACCATCAGCGGAGCACATCACGCCCGACAGATACCGAGCTGCATCGTCGATCTCAACGCAGCTTGAGTTGGAGCGGCCGGGCCATTGCAGCAGCACGCGAGATTTTGATGGTCTACCACGATGTGCAACCGCTGTGCTTTGGGTCATTGCATCCACCACCGCCACCTGTTGGTGCATTGCAGCTTTACAGCGCTGAATCACCGCCAGAGGATGCGCAACCAATTCCCCTTAAAGGGATTATCAATCCAGCCCCAGGGGATATCGGGCTGGCGCAGACCTAGTGCTTCCGCAATCCGTAGTGTTCCCCACGTCAGTTCGTCTTCCGTGCCATTGCAGCACCGCTTAGGAGCCATGCATGTGCAAGAACCTGATGAAATTCACCGCTTTGGCGGCGACGATCTCAGCCGCCTGCTCCACCCATGCGCAAGAGACAGACACCACCGCGATACGTACCCCCCGTCCAAATGAAACGGACGACAGTGCCGTCAATGCCTCGAATACCGTTGAACTAGAACGGATTTTCGTCACTTCCGGCAAGGTCAAGGACGACCTGCAGAAGTCCGCACTATCAGCAAGCGTGATCAGTGGCGAGGGCCTGCGCAGACGCGGTCTATCCAGCCTGGCGACGAGGATTCAAGACACGCCTGCGGTGCAGATCATGGGTACGGGCAACGCCAATCAGGGCTTTTTCATCGCGATCCGCGGAGTCGGCTACGCACTGTCGTTCGGCCGGGATTCTCCGATTTCTATGAACGTCAAGGGCGTTTTCCAGCAACGCGCGCAGGCGGTGTCCTCCACCAGGGCCTACAACTACCAGCCGGCCTATACCAAGTTCAACGCATTGCTTGCCTACAACTCCGCCGATGGCCGTTGAGCGGTGCAGGTCTACGTGCGCAATATCACCAACAAGGCGACCCGGGTCAGCACTACCTTACCTACAACCTATATCGACTATGGCTCGATCACCTCCGAAGTGGACGCGCCGCGCACCTGGGGCGCAAGCCTAACCGCCTATTTCTGATTGAATCAGGAAGCAACCGTCATGACATTCTCGCGTCGAGGACTGATCCAGCGCAGTGCCGCCGTTGGGCTGCTGCTGCCCGCCGCCCGGCTACTGGCCACCGCGCGCACCAGCACTGTTGTTGATGGCTTCGTTGGTACTTTTACCTATCCGCCCGGCGCCAAACTGCCCGCAGAGTTCGGTCGCCATAGCCAGGTCAGCCATGGGCTGTATCGATTTGGCTTTGACACGGCCAGTGGTCACGCTGGCCCCATCCGGCTCGCCGCAGAACTGGAGAGTCCTGCCCACCTCATCGTGCACCCAAACCGCAAACGGCTATACGCCTGCCAAGGCCAGCATGCCATCCGCGACGGCCAGAACCTGATCAGCGCATTCGCGATTGAGCCCGGGCGGCTACGGCCGTTGAACAGCATCGTCAGCGGCGGCACGGGACCCAGCGTCGGGGTGATCGACCGCAGCGGCCTTAACCTGCTGACCGCCAACTGGTCATCCGGCAGTGTGGTTTGTATTCGTCTACATGCCGACGGTTCACTGGACGAGCGCTCGGCACTGATCGGTAATCCACCCGGAGCTCGTACGCCGCCACCGCCGCGGCCGGGTCAACCACGTCTCACCACGGCCGTCGCGGCCAACACTGTCCGCCCCAACAAGCCGCACTCCGTACTCCTCAGCGCCAGCGAGCGCTATGCGATCGTCGCTGAAATCGCGCTCAACCGGTGCGCGGTCTACCGCTTCGACGCCGCCGCCGGCAGCTTGTCACTGCATGGCTATGGCCAAGCCGCGGACGGTAGCGGCCCGCGACATCTGGCGAGGCATCCGAACGGCCGGTTCTTCTACAGCGCGGATGAAGAAGGCAGCTCGGTCACCGTCTGGCGTTGGGATGAAGCGCAAGGCAGTTTGGTTGCCATCCAGCAGCTTTCGACGGTGGCACCAGAACAGCGCCAGGGCAACCTGGCTGCTGATATCGCGATGCATCCCAGCGGCTTGCTGGTCTACGCCTCCAATCGCGGCTCCGGGCAGCTGGCCGGCTTCCGCATCGACCCCGCCAGCGGCAGGCTCGAAGCGCTGCCAAGAACGACACTGTCCTCCAGCGCCTGCTGGAGTCTAGACATCGATCCGAGCGGGCGCTGGTTGTTAACCAGCACGCTCAGCGGTGACGACGTCTCAATCTATCGCATCGACCTACGCAGCGGCGCCCTAAAAGCGACGGGTCAGCACCTGCCCGTGGTCACTCCCACCTGCCTGCGCTTGGTTTAGTGAGGATCTATGCCATGAAACACCTCTCCCTGTTTCATCCTCGGCTGTACGGTTCTCTCCCGATTGCACTGGTGGCTGGCCTGACCGGCATGGGGCTGACCGTGACCGCTGCCGCGCAGGAGGACGATGCGCAAGTTACCCCGACGAAGCAACAGCCCAAAGCTGTTGATCTTGACGAAATCAAAGTCACCGCCGAACGTCGCGAGAGCACCTTACAAGACACCGGCGCCTCACTGTCGGTGATCTTGCCCGAGGACCTCAAGCGCAACGGTAAGTCGACCCTGGCTGACATCCTCGCCGGCATCCCCGGAGTAAGCTACGCAGCGGGTGGCTCGGCATCGGCGGGGGTGAGCACCGAGATTTCCGACAATCCCGGTGCAGCGGTGACCATCCGCGGCCTAATCGCCGACAAAACCGCCGCCAGCAACACTCCGGCGCCGGTTACTGCCTCCTACACCGATGGTGTCTACGGCGGCATCGGCGGCGATTACGACCTGGAACGTGTCGAAGTGCTACGCGGCCCACAGGGCACGCTATACGGGCGCAATGCCACAGGCGGCGTCATCAATATGCTGACCCGCGACCCGGAGCTTGGTTACCTGGGCGGCGATGTGCTGACCGAACTCGGCGACTACGGCCTGCAACACTACTCTGCCGCGATCAACCTACCGCTGGGCAAATATTGGGCAGCGCGGGTATCGGCCAACGACTACCAACGCAATGGCTATGTCGACGCCGACGGCGGTTGGTTCCGGCGGCGCGGTGCCCGGCTCAAGCTCCTGTATCAACCCAACGACGACTTCTCTGCGTTGTTTGGTGCAGCGATGCAAAAACAGGTCGCCAACTCCGGCGGCGTCAGCTACATCCAAACCGGTGGTGTAGATGGTCCGATCACTCGCGAAGACTCGTCCGTCGCTTCGAAGAAAGACTCCTTCAACCAGTTCTGGGCCCGCGTCAACTGGCATATCGGTGACTATGACCTGACCTACATACCCGCTTACAAGTCCTGGAAGGAATCCGGCTGGACCGTCGGTGGAACCCAGACCAACTTTTCGGCCACACCAAATGACATCTTCCGCACCCAAGAGTTACGCCTGGCCTCGCACGACAACGACAGATTCGAATGGATCGTCGGTGCTTTCAGTTTCCACAACACGGTCACATCCTCAACCGTGGCGCGTTGGGTCAATTCGCAGGCATTGGACTTCGCCCAGCAGATATCCAAAGACATCCGCAGTCTGGGAATCTTCGCCGAGGGCACCTACCACTTCACGCCTACAACGCGGCTTTCGTTAGGCCTGCGCCACGACAAGAATCAGGTGAAAACCAGCGGTTGGTATACCGCCAATCTCAGCGAGAACACCAGCGGCAGCCCCTACGACGACGATTTCGCTTCGCCAGAAATTCTAGAGACATTATGGCTAAGCGGCTCGGAAACCAAGCGCACCTACAAAAACATTACCTTCAAGGTACGCCTTGAACAGGATCTGACACCGACCTCAATGGCCTATGCACTGATCGCCACCGGCTTCCAACCCGGCGATATCTCCGTCACTACCGGTAGCAGCGGCCCGGTCGCACTGCCCTACGATCAGGAAAAGCTCACCTCCTACGAACTAGGTATTAAAAACGAGTTGTTTGAGCGGCGCCTGCGCCTGAATGCCGACGTCTTTTACTACGACTACAGCGGCTACCAACAAAGCGTCAACATTTCGTCATCCTCTTCGCCGGCCTACATCGTGGTTAATGCACCGGCAACGATGCTCGGCGAAGAGCTGGAGGCGCAATGGAAGATTACCCCGCTGGACGCCTTAAGCCTCAACTATTCGCACGTTACGGCCATGTTTCACGATCAGTCGGAGACCTTCCGTGCAGCCTGCGTCGGCGATCGCATCCCGGGGATTGCCCCGACCATGGCAATGCTTGGCTACGACCATCAGTTTGAACTCGGCACCGGAGCCGCATTGAATTTCCACCTGGAGGCGCGCTACGAGCAGAAGGCTCCGGTCTCGCTCACCGCCGCCATGTACACCGACTTTTATCTGGATTGGATCCACCAGAACGACACCCGCCTGCTCAACACTTCACTCACCTGGACCTCTCCGAACGGCCGTTATTCGCTAAGCGGTTACATCCACAACCTATTGGACCGGGTGACTCGCTCGGTCGGTAGCACCTTCAGCGGCAGCGGCAGCGATACCACCACTACCTTCAGCTACAGCGATCCGCGTACCTATGGGTTGGTGTTCCAGGCCCATTACTAAGCGTAACCACCCACGCCCTTTCTGTCTCGAAATCACGGACCACCTGGCCATGAATGCCTCACCCGTTGCGCTGCCACCCGCTATGCATCGCCGACTGAACGCCACGCTGTGCACGCTGTTGTCGTGCATCACGTGTACTGCCGCCGCGCAACAGGACCTCGCGCTTCCCCCGGGCGTCATCGCCGGTGCCGAGCGCACGACCTTCGACGGCAGCCCGCTCAGCTTCAACAGCCCGCTGGACAAGATCGACTACGCGGCCGTTGTCTTCATCGACAACGGCCGCATCATCAAACAAGACTCGGACCGGTCCCGGATCGACGGCAAGCTGACGGGCGCCGGTGGCAAGCACGTCACCATTCGTTCCAACGTCCAGCACGTCAACGGCATCTACGCCCACGGCGCTAGCCATTTCGAGCTGGTCGATTCCAACATCGACGTGCATGGTCAGTCGCTTGCCGCCGACGAGAACCACGGCATCGGCGCCGGTATCACCGCTGGTAAAGGCGCAGAAGTGACACTTCGACATAGCAAGATTCAAGCTGAAGGCGCGCATGTATCAGCGGCGATCGCCGCTGACGGCACCCTCAAAATCTACGACTCCGAGTTAGTCGCTCACGGCGGCCAGGTCGCCGAGGAAGATCGTGCACCGGGCAGTGGCCCTGGCTTCTTGGGCCCCCCCGAACCATTAGAGATCGAAGGCACTGCCCGCACCGTTAACGTCATCGGATCTGGCCGCGCCTACGTCTATCACTCACGGATCGTCGCCGATGGCTGGGGCGCAGTCTCTACCGATTCGGCCAGTCCGGAAGGCGTGCTAGTAGAAGTACACGACAGCGAGGTGGAAGCCCGCCGAGCAGGCTACGGCACCTATGCTGACAACAACTGCCAAGTGAAATTTTTCAATACACATTTCCATACCCATGACGACACCGGAATCATCTCTGGGAACGGCAAGATCGACTTCACCAACGTCACCGAGGATACGGCGAAGCATGGGGTGATGCTGCATGCACCCGGTCGCGACTTCAATCGCATTGCGACGCTGCGTATCAAGGGCGGACGTTTCAACACCCGCAAGTCGCTGCTGTTGATTAAGAGCCACAACGCCGACATCGTCCTTGACGGCGTTCAGGCACATCCTGGCGACGATGTCCTGATTAAATCGGTGATCAACGACAACAAGCGCTCGGCGATGCTGCGGATGTTGCTCGACCCACCCGATCTCACCGCGCCCGCGCCCGCGCGGCCGGCTCCGGGTATCCACGTCGCGCTGCGCAACATGCCCGCTTTGGCCGGCAACATTGAGCATTACGATACCGCCCGCACACTTGATCTCTCCCTAGAAAATACGTCTCTCTCCGGTGACATCCTCGGTTCCACCTGGGCGATTACCGATATCCGGCTCAAGCTTGACGGCAACAGCCACTGGCACGCTCTGCATGACGCTCGGGTGACCTTGCTGCAAGCCACTGACGCTAGCCGTTTCGACGCGCCGGCCGGTGCAACCATCATCGCCATTGCCGGTCCAGGTACCAGCTTGCTCGGCCGTTACCCCTTGGCCTCCGGCGGCTACTTGCTGGTCAAGGCGTCAGCACCTACTAACGTTGGGCCGGGTTGAGCAACAGGTCCGCATTCGTATCCCCTGCCCTCTGGTCGCTCTCGACCAGGGGTCGACTGCGAGTTCCGTCCGGAGCTTGCACCCTCCCGACCACAAGCGAGAATCACCCATGTCTCTCCCCAGTACCGTACATCGGCGAGCCCCCAGAGCCGTGCGCTGGAGACTGCCGCTGTTGATCTGCGCAGTTCTGCAAGCCAGCGTTTGCCAGAGCAGCCAGAACACGCCCGCCGACAGCCCGCCTCCAGCCAACCCGCCCCCAGGGGGACCACCCGGGATGCCTCCGGGTGGTGGCATGATTATGCCAGGCGCAGCCCATACTGCAGCCATCTACATTGGTGACGGCACGCGGCAAGCCACCCACGAGTATCAGGATGGCACGGTCCAGATCGAAGTCGCCAAAGGCGCCAAAGGCGTTTCCGGCGATGCGGCCGACGGCGTCTTGTTGACCTCATCCAGTTACCAGAGCAGCGGCATCGTCGTTAGTCAGGGCGACTACCATATCGGTGGTAGTCAGACCTACTATCCGGTCTACGTCGACGCCGACAACAACTATCTGGGAAGCTCGACGCGGCCCGGCAAGCAGTTGCTTGGCCGCTTCAACAGCGTGCTGCTGTTTGGCCTCGATCGACAGGTACCGGCAACTGCCCCAATTGGCTCCAGT
>Cebus_capucinus_imitator_PRJNA485217_SSR047__coassemble_1375_pt1 | contig 15071 bp, 17 predicted proteins | sample Cebus_capucinus_imitator_PRJNA485217_SSR047__metabat2_high_PE_004 | metagenome-assembled genome bin Cebus_capucinus_imitator_PRJNA485217_SSR047
CCAGGCCGGCAGACCCACCTCGGCAAGCCGGGCAGGACGTTCGATCAGACTCAGTGGCAACGTCAGTGGCAGCGCCAGCACCAACGCCCAACTGATGACCTGCCAGCCACCAAGCCGGCGCGACAATCGCGCGCCCTCGGCATAGCCCAGGCCGCAAACGATGACCGCCGCCAGCATCAGCATATCGCCGGTCCAACTGCCCCGCCCGGCTCCGCGCAGCGCATAACCGGCCACGCAGGCGCTGCCTAGTACCGAGAACAGCCAGAACAGCGGACGTGGCCGCGACTCACCGCGCAGCACTGCAAACAGCGCAGTAGCAAGCGGCAGCAGCCCCAAAAACACGATCGAGTGCGCCGACGACACTCGCTGTAGCGCCAGCGCGGTCAACAACGGGAAGCCAATCACCACGCCTGACGTGACCATCAGCAGCCTCGGCAGCTTTTTTCGGCCCGGGCGTGGCGGGCGGCATATCAGCAATAGCCCTGCGGCGAGCAGGCCGGCGATGGCGGCCCTGGCCGCCGTCAGAAACAGCGGGGCCAGATCGATCACCGCCAACCGTGTCGCCGGCAGCGAGCCGGCAAAAATCACCACGCCGACAAGTCCGTTGATCCATCCCCTGCGCACTGCATGCATCGCTTAATTCCTGTATTCCGGCGATCACCGCCAACGCCCACCAGTACAGCCGTCCAGGCCGCACCGGCGCCATAGACAATCGAACACAATTTGACGTAACTGTTATTGTTTTTTTCCCACACACTTAGATTTCGGAGTCCGCCAGATGCGTCGTCTCACCCGGATCGAAGCGGTCATCGACGAGGTCCGCACGCGGATCGCCTCGCGTAACTACCCGCCAGGCACCCGGCTGCCCTCGGTACGCGCACAGGCACGGGCCATGGCGGTGTCGGTATCGACGGTCATCACCGCTTACGAGCGTCTGCAGGCGCTGGAGCTGATCCGCGCCCGCCCCGGCTCCGGCTATTACGTCACCGCTCCCATGGCGCCACTGACACTGGCGGCACTGGCGCCACAGCGCGATCGCCAGATCGATCCATTGTGGTTATCACGGCAGTCGTTACAGGCCGACCCCACACTGCTGAGGCCCGGTTGTGGCTGGCTGCCGGCCGACTGGATGTATGAGCACGGCATGCGCCGGGCGCTGCGCGCGAGCGCCCGCGCCGAAACCTCACGCCTGACCGACTATGCCGACAGCCGCGGCTTGGCCGCGCTGCGCCAGGTGTTAGCGCGGCGATTGGTAAACACCGGCGTTATCGCTGCACCCGAGCAGATCGTGCTGACCGATTCCGGCACCCAGGCGCTGGATCTGATCTGCCGCTTCCTGCTCGAACCCGGCGACCGCGTGCTAGTGGATGATCCTTGCTATTTCAATTTCCAAGCGTTGCTGCAAGCCCATCGCGCGGTCCCGATCGGGATACCGTTTGGTGCCGACGGCCCCGACCTCGACGCCTTCCAGCGCGCGTTGCAGACGCATTCACCCCGTCTGTACCTGACCAATTCCGCCCTCCATAACCCGACCGGCGCGAGCCTGTCGGCCACCACCGCACATCGACTGCTCAGTCTGGCCGAGCGCAGCGATCTGGTGATTGTCGAGGACGAGATCTTCGCCGACTTCGAGATTCGGCCAGCGCCCCGGCTGGCTGCTGGCGACGGCCTGCACCGGGTGATCCAGATCGGCAGCTTCTCCAAAACAATCTCCGCAGCGCTGCGCTGCGGCTATATCGCCGCCCGTGCCGACTGGATCGAAGCCTTGATCGACTTGAAAACAGCCACCAGTTTCAGCGCCAGCCAGCTGGGCGCGGCCGTGCTGTACGACACCTTGACCGATAGCGGCTATCGCCGCCATCTGCAAACGCTACACACCCGCCTGGCGCAGGCGCGGCAGACGACCTCGCAACGGCTGCAGCGGCTGGGTATCGAGCCCTGGCGGCAGCCGGACGCCGGCATGTTCCTGTGGTGCCGCCTGCCACACGGCATCGATGCGGCCGCACTGGCCCGCGCCAGTCTGCAACGCGGCATGATACTGGCGCCCGGCAACGCCTTCAGCCCGTCACTGAGCGCGGGTGACTACCTGCGCTTCAATGTTGCCCAATGCGGATCGGCACAGATCTTCGAGACGCTTGAGGCGCTGCTCAGTGCTGCCGAACCGACGTAACCAGGTGCACGCAGCTGCCCCATGTGTGTTCATGGCAAACAGCCTAGCCCGAAGCACGGCCCCCACATCCATCGTCGCGGTCGCAATGGTGCCCACGATCGCCGCACCGAACAGATCCGCAGACTCAATCATCGGCAAGCGACCTATGCGAGCGTTCTGGGAACGACCGCCGTGATGATGACGCGCCGGTTAGCAGCATGCGTGAGAGCAGCACTGACTGCGGCCGCCAACAGGCGAGGTTCTGTACCTGCTTTAACATTGAACTCGATCCCCCCCACTGATCAAACAACCCGCCGCCAGCGGCGATGCCGGCACGCACTGTACGAATTCAAGTCGAGATGAGGTCAAGCCCATGCCGCTATTGGATATCGCCGAAGTGGCCGGACGTTCATGCCTGCCTGCATCGACACTGCGTTTCTACGAGGCCAAGGGCCTGATCACCTCATGCGGCTGGTATGGATTGCGACGGTTGTTCGCCGACGATGTGCAACAACGGCTGGCGCTGATTGCATTGGGCCGCGCGGCGGGCTTTTCGTTAGACGAAATCGCCACGATGCTGGCCAGCGACGATCCGTTACAGATCGATCGTCAACGCTTGCGTGACAAGGCTGATGAGATCGAGCAGACGATCAAACGGCTGACCCGGATGCGCGATGGACTCCGTCATGTCGCCGCCTGCACCGCGCCCAGTCATCTGCAATGCCCAACGTTTTCCCCGCCTGCTTGACAACGCCGCCAGCGGCGGCCGCCGTCGTCGTCGTCGTCGTCGCATTCCGCCGACTCGATGACACAACACGACGCCATCAGGCTGACATGGATTTGCGATGCGGCGGCAGCATCGCATTGATCGCCACGATAAACGGTGTGCCGAGGCCAAGGCGCTCAACGAAATCTGCATCGGCAAATAAACCGGTTACGACGATACTTACAACGGGAACGCGGGGGCGTAACTGACCTCGCCAAGCGGCGGCAACCGGTCATCAAACGCCAGCGCCAGCAACGGCCAGGGCGAGGCCCCCGCCAGCGTCAGCCCGGGTTCGACCACGAAGCCAAAACGACCGTAGTACGCCGGCTCACCCAGTACTACGCAGCCATTGGCGCCACGCGCACGTAAGGCCTCCAATGCCGTCTGCACCAGGCGTGTCCCCAGTCCCTGACCACGATGCCCTGGTCCCACCGTCAATGGCCCCAGCGCATACCAGTCGCGCGCGCCATCGGACACCGTCACCGGCGAGGCAGCGACGTGCCCGACCACATAACCGTCGTGCTCGGCCACCTGCGATACCGCCAGCTGGCCATCCTCGCGCAGTGCCGCAATCACCTGGTGTTCGTCGTGACGACTGTGCTCGACCGCGAGGTAGCCGACTAAGGTCAGCACTTCGATCGTCTGCGCATCCTCGGCCTGTGCCGGCCGCAGCTGAATAGTGCTATCGGCACTCATAGCGATTGCAACAACTCAGCGAAGGCGTGCGCGCAGTCGGGCACATGCGCCGCCAGATCATGATCGTCATCCAGCAGCAGCAGACGAGCCGAGCGCGCCCGTGCCCACTCAATCACCTGATCAGCTGGCACACGCTCATCACGCCAAGCTTGTACGACCGACAACGGCACTGCCGCTGCGTCCAGCGCCGGCATCGGCCCCATCCGGGTCGGTGGCACCATCAGAAACACCCCACGCACTGGCACCTGCAATGACACCTGCGCAGCGATATATGCACCGAGACTGGAACCGGCCAATACCAGCGGCCCGCGCGCGGCGGCGGCCTGTGCCCGTTCGAGCAGGCGTTGCAGACGCGCAGGCACATCCCCGACCGGACTGACCGCACGGCGGGCATCCAGATCGGTGTAATCCGGACGTTCATGACTCCAGCCAAGACGCTGCGCCACCTCGGCCAGTGCCTTCACCTTGGTCGCCCCCGGCCCACTTTCGAACCCGTGCGAGAGGATGCAGTGACCGAGGCTCACAGCGCGACCACCGCATCGCCAACATGCAGCGTGCCGCCACCCAGTATCCGCGCGCACAGTCCACCATGGCCACGCATCGCGTTGTAGCCTCCCACCCCCAGCGCCGTCTCCATCCGCGCGCACGGATCACAGGGCTCGGTACCTTCCAGTTCGACGTCACCAATGCGAAAGCGCCGCCCGAGCAGTGCCAACAAGGGGATGCCCGCGACCAGCAGGTTACGCCGTAGCCGTTCCGGCTCAATGTTGGCGTGTCCGCTCAAAGCCGCGATCACCGGCAGGTGCTCGGCCTGGATCAGGGTAACGCCACGTTTGCCGCTGCCGGCGCGATAACGGTCGCCATCCAAGCCGGCGGCGGCCACCGCTCCGACCTGCGCCAGCGCACGCATTGCCACATCACGCGCCGGTCGTACACCGATCCATTCGACGCGGCCGGCACGCGGCAACGCTCCCTGTAATCTCGCCATCAGGCTATTGCGTTCGACGTTCATAGCTAAATGCTAGCATTCTGCAGATGTTGTCAGATCTGCCGCGCCGCCCCCTGATCCATCCCGCTGCCCTCCCTTACGAAGCGCAGCTGCAATCGCGCACGCGCGCCGAGGTGACTTTGGCCGTGATTCATTGCACCGAGCTTCCGGATTTGGCGATGGCACGCGAATATGGTGAGCGCATTCTTTACCTAGACGGCACCGGCAACAGCGGCCACTATTACATCGACCGTGACGGGCGTATCGAGCAATACGTGGCGCTGGAGCGCATTGCCCACCACGTGCGCGGGCAGAACCGGCACTCGGTCGGCATTGAGCTGGTCAACTCCGGCCGCTATCCCCATTGGCTGGATTCGCGCCACCAGGCCATGGACGAACCCTACCCCCCCGCGCAGATCGACGCGCTGATCGCACTGCTGATCTGGCTGCCGCAGGTGCTGCCCGCGTTGCGCGATATCGCCGGACACGAAGCCTTGGATATCACAGAAGAACCGGCCAGTGATGATCCCTCACGGCGGGTCTTGCGCAAGCGTGACCCAGGCCCGCGATTCCCATGGCACCAGGTGGAAGCGGCCATTCCGCTGCGACGGCTCGATCCGCTGCAGCGCTAGGTCGTAATGGCGAAAAACGCTCGTTCCGCCGCCCCGAGCGTGCGAGTTCGATCGGAATTCGGACACGGTGGCCTACGCCTTTTTAGTCGGCATCGGTGGACTATGCGTGAGTTCATCGGCGATGTAGTTGGAACGGCGGAAAATCAGCCAATATTTATCCGACTGCACAACTCCCTTCGCCACATACACAAACGCCTTATCCGTAGCCAAGACAGTACCGTACTGACCGGCCAGCTCCAGATGTGCAGGGCCAGCAAGAAATCAACCCGCCAACCCACCTATATCATTGGCGGAATAAGCGATAAAACAGCATGGACCGGCATTCCAAACAATGGCCGACATCCAACATAAACCACATCAATGGATACATCCTGATTATTTAAGACAACTCCTCTAAAATAAAATAATTTAAAATTCAAAAAACATATTAATTCTCATTAGATCATGGAAAGTCTCATGTTGCCAGTGATTTTAAAATTAATCCCACAATCGCAATCTTAGTCAGCCCATTCACCTCTTACCGATTTTCCAAACAAGGCCAACACGGCTATAAGACTCACCTCAATGGACATAGACCAGAAAATATGACCCAACATTTCACTCCAGAATTCGTAACCATTTAAGTTCCACAGCCATCCTGTCCGTCCATCAAGATAAGCTGGATGCCTAAAACCTAATGCTGGAATCAATAGGCCGTGCATAATTAATGTAATGGCAATACCGTATGCGGCACCATACCAAAGCCTTATTTTTGGCATCACCAATGAAATGGATACATAGACAAAAGAAAAAGCAAAGCTAAATAACCAGTGATAAATTATTACCGCACCGGACAGCGTAAATCCCTGATAAGAAAAGTCAAGGGAATGAGAATTCACACCTATACTGCCTAACCAGGCATCAATATTTGCTGCAGGCGGCGATAGTTCACCCGCTATGCGCGGAGGCATATTTGATTCGGCACCTGATTTAACCAGAGAACCGATAAATCCACCCACAAAAGTGGCTAGCAACAAGATCTGGTTGTTTTTTTTCATGAGACAGCCTCTTTATAAATTTCGCTGCACTACTCAACGGATGATTGAACATCCAGATGGTTAATGTAACGGCCCAGACTTGCTCTGGCATGTCCACACGGCCATATTTAAGATACACTCTAGCTACCGTAGCCGTATTCAGGAATTATGGACAATTGACAACAGGTGAAAAATTACAAATTCTGTCCAGCCAGTGCTGTTCGCCTCATCGAGCTGCGGCTCGCTCAATACGTTTGAACACGTTGCCTCTCACGACATCGACCGGCCGATGTTTCTCAAGGTATACACGCTCGCGTTTAAACAGACCCAACAAATCTTGCAGTCGCTCGTTTGACTGCATTGTCACGGTACCGTCTTGCACCCAGGCCATGTACCGTTAGATCGTTCTGATAGTCGTGATCTCGCAGCTTAACGGGATGAAGGGTTAGACGAAGAACTACTTCCTTGCGGCCTGCGTGGGTGAAAATTACGCAGATGTGTGGAAACAATAAAGCGTCTCAGAACAGTCCAATCACGTCCACCTGCCAGTTGCGTCGAGCCGTTTCAATGCACCGACACAAAGGTCTTTTCTCCAGCTTTCACCGCTACATTCAACCGATTCTGCGGCGGTGCAACCGGACATACTACGTGCCGCGTCAACGCGCACGGCGGATTCTCCGCGCGGTTAAAGTCCAGCACCATTCGCCCATCGCGTGGCAGATCGGCGTATAAATAGCGCCCTCCTCCAGGGGTTTCCTGGCCACTGGTACGGTCGACGAACAGGAAGAACAACCTGGACTCGCCCTTGAGTGTCACCGCCATCAGCCGATAGGAGTGGCCGTCGCGACTGAACACGGCCTCGCCGGGAATCAACGCGTCCATCGGTGTGCCGATTGAGGTCAGCAAGGTGAACCGGCGTGATCGTCCATAAGGCTCCCATTTCGCTTCGATCCGCCAGCTGCTATCGACTGGAAAATAATCAAGTCCCGAGAATCGCGTCAGTGCGACTGCCTGCGGATCGCGGAACCGCCAGCTCGCGATCGACCCATTGAGTACCCAATAGAATTGCGCCTGGCCCACTTCCAACCGGTCGCCGGATTGATCCACCGTTTCCGGCCGTAACGCAACCTCCTCCGTCACACGTCGGCCGTGCAGGCGCACGTCGGCCTGTGAGGCCGGTCGAAAGCGCGCGGACAAATTTGCGGCGAGTCGCAGCCGCCCCAGATGCGCTGGACCTGCTGGCAGCACAAGGTCATTATCCGGCGACATGCCGGTACGGAAGTCGCCGGGCCGCAAGCGACCCGAACCGGTGTAGCTGAGCCAGCTATCGGCGCCGCGCAGCTGCGTCAAGCGCGCGCTGCGCCAGCGCTCCAACTCTCGCACGTAGCGGGCTGACGGCCTGGCGCTAGCGGCCTGCGCTAACGCCCCACCCACAGCAGAACTCACCTTATGGGAGCACGCCGTCAACGTGAATGCGGCCAGCATTGCCCACACCCCGACCCACATGACATCCACCCACCCTGAAGAACGCGCTCCGCGCGGCCAGCCCGGCGATAGTCACGGGCCCCCGGTCCAGACCCCATTGTGCCCTCAATCTCAGCAGCCCGTGGCAACCGGGCGCGCGGGATCGGCAATCCAGCCACTCCAAGAACCCGCGTAGATCCGGGCACCGTGCAGCCCAGCCGATTCCAGCGCCAGCAGCAGATGGCAGGCAGTCACTCCAGAACCACACATCAGCACCATCTCTTGCACAGCACGCCCGTTCAGCAGCGCGGCCAGTTCATTGCGCAGCTGTGCGGGCGGTTTGAAAGCCCCCTCAGCCAGCTGGGCCGTGAACGGCCGATTGAGCGCACCTGGCACGTGTCCGGCAACCGGATCAATCGGCTCGACCGCACCGCTAAAGCGTTCAGGCGCACGCGCATCCAACAACCATCCGGGCCTGTCGGAAAGGCGCGCAGACATCTCATCGACATCGACGATCGCCGCCAGGTCCGGGGCGGCCGGATAGGCCCCGACATCCTCAATGACGGGCCTCTGGGCCGTCACTGGCAAACCGTTTGCGCACCAGCCCGCCAGGCCACCGTCGAGCACCGCGACTGCGCGATGACCGAGCAGTCGCAGCAGCCACCATAACCGGGCCGCCGCCATACTGCCCTCGGCAGCGTCGTACACCACCACCTGCATATCGGGTCGGATCCCCCATAGACCGAGCTTAGCCGCCAACAGTGGCCACTGAGGCAGAGGATGCCGGCCTTCACCCGAGCGTCCGAGATCGGACAGGTCTTTGTTCAGATCGGCATAGACACTGCCGGGTACATGCGCACGGGCATAATCCTCACGCCCCTGGTCCGGATCGGCCAGCACAAAACGTGTATCCACTACGCGCAAATCTGCACGCCCCAGCGCCTGCGCTAGGGTCGGCGCATCGACCAGGGTATCCCACATCAGCGCGTTCATCGGTGTATTCCCATGCACAGTCCCCCTCGCCTCGCAGCGCGGGTCATTCCCCCGGAGCTTGCTCCAATCGACGCCGCAGATTAAGCAAAATTGCCGCAGTTGCCCCCCAAATACGCTGGTCTGGCCAAGCGTATTCAAGCACGCGGCGCGGGCGTCCGCCGAACTCAATCGCTACACTGCGCAAGTTATCGGGTTCCATCAGATAGACCAATGGGACCTCGAATACCTCAGCCACCTCGTCCGGCTGCGCCACAGGCACGAACTCCGGATCGATCAACGCAACCACCGGCGTAACCCTGAAGCCGCTAATCGTCATAAAAGGATCCAGGTAGCCCAGCGGCTGCACCTGTTCGGCACCCAGCGCGATCTCCTCGTGGCTTTCCCGCAACGCCGCCGCAGCAGGGTCTCGGTCGGCCGGCTCAATCCGACCGCCCGGAAAACTAACCTGTCCGCCATGGTGACGCAGGCCATCGTTACGGCGTGTCAACAGCACCCGGGTGCCGCCCTGCCGTGGAATCAATCCCACCAGCACCGCCGCCTCAGCAACCGCCTCGTCCCCGATCAGCTCCACCAGCTCCGCGTGATTCCAACCAGGCCCAACCGGTGCGGCGCAAAGCGGATACAACGCACGCCGCAGCCGCTCGTACTCGGTTAGCCGTAACTCCAGGCCAGCCGCATCCGAGCAGGCGTCCCGCTGCCATTCAAAAACAGGCGGACGCTCCACTTCGCTCATGCGCATCCCACCGGCGAACTCGCCGCGCAAACGCTGGCAGTTGCTGCACGATCCGCCCCAGCCTCAGCCAATGCCTCCACGGGCACGGGCACATCGACGACAGACTGACAGTGTAGCGCCAGCCACGCGACACGCCGCCCGCTCGCACTACGGTTCAATCCGTAACTCGCACTACGGTTCAATCCGTAATAAGCCGGCCGGGACACGGATAGCGATCGAAGCAAGAGCACGGCCATCAAGATCGGTAATACGCCGGGTCAGACACCCGACCAGACTACCGCGAATTGCCACGACAATCGCTTTGCTGCGACATCTGCGTCAATCTGACCGCGTGCGATAGCCGCTCACGCTTCTAATCGACTAATCGACCGCACCGGTCACTCCGACCGGTGCGGTCGCGGTTGCACGCAATACGATTACTTGACGCTGACCAGCTTGATTTCGAACTGTACTGCTACGTTCGGCGGGAACGGGGTACGCGGGTCGGCGCCGTAGGCCTTATCCGGCGGCAGCGTCACTTCCCACTTCGAGCCCGCCGGCATTTGCAGCAGGGTGTCACGCATGGCTTGCATCTCGACTTCACTGACCTTGATCGACGGGATCTGCTGCGCCGGACGGGCCTGCTGCGGGCGTTGACCATAAGGGAACGGCCCGGCCACTTCCAACTGCACAGTGCTGGCCTGGGTCGGCTTGGCGCCGCTGCCGCTCTCCAAGACCTTGTAGGCCACGCCGCTGGGCAGGGTCTTCACGCCAGCTTGCGTCTTGTACTGGGCCAGGAACTGATCGCTCTTGGTCTTATTCTCAGCAGCAGCCTTTTCGTACTCGGCCTTAGCCTGCTGAGCGCGGGCCTGCTCACGCTTCTGGAACGCTTCGACCGCTGGTTTGAGTTGGTCGGCGGTAATCGCCGGCTGCTTTTTCGCGTAAGCGTCTTGCAGGCCTTTGATGACCGAGTTGATATCCAACTGTTCGCCGCGACCACTTAGTTCGGCCAGGTTATTGCCGTAATCATAGCCAAAGTAGTAGCTCAGCTTGCCCTTCTCGGACGTGGTGTCCTGGGCCAGTGCATTGCCCGTCAGGGCCAGGGCCGCCACAGCGACCGCGATAGAACGCAACTTCATCAAACAATTCTCCAGGGGGGTGGCACAGGACGGGACTGCCGCCTGAGATGGACGCGTTAGGATAACGGCCGCTCCGGCGGACCGCCACTGACGACCAGAGCTAGGACCGGCGCAGGTTTAAAAAGTTCCGCGCTCACATTTTTTTTACTTTATAAGGGTTTTTAGGATGTCTGGCATGCTGATCTTGCGACACGACCGATCAGACGGCTACGGTGCCGACATCCTGAATACACCTCACCGGACCTCATCCGTCGTCTCCCCCCATTGATCCCTTCTCTTATCGCTCTCGTCAATACCCTGATGCACCGGAAGCCCGACGCCACCGGAGCGCGCGCACCGCTCCCCTTACAACTCCTGCGCTGTCTGCTTGCCGATGATCCGGATCAAGCGATTGAGCTCGGGCTGATGGATTACCAGCCTGCGCCGGGCGATGCCGCGCTCGACCCGGATCACCCCGAACTCCCTCAGCGCCTGCTACAAGCACAACTCCGGCTCGGCGAAGCATGGGCAGCACGCGATCGCCATCGTGCGCGCACCGCACGGCTGGCACGACGAGCCGCAGAGCGTGAAGCCCGCCGCACGCCGGCGGCAGTGCCCGAGCACCCGACGGCCCCGGCGCTGCCGCCGCTAGCCGCAGCGATCCTGGCACGTGCACAGGCCAAGGCCGCCACAACGGGCTCGTCATGAACGTCAGGAAATACAACCGCTCCCCGACGCCGTCAGCGTCCGCGCGTGCCCTCACGCCGGCATTGACCACCGCACACGAAGATTCGTCTTGCGTCAGCAAACAAACCGCGCCGAAACCGGTGGCTCGCCGTGGCGGTCCTATGACCCGGGCTGAGATCGCCGAGATGTTCTCGCGACTGCGCGAACTCAATCCACACCCAACGACCGAACTCGAGTACAGCACACCGTTCGAATTACTGATCGCGGTGGTCCTATCAGCACAGGCCACCGACGTCGGCGTCAACAAAGCCACCCGAAGACTCTACCCCATCGCCAATACGCCGCAGGCGATTCTTGAGCTGGGTGAGGAAGGCCTCAAGCGCTACATCGCTACTATCGGCCTATTCAATGCCAAAGCCAAAAACGTGATTGCAGCTTGCCAGATGTTGGTCGATCAACACGGCGGCCAAGTTCCACGGGAGCGCGTCGCGTTGGAGGCGCTACCGGGCGTTGGCCGTAAAACGGCCAACGTGGTGCTCAACACCGCCTTCGGCGAGCCGACGATGGCGGTGGACACCCACATTTTTCGCGTCGCTAACCGCACCGGATTGGCGCCGGGCAAGGACGTGCGTGCGGTGGAAGATGCGCTGCTCAAGCGCGTGCCCGCAGAGTTCCTGCACGATGCTCATCACTGGCTGATCCTGCACGGCCGCTACGTTTGCAAAGCCCGTAAGCCCGACTGCCCGCAATGCGTGATCGCGGACCTGTGTCGCTACCGCGACAAAATACCCTCTGCTCCCCGCTGAGTACCCCACCACACAGGCGTTCAGAAGTTCTCATACCTTCAGCAAACATCCGCCGAAATTCTCGTACCAGCAAAACTGGACAAAGGGGCGCCTCGGTATGGATGGACCAGACCTCGATCTTGAATTGGCGAAAAACTTTGATCCTGCTTTCAGGGCGTCGCAACAAAAATGCACGCTTAGCGACAACCGCAGCACGGTCCCTCTAGCCAGGCTCTAGGAACCCTATAAAAATCGCCAGAGCATCATGTCAGGGTACTCACCACCACAAGCGCTCCCCACTTTTCCAAGCCAGTCACGAGATCGGCGGGTTCAAACCCGCCGATCTCGTGCCCAGTTGTACGCGTAGACGCTTAGAACTGCACGTCGCCGTACACACCAAATTCCTTGGTATTTAGCTCGTCGTCAGTCTGCGACTTGGTTTGTTTATACGCCGTGGCCAACTTGATGCCCTTGATGATCGGAAACTCTATGCCCAGGTGGTAATAGGTGTTCTGGTAATCCGGATCCACCAGCTTGCTGGTGTCGGCTTTGTCATAGCGGGCAAACGCGGTGATACCGCTATCAGTCAACGCCGCGCTGGCCCACAAGGACCAGCCCTGGGCTTTATCGTCGGCGACGTTGGTCACTGACCAATTTTTGGCCTGGAACCACTCGCCGCCAAAGCGGAACTTCGAGGAAGCATAGGCCGCCATCGCATCGAGGCGCTCGGCGGTATGCGGCTGATCGACCAGCTCGGTCTCCTTGCCGCGCTTGCCGGAATAGCCTCCCACCGCGATGATCGTATTGGAAGTCGGGGCATAGCCGACACGCGTCTCGAAATCCACGCCCTTGCTGCGACTCGGATTGCGGTAGCCGCCGCCATTGCTGATCGAGGCAGCATAGTTAAAGCCGTTGCTCTCGCCCCCCGCATGCACTCCCCAGTCGGACGAAGTGCCATAGGAGAGGCGGTCGACCAGCGTACTCTGTACGTATCGGAAGCCGTAATACTTCTCCACAAACGGGATCCACGGGGTGTCGGCAGCACCGGCACGCACGAACAACGCATCACTGAACTTGGCTTGCAAGTAGGCCTTCTTGATGAACACCTCTACGCTGTTAGCCTGATTGACCGAACCGCTGGTACCCGGCGTGATCGACAGGTACTGGGCGTCGGTGGTCAGGTTGGCTGACCAGATGTTGTTGAAGGTGTGATCGACAGTCAGGTAAAAACGCGTGACGTCAAAGCCCGTACCCGTGTTGGCGGTCTTGGTACCGTTGTTTTTCTGATCGATGCTGGTTGCATCGATGAATAAGCGGCCACCAATCTGGGTATCGTTGACCACTTTGGACAGCGTGTCGACCTCGCGACTGGTGGCCTGCGCATCCTCGGTCGCCTTAGCCTGCGCCACGTTCACTTCGGACTGCGCATCAGACTGCTGCTGTAGCGATTCGGTCTGCGTCTGCAATGCCTGTACCTGAGCCTGCAGAGCGGCGATCTGAGCCTGCAACTGCTCAAGCTGGGCCGCAGTCGCCGCCGGGGTGGTATTGGCGGCGAAGGCCTCGGCCGATACCAGTCCGAGGCTGGCGACGATCGCCGTGGCGAGCAAATGGAAACGCATCTTGGATTTCTCCGTGGGTGGATTGGCTTCACGCGGCGCCCCCCATCCGGGTGAATGGCAGCCATGTAATTTGTGAAGATTCCGTCAAACACATGACAACTGCGCGTCATCCTCATGACCGGTTCAAGACGGCGCGCACATGCGATGCGCGTCATCAAAACGTCATTCAACGGCAGCAAGAGCTTCATCTATGCGACTTGCAATAGGCGCCGCCGCCGGTCGTCGCGCCGGCCACCACCCCAGGAGCTATCCCGTTATGCCCCCCCTCAAGAATCGCGCTCTCGTTGGCATCGTCGCCGCCTCGATCGCCTTCGTGACGCAGGCCTCCGACATCACTGGCGCCGGCGCTTCCTTTATCTACCCGGTAATGTCCAAGTGGTCGGCCGAGTACGCCAGCGCCACCGGCAATAAGGTCAACTATCAGTCCATCGGCTCCGGGGGCGGCATCGCGCAGATCAAGGCCGGCACCGTCGACTTCGGTTCCTCGGATGCGCCTTTGAAACCAGAGGATTTGGCGGCCTCGGGTCTCGTACAGTTCCCGTCGGTGATCGGCGGCGTAGTGCCAGTGGTCAACGTACCGGGCCTGCAACCGGATGTACTTAGACTGGATGGACCGACCCTGGCCAACATTTTTCTGGGCAAGGTCAGCAAGTGGAACGACCCCGCGATCGCCGCACTCAACCCGGGCCTGAGCCTGCCCGATACCAAAATCACTGTGGTACACCGCTCCGACGGCTCAGGCACGAGTTTCAACTTCACCAACTATCTGTCCAAGGTCAGTCCCGAATGGAAGCACCAGGCCGGTGAAGGCACCACTGTGCAGTGGCCGGTCGGCATCGGCGGCAAGGGCAACGAAGGCGTGGCCGCGTATGTCAAGCAGATCCGCGGGGGCATCGGCTACGTCGAGCTGGCCTATGCGCTACAGAACAAGCTGAGCTATACCCAGCTAAAAAACGCCGCCGGCCACTTCGTCCGGCCCAGCAATACTAGCTTTGCCGCAGCCGCTACCAGCGCCAACTGGACTAGCGCCAAGGACTTCTACCTGGTCATCACCAATGCGCCAGGCGCTGATTCCTGGCCAATCACCGCGACCAACTTCATTTTGCTGCGTAAGAAAGGCGGTGCGACCCAGCTGAAAAACACCACCGACTTCTTCCGCTGGATCTACGCCAACGGCGATGTCCAGGCCAGGCAGCTTGACTACGTGCCATTGCCCCCCCGTCTGACTAAGCAGATCGAGGCCTACTGGAGCACGTCCGTATTGCATAAGTAAAGTCCGGGCCGGGCGGTCGTACCGACCGCCCGGCCACGGTAATCAACATGTAACAAAAACATCATTTCATAGCGTGGCCCGCCGGAAAGCCCGGCACGATCCCGCTATGGAGCTCCAAATGAAACTGCAGACGGCCGGCGTCGCCGCCCTGTCCTTGGCCATCGCTCTGGCGA
>Cebus_capucinus_imitator_PRJNA485217_SSR047__coassemble_1376_pt1 | contig 15012 bp, 14 predicted proteins | sample Cebus_capucinus_imitator_PRJNA485217_SSR047__metabat2_high_PE_004 | metagenome-assembled genome bin Cebus_capucinus_imitator_PRJNA485217_SSR047
GGCATCGACAGTCGAGGACAAGGAGGATCCACGCTCGGCATTAAGCCCCTGACCTATAAGCGTATTCAAGACGATGTGGAGGCCGTGATCCAACATCTTGGGTTGGCTGAAGCCAGCGTTATCGGCCACAGTGACGGCGGCATCGCAGCCCTGCGCCTGGCCGCGAGTGGTAGTACCTGGATCGACAAGCTCATTACGATTGGCGCGCACTGGATGCTGTCGGCGGACGACCCGACTCGCAAGATCTACGCGCGCATCACCGCCGCAGGCTGGCATGAGATGTTCCCCGAAGGGGTCGATCGCTACCTTGCATTAAACCCGGAGCCGGATTTCGAGAGATTAATGGCGGCGGTGCGCCAACTTTGGCTGGACGACAGCGAAGAAGGCTACCCCGGTGAAACTGTGCGCGCTATCAAAGCCAGCCTACTGGTCGTACGCGGCGATGACGACCGACTTGTATCACGAGCCAACGCTGCCGAACTGGCAGACCGCGTTACCGGGGCAAAGCTTCTGAATTTGCCATTCGCTGACCACTCCGTGCAAGAAAGCCAACCACAGTACCTGCTGGCGACGCTGAATGAGTTCCTACAGATGCAGTAACAGGTGCGGTGCCTTCGGCTGCCTTGTAGGCGGCGTCCTTGGCCGCGTCAGGCCCATCGCTCTTGCGCGAATCGGCCAGCCGCTCCTGCACCGTTGTACGGGCCTAATCGACAGTAATTCCCCGTACAGCCCTAGCGCGGGCTTGCGATGTTCACCCGCTTCCGTATGGTACTGGGGCATGAACAACTTGCGGCCTGCCGGAGTAATCTTGCATAAGAAGTCAGGCATCGCGGTATCCCGCAGTTCGACGTTCTTGGTCTGGGCTTGAACCGTATCGCCTACGGACTCAGTTAGGTTGGTCTTCGCCATGATGCCCTCTCGGAAAGCCTGGTTTCCATGAGCCGCATGAGGGCTAGGCGGGGCGAAGCCAGGCCAATTTTCGGAAAGCATCGACATATACTGAACTCGCCTATGTTTTGATAAACCTGCTGTATCAAGCCTCGGTGTAGCCTGAAAAATTGCGGCACTAGAGTCATCGTAAAATAAAAAACGGCCACCAGGGGGGGGGGCGGTGGCCGTGTAAGTGTTGCCAAGAAAAAACCTGTGCGCCGTTAGAAGTCGTACTGAACGCCCAAGCGCAGGTAACGCGGCGCGGTAGTGGCGACGGTTTGCCCGTAACGCGCGTAGACAGCCCCGTCGCGCCGGTAGTACGGGGACCAGCGTGTGGCACGCTGCTGATTGAGCACGTTGTAGACCGAGGCGTTGAACGCCAGTCGCTGCTGTGCCCAACGCGGCCGATACTCGACGCTAAGGCTCAAGATCTGCTGCCATGGAAAGCGGCCGGCGCTCCCGGTTGGCGAGGGGCGGCCGGCGCACCAGTGATAGTAGCTACCGTATTCGGCGGCACTTTGATCGCTACCGTAGTAACCCAGGCAGGTCTTGGGCGTACCCGAGGCAACCAGCAGGTTTGCACCAAGCTTCCAGGCCTCCGTGAGCTGATAGCTGCCGTAAATCTTGAGCTGATGACGGCGGTCGTTCGCAAGATTACCGCCCGCATATTCCATCAACCTGGCGTAGTCGAAGTCTACGGTCATGCCGATATCGTCCTGGCCAGTCGTGCTGTTGACCTGCCCTTCTGAGTTGCCCTGCAACTTTGACCAGACATAATCAATCTTGGCGTACCACGTACCATCGAACGGCCGCTCCAAGAACAACTCGATCGCCCGATAACTGCGTTTGGCCGCCGGCACACCCAATTCCTTGGCAGACACGGTAAAGCTGTCGTAGCCGCCTGCCGCGTTGGCCACCTTGAAGGTACTGTTCTTACCGGGATTGAAAAGTAGGCAACCGTAGCCCAGCGCATTGAGGTCCACGTCGTAACCAAGTTTCTCACTGGCCAGCGCACCGAGCGCGGTCATGTTGCAGGTGTCCTCAATGGCATTTTTCAGCGAGCGATAGGTGGCCTTGGCACCGTATACCCAGTCACCACTGCCAATATTGCTGGCAAAGCCGAGCAGATATTCATCCTGGTACTGTGCCTGAAGGTTAGCAGCGGCTACCGTGGCCGCATCCGGGGCTTGGCCGTATTCGTTATTGGCCGACACTGCACCGCCGGTGCTGGATGCAATCGCGGACAAACCTGTCGGAATGCCGTTGGCATCGATACCGGTGTAGGTGAAGTATTTGCTGGTGTAGAGCGAACCGGAGGCACCGCGTAACGCAACGCTGTTGGGCATCGCCAGGTAATAGCGACCGGCATTGCCGTATACGCGCAGACTTTGATCGCCGCGCACGTTCCAGCTGAACCCGAGCCGCGGTGCCCACTGCGGTTGAGTCAAACGTACGTAGGGCTGACCCTGGCTGTTGTAGTTGATGAACTGGTCGTTGCGTAGGCCCAGGCTTAACAACAAGGCGTCGGTGAGTTGCCAGTTATCTTGAAAATACTGGGCACGCTGTCTGACTCTAACCGAGGCGTTGGTGCTATAGGTGGTCTTGGCGACGTAGTAGCCGTCGGCCGCCACCGGTACCGGCGCAACCCACACCGTCGAGGCGGCATCGTCACCGACCAGGTACGCACCGGAGGTGTTGTAGCCATAGGACCATACGTAACCGCCGCCGGTATAGATCTCACCATCGTTATGGTCGTAGGTGTCGTGGTTGTCGACACCGACAGTAATATCGTGGCCACCGAGCTTCCAGTTGAGCTCAAGACGCAGGTCCTTGACCCCGGCCTCTTTTCGGGTGTTGTCTGCGGTGGCGGTCGCCTGCTGCGAATAGACGGTCTCGCCGTTGGGCGTCAGCGCCACGTTTTCATTTTCGGTACCACCGACATAGACCAAATCGTTGTTCAGTCCTGGTGTTACGTTGGCATAGTCCACGCGCTGACGGCCATACTGGGCAGTGAAGGTCAACGCGTCGGTCAGGTAGCTCGTCCACCTGGATACCCAGTCAGTCGCGTTGACCTTGGTGTGCGTGCCATAGGCATTGAAGGCCCCGGTGCTGCCACTGTCGTAATCGTAGTCATACAAGGTACCGCTGTACTGGTGCTTGTTTTTGATTCCCGTGAATTCCAGCAGGTTGCTGTCATTGATGTTCCAGTCCAGCTTCACGTAGACCTTGGGGTCCGTAACCGCGTAGTGGGTGTTGTAAGGACTGGACACGTTGCCAAGGAAATTGCCGGCCTGACGCTCCCCCTCAAGTGCGCCGAAGAAGTAAAGCGTGTCGGTGATCAACGGGCCGCCAGCGTAGGTGCTGTAACGTGTGGTGTAGGAGACGCCGTCCGAACGGCGTTCGTAGATCGTGCCATCGGTGCTATTACCGGTGTTCCGGGGATACCACAGATCACCCTGATGGGCGCGGCCGCCCTTAGGTACCCATTCGGCACTGAAACCGTAGCGCCACTGGTCGCTACCGCGTTTGCCGACTTGGTTGATGACACCACCATCTGAGCGCCCGTACTGCGCCCCGTAACCACCGGTGAGCACCTCTTGTTGGGCGATGGCGCCATACGGCAACGTGATGCCACCGAAGTTGCTGATCGGATCGGTGGTGTTCAAGCCATTGATGTAATACGCATTCTCAGTGACCGATGCACCGCCAAAGGACACCAACGCGTTGCCGGTTGGACCGCTGAAGCCAGCCGCGGTCTGAATCGCGCCCGGAGCCAGTAGCGCGATCGCCTCGGCGCTACGGCCTATCGGCAGAATCGCCAACTCCTGCGCAGTGATGACCGTACGCGCATCGCTACTGGTCATGTCCAGCGCGGGCGAGCCCACGCCACGGACCACGATGGTATCCAGGTTCACCGCCTCAGCCGCGGCCAGGGTGACCTCGGTACCGGAGTTCACCCGCAATTGGATACCTTCGCGGCGATCTATAACCTTGTCCCCCCGACGCAGTATTACCTGATATACGCCCAGTGGCAGCGCGCTAATCCGGTAGCGACCGTTAGCGTCCACCGCGATCGTGCGGCTCAAACCACTGTCGTTCTGAACCTGAATACTCAGCCCCGGCTCGGCCGGCAGCACGCCGTAGATTGAACCGGTAGTCGACTGTGCAAACACCGGCGCGCAGATGCACAGACCCACGGCAGCGACAAGTACCGCACACCGCGGTGGACGGCACGGATGCGATCGCGGCGGCGGCAATGGGCCGGCCAGATACGACGATGAGCAAGCACTTACTGCCATCTACAGTCTCCTTTGGAAAAGTTTATTGGCACCCATTCGCGGCCCGGTCTTCAGGCATTCGCTACGCCCTGCTTTCATGGCCGGCGGCTTGAGGCCACGGCCAGCGGACCGAGCCGCACGAACACAGCGCGCGCCTCACCGCTCTACCGGCGCACGTGATCCCCTTTCACGAGAACGACCACCCACATCCGGCGCCATTCCGCACTGGATGCGGACAGTTCCCGGCAGCTGGCAATGCTTGAAATGCCTCGCTCAGCCAAGGGAAGTCCTCCTCGCCACCCTGAGTTCAGCATTGCTATACATTGATTGTCAAGTTTAGCAATACACGGTGTTGAGTCGAGCGCTGCAAGACTTGACCGATGAACACTTTCGGCGATCGGTTACGCGAGGCCAGACAGGCCTTGCGCAAGACTCAGGATGTTGTCGCCGATGAGGTAGGCGTCACCAAGTCGGCGGTGTCCTCGTGGGAGAACAATCGCGACACGCCCAGCCTGGACAAGCTGCCCGCCCTGCGCAGTGCATTGCAAATAAGCCTGGACGAGCTGATCTGTGGCCCAGCTTGCAGACAGCCTAGTGCCGCGCCGTCCGGCAACGAGAGGGTGGCCGAGCCGGCGGCACCGGACTATCGGCATCTGTATCCGGAGCAGGTGACGGTGGAAGAGCGGCGGTTTCTGGTCAAGTTCCGCACGTTGGGTTCGGACAAGCGCGGGGCGCTGCTCAAGTTGCTCGAATAAACAAACCACGCGCGATTTTTCGCCGGTGCGGCGCGAGCCAGCCGTGGTGAAACGGGCATGAAGAAAGAGCCGGGCATGGCCCGGCTCTTTCAGCTCGGTGAAAGCGGCCTTGGCCGGCTTATAGAATGTAGCGGCTCAGGTCCGGATCTTGCACAAGTTCGCCCAGGTGTGCGTCAACATAGCCGCGATCGACACGGATCGACTGTCCGCCCCGGTCTGGCGCTTCATAGCTGAGCGTATCCAGCAAGCGCTCGAGCACGGTATGCAAACGCCGCGCTCCGATGTTCTCCTGCCGCTCATTGACCAGGAAGGCGATTTCGGCAAGCCGTTCGATCGCGTCCTCGGTGAATTCGATCGCCACGCCCTCGGTCTGCAACAGCGCCTGATATTGCTTGGTCAGCGCCGCCTTGGGTTCGGTCAGGATGCGCACAAAATCGGCCTTGCTCAACGCACCCAGTTCGACCCGAATCGGAAAGCGGCCCTGTAACTCCGGAATCAGGTCGCTGGGCTTGGCCAGATGGAACGCACCAGAGGCGATGAACAAAATGTGGTCGGTCTTCACCGTGCCGTACTTGGTGGAGACGTTGGAGCCCTCCACCAACGGCAGCAGGTCACGCTGCACGCCTTCGCGACTGACGTCGCCCCCTCCGACGTTCTCACCGCGCTTGGCGACCTTGTCGATCTCATCGATGAAAACGATCCCGTGTTGCTCGCAGGCCTCGATTGCGGCGCTGCGCACGTCGTCCTCGTTGACCAGCTTGCCAGCCTCATCCTCGATCAGCAGCGGGCGCGCGGCCTTGATTGTCAGCTTGCGCTTCTGCGACTTGCCACCGCCCAGGTTGGAGAACATCTGACGCAGCTGCTGCCCCATCTCCTCCATGCCCGGCGGGGTCATGATGTCCATGCTGACGTTGACCGACACGTCCAGTTCGATCTCGCGTTCATCCAGCTCGCCGTTGCGCAGCATGCGGCGGAACTTGATGCGGGTGTCGCTGTCCTGCGCCGACGGCTCGGCGCGCGCGGCCTCCGGGTCAAAGCCGATGCCGCCACTGCGACGCGGCAGTAGTGCGTCGAGGATGCGCTCTTCGGCACGCTCCTCGGCCTGGGTGCGCACGCGCGCCTTGGCCTGTTCGCGATAGAGCTTGACCGCGGTATCGGCCAGATCGCGGATGATCTGCTCGACGTCCTTGCCTACGTATCCGACCTCGGTGAAGCGGGTGGCCTCGACTTTGACGAACGGCGCGTTGGCCAGCGTGGCCAGGCGGCGCGCGATCTCGGTCTTGCCGACGCCGGTCGGGCCGATCATCAGGATGTTCTTGGGCATGACCTCGTTGCGCAGTTCGTCGGGAAGCTGCATGCGCCGCCAGCGGTTGCGCAACGCGATGGCGACCGCACGTTTGGCGTCGTGCTGGCCGACGATGTGGCGGTCGAGTTCCTGCACGATCTCGCGCGGGGTCATGGTGGAAGAGCCGGGATGGGTCATGGGAAATCCGGGATTCATTGGCGAGCAGAAAGATGGGCAGAAGCCGGCGACGCACAGTTACGGGATCGGACGCTTGCAAAGCGCCGATTTCGTATCGCGAATCACAGTTCTTCAACCACCACGTTGCGATTGGTATAGATGCAGATATCGCCAGCAATGCCGATGGCTTCGCTGGCGATCGTCCTGGCGTCCAGCTCGGTGTGCGCGATCAGCGCGCGCGCGGCCGACAGCGCGTAGCTGCCACCGGAGCCAATGGCGATGATGCCGTCCTCCGGCTCGATCACATCGCCAGTGCCGCTGATGACCAGCGAGGTCTCGCGGTCGGCTACCGCCAGCAGCGCCTCGAGCTTGCCGAGGCGGCGTTCGGTGCGCCAGTCCTTGGCCAGCTCCACCGCCGCGCGGGTCAGCTGGCCGTGTTTTTCCAGCTTGGCCTCGAACAGCTCAAACAGGGTGAAGGCATCGGCTGCCGCGCCTGCGAAGCCGGCCAGTACTTGCCCCTCGCGGCCAAGCCTGCGCACCTTGCGCGCGTTGCCCTTCATCACAGTGTGGCCGAGCGTGACCTGGCCGTCGCCGGCGATCGCCACCTTTTCGCCGCGGCGTACACAGACGATGGTAGTGGCATGAAAAACGGTGGGATTCTGGCTGGGATCCATTAAGACCTCCGGAACGATCCCCCTGGTGTGGGGGCAGCCCCAACGCCGTTCAAGCACCGCCGCTGCTTATCGTTTGAGAGCCGGGCGAGATTGGGGTGGTCGGGCTGTGGCTCAATGCCCCAGGCCAGATACCAATCCTCCCCCTGCGTTTCCACCGGGTGCAAGGTGCGCTCCGAGCCATTGCCACAGATCAGCGCAGCGGCCGCGCAGTAGCGGTCGCATCCCCAGCAAATCCGCTCAGGATGTCGCGGATTCAAGGGAAACGGTTTGGCCATCTGCACCGGCTCCTCGGTTGTCCTGCTTGCAGTGTGACGCAGCGCGCGCCAACCGCTTTGACTTCGGACAAGTCCGCGTCCATGGCGGAAGCCATATCGACTTCGTTCAGCTTTCCGTATCGGGTTGTCACGGCGTAGATGGCTGCACGTCTGCTGGTATCACGCTTAACAAGCGTCTATCGGTCAGGGCTCAACCGGCGTGTCGCATACAGCAGGACTGAACTGGCCACAGGCTTGACCGACAAGAATCATTGGCGGCTAAGTGCCTGCACCGTAGACGCGCCGGTGCCGCAACGCGTGTTGTCAGGGCGAGGTCTTCTTGCGCCGCGAGCGCGGGTGCGCGGCGTCATAGACCTTGGCCAGGTGCTGGAAGTCCAAATGCGTGTAGATCTGGGTGGTGGCGATGTCCGAATGTCCAAGCAGTTCCTGCACCCCGCGCAGGTCGCCAGAGGATTCGAGGATATGGCTGGCGAAGCTGTGGCGCAGCATATGCGGATGCACATGCTTGAACATGCCCTGGCGCAACGCCAACTGTTTGACCCGGATCTGCACCGCACGCTGACTGATCGGCTTGCCGCCACGCCCCGGAAATACATGTGCCGCCGGTTCGATGATGCCCTCCCCCCGCCAGGCTTGCAGTGCGCGCAACGCATGCGAGCCGACCGGCACCTGGCGCTGTTTGCCGCCCTTACCCAATACCACCACGGTCGCGTCCTGCAGGTCCAGATCACGCCAGCGCAACGCACACAGCTCGCTCAGGCGCAACCCGGAGGAATAAAACAATTCCAGCAATGCACGGTCGCGCAGGCCCAGCGGCGCGTCGGTCGGCACTTCTACCAGACGCACCGCTTCATCGGCGTCGAGCACCTGCGGCAGCTTGCGCGGTGCCTTGGGCGCGCGCAGCTTGGCAGCGGGACTAACAACAATACGGCCATGTCTGAGCAGCCACGCATAAAAACTACGGCAGGCCGACAACCGTCGCTGCAGACTCTTTGGCGACAGTCCGCGACGGTGCTCGGCGCTGATGAATTCGCGCAGCTGTGCCGCATCGAGCGCCGCCACATCCTGCACGCCGTTGCCGATGGCCCAGCCCACCAGGGCGGACAGGTCGCGTCGGTAGGCGTCGAGCGTATGCGGCGACATACGCCGCTCAACCTGCAAATGAGTGAGGAATGGCTCGATGGCGCTGACGGTGGAGGACGCCGGTTGGGAATCGGTGTGAGCAGGCACCTGCCGGTCGGAACCGGCGCCCTGCGGTCGTAAATCTCGCGGCCGCGATCGCCCGTCCCGGCTTTCCATCATCCGAACCGCTGCAGCGCCACCACTAGCGCCTCGCCCATCATGCGCAGGAACAGCGTGCCCATACCCGGATAGAAGCGGTTCGGGTCACGACTGCCGACCGCGATCAGGCCGATTCCGGGTAGCGGCAACAATGCGGTGGATTGCACCTCAGCGGCCAGTTCGCCATACAGCACGGCGTGTTTTTCGGCCTGCAAACGGCCGCAGATCGGCTCACCATCACGCAGACAGTCACGGAACGACGTCAGGCGCAGGTCTTCCAACTCGATGATCTGTAACCAATCCGCGCCCTCCAACCCGGCCACCGGCTCAAGCAGCACGATCCTTACCAGCTCGCCATTGAAATCCTCGGCCAGCGAGGCGGCCATCGCACGCAACGTGTCGCTGGCGCTGGTCTGCTTCATCAGCGCCAGCGTCAACTGATGCGTGCGCACCGCCAAGCGCTCATTGACCTGGGCATTGCCGGCCAATTCGGACAACCGCCGTGACAGCTCGCGGTTCTTGTCGCGCAGCACCTCCAGCTGATAGCTGGCCAGCGATGCGGTCGGTCCCTCCTCACGCGGCACCACCAGGGTCAGCGCCAGATCTGGAAACTGCTTGAGGAAAGCCGGATGCCGCCGCAACCAGACCGCTACCTCATGCGCGCCGATCGCGCCCTGTGCCTCACTCATCCGTTCCACTCTCCATCAAATACGAATACCGCCGGCCCTGACATCACCACCTGCGCGTCGGCGGTGGGCCAGCTCACCCGCAGTTCGCCCCCCGGTAACGCGACGCTGACCTCACGTCCAATCCGGCCGCGCTGCATCAGCGTCACGGCCGCAGCACACGCGCCGCTGCCGCAGGCCAGGGTCTCGCCCGAACCGCGCTCATACACCCTCAGGCGGATGTGGCCCGGGTCGAGCACTTGCGCGAAGCTGACATTGACCGCCTCGGGAAAGGCGGCATTTTGTTGCAATAGCGGCCCTAGCCGCTCGACCGGTGCGGCATCGACCAACCCCACCTCTAATACCGCATGCGGGTTACCCATTGAGACTGCACCAAAACGCACGCTCTCGCCCTGCAGCGGAAGCAGATATTCTTCGCGTGGGTGAGCGAAACCGGCCAGCGGAATCAGCGCCGGCTCGAACTCGGGCACCCCCATCGCCACCGCGTACTCAGCGGGCCCGATCCGATCCACCCGATGTGCCGTGACCGGGCTGTCGATAACGAAGCTCTCACCTTGTGCACAGCCATCGCGCACCAACCAGGCTGCCACGCAGCGCGCACCGTTGCCGCATTGCTGGCATTGCGAGCCGTCGGCGTTCCATATCCGGTACGAAGCCACGGCTTGCGCACTGCGCGGCGACTCGATAGTCAGAATCTGGTCGCACCCCACACCGAAATGGCGGTCGGCCAGACGCGCGGCCAGTGCAGCATCCGGCGCAGGCAAGCCGTCACGCAGGTCCAGCACCACGAAATCGTTGCCGGCGCCGTGCATTTTGGTAAACCGCACACGTCCGGCCAAAGCGGACGCGCTCATTGCCCGCCGCTGTCCTTCGCCGGCAACGTCGTGCTGTCGGCGGGCTGAGAAGCGTCATCGGCCGGCTCGGTCTGCGCCGGCTGAGTCTCGGTCGTGGGCTGCGTCTGCACCGGTACCGGCTTTTGCGGCATCACCAGCGGGCCCTTGTTGCCACAGGCCGCCAGCGTGAGGAAGCCCGCAGCGACCAGGGCCATGCGAAAAATAGGGAGGTTCGTGCTCATGTGGCGAGTATAGCCACACGGCATGAATCCCGCGTTCGGACAGAAGCCATCCACAGCCCAAAATCCCAAGTGGTACTGATGACCAACCGTTGAGGCTCCACTGCGGCAGGCCGGGTTTCCTGGAAGACCCGGCCGAACGTCACCCTAGCCCACCTGCTCATGCTTAGGCGGCGGCTCGGGACGCAGCCAGAGCCAGATCGCGACCACGAGCATCGGCCCGATGGAGACGCTGCAAACCCATAGTCTGTGCACGAACACCAGCACGATCACCGCGCAGACGCCCATCATCAGCGAGGCCATCCATTTGGCACGGCGGCTGACCGCGCCATGGGTTTCCCAATCGAGGATTGCCGGGCCGAAACGCGAGTGGGTAGTCAACCGGTTCCGCAACGTCTCCGACCCGCGACTCGCCGCCCAGGCCGCAATCAATATGAATACTGTGGTCGGCAACCCGGGCACGAAAATGCCAACGATACCGGTGGCCAGACTGGCGTACGCCAGCAGCCACCACGCCCAGCGAAAGTGCGTAGATCGGGTCACAGGATTCGGCATTGGTAGCAATGGGCTAATTATGAAGCTGATTTATCGTAGCAGCGGCCCTTGGCCGCGACAGGTCTCATCCACAGCCCCTTCCACAGCCATGCCCCCTATAACTCAAGCTCTTCAACCCGGCATCAGGGCTTTCGCGTCACTCCCAACTGATCAAGCATGAACGCATACGATTCGGCCAGCTCTCGGTAGCGACGGAAGCGGCCGGATTTACCACCGTGGCCAGCCTCCATGTTGGTGCGAAATACGATCGGACGCTCGCCGGTGTTCTGATCGCGCAGCCGCGCCACCCACTTGGCCGGCTCCCAGTACTGCACCTGTGAGTCCCATAGACCGGTGCCCACGAACAGAGCCGGGTATGCCTGCCGGGTCACATTGTCGTAAGGCGAGTACGACAGCATGTAGTCGTAGAACGGCTTTTGCTCGGGGTTGCCCCACTCGTCGTACTCGTTGGTGGTCAGCGGGATCGACGCGTCGAGCATGGTGGTCACCACGTCCACAAACGGTACCTGCGCCACCATCACCCGGTAGTCCCGGGGCGCCATGTTGGCGACCGCCCCCATCAGCAGACCGCCGGCGCTGCCGCCCATCGCCGCAACTCGGCCCGGCGCGGCATAGCCCTGCGCAACCAGCGCCTCGGTGACGTCGATAAAGTCGGTGAACGTATTGCTCTTATGCAGCAGCTTGCCGTTTTCGTACCACTGCCGGCCCATTTCCTGACCACCGCGGATGTGCGCAATCGCGTAGACCACGCCGCGGTCGAGCAGACTGACCACCGGCAGATTGAAGCCTGGATCCGATGAGATGCCGTAACTGCCATAGGAATACTGGTACAGCGCCGCGCTGCCGTCCTTGCGGAACCCCTTGCGGTAGACCAGCGACACCGGCACCTTGACCCCGTCACGCGCATCCACCCAGACCCGCTCGGTGACGTACTGTGACGGGTCGTAGCCGATCACCGGCTGTTGCTTGAGCAGACGGCGCTCACCGGTGACCACGTTCAACTCGTAGGTCGTGGCCGGCGTGGTCAGCGAGGTGTAGCCGTAACGCAACCATGCGGTATCCGGTTCTGGATTGACGGCCAGCCCCATCGAGTACGCCGGTTCGTCCGCCTTGACGTACTCCTGCTGGCCGTCAGTCTTGAGCAAACGCACCCGTTCCAGTCCTTGCGAGCGCTCCTCGATCGCGGTGAAGCCATCGAACAGCGCAAAACCTTCGATAAAAACGGCGGGGTCATGCACGACCCAATCGTGCCACTGGCTACGCGACGTGGTCGCGCTCGGCGCGGTGACCAGCTTGAAGTTCTGCGCGCCATCGGCATTGGTGCGAATCACCCAACGTCCGCCGAAGTGATCGGCGTCGTATTCCACGTCGCGCTCGCGCGACGCAAGCACCGCAAACTGCTGCGGATCGGCGGCCGCTGCGTAGCGCAGCTCAGAAGACACGGTGCTTTCCACACTGATGGTGATGTAGCGGTCATCACGAGTACGACCGATGCCCATATAGAAGCTGTCGTCGTGCTCCTCGTAGACCAGCACGTCGTCCTTGGCCGCAGTGCCGAGCACGTGTTTCTTGACGCGCACCGTCAACAGCGTCTCCGGGTCGTTTTCGACGTAGAACAGGGTCTTGTTGTCGTCTGCCCAGACCAGATTGGGCGAGACTCCCTGGATCGTGTCCGGGTAGACCTGCCCGGTCTCCAGGTTCCTGAAACGGACTGTGTACTGACGACGACCGACGTCGTCCTCGGCCCAGGCCAGGATATGGTTGTCCTGACTCACCTGCGCATCACCAACACTGAAGTACCCCTTGCCCTCGGCCAACGTGTTGACATTCAGCAACACCTGCTCGGCGGCGAAGTCGCCGGCGGCATTGGCCCGCTGGATCGAAGCGGCATCCACACCCGCACCATCGCGACGGCGGGCCTGGATTGGATAGTCCTTACCGGTCTCAAAGCGAGTGTAGTACCACCAGCCGCGCTCACGATACGGCACACTGGCATCATCTTGCTTGATGCGCCCGACGATCTCCGCGTAGAGCTGATCCTCCAGTGGCTTGAGCGGCGCCATCACCTGATCGGCATAGGCATTCTCAGCCTGGAGGTAGGCCAGCATTGCCGGGTCCTTACGGCTGTCGTCGCGCAGCCAGTAATACTCATCCTGACGGCTGGCCCCAAACGGTGCTTTGACCACATGCGCGCGCTTTTCAACATCGGGGGGGGTGAGCGCAGCAGTAGCAGCGGAACGAGCAGTGGGGATCATCAGACTGGCAACCAGAAACGAAAGAAAGGCAGTTCTCATCTTGGGGATTCCTTGAACGAAAACAATGGCGTCCTTGCAGGCGCAAGTCTGGCCGCAATGCGCAGCGGGCAGCAAGTGATCAGGCGTGCGGCGCTTCGCAATCGGGTGCGCGATCGACTGATTCGCCCCATCGGGCCAAGCGTTTAATGATCGCCAGAATGCTCCTGATGGCGATCAGACGATCCCAGGCACGTACGTGACGCCGGCGTTGTAAAAAACCGAGCGGATGACCCGGCATACGCACACGCCGCCAGGGGGCACCGGCATCTGCAGGTTCAAAACCGGATCGTGACGCGACTGCGCATTCTTAAGAATTGGGCAGCCAACACGCCCTGGCATGATCCCGCCTATAGATAATCGCGACTAATCGGCCATCACGCGCCAAGCGTAGACGGCACTAACGAGCTGTATCGCGCTACCGGTCAACATCGCCGCACGCGGGCCGCTGTCGCCCCCGTCTGCCATGCTAAAAATCGCACCGAGTAACGCTACGCCAAAGGCGGCTCCGGTCATGCGGGCGACATTGATTATCGCACTGACCGTTCCCGACCGCGCTGCGTTGCGGTAATGCCGATCAACATGAGCCCCACGCTGATAATGATGCCCCCGCAGACCGCGACAAGGCGTACACCATATCGTCGACTCAACGTGCTCGACCAGGGCTACATACTACCGAACACTACTGCCACCGGCATCAAGCCAAGCCCGGTTTCAACCACGTTGAATCGGCCGCTGCTCTGCCATGCGAGCGATAAACGGATCGGAGGTTTCTGGAATGGACGCGTATGCAACAACCGGGGCCGCCACACTGAACGGGATAGCGATAAGAAAAATACCGCGCCAACCCAAAGAGACAATCAGCATGCCACCAAGCGTTGGCCCCATTACCATCGCCAATCCGTTGCAAGCGGCCCATATACCCAAGGCTCGCGACCATTGGTTTGAATCACACCAGAGCACGCGAGTGATGGCCAGCGAAGCGGGCATGAGCAAAGCCGCACCCAATCCCGCCAGTGCGCACCCGCCGATCAGAATCTGCACCGACGGCGCAGCCGCGCGCACAACCGATGCTACGGTAAAGAGCCCTGCGCCGACCACGAAGATGCGACGCCGGCCGTAAAGATCCGCCAACAAACCGCCTGTCAACAGCAGCACTTCATAAATCAGGTTGTAGCTATCCAAAACCCGCTGCAGGGCACCCGTGCTCGCATCCAACTCATCACCGATGCGGCACATCGCCAAATTGACCACGGCGGTGTCGATCTGGGCAACTAGCACTGCCAGACACAGTGCGACCAGGCCTGGGCCAAGCGACGCCCGCGGCTTACGGGCTGGGCTGCTGAATGCGGATGACCGGCGGCCTCGGTGGGTGATTGGAGTTTCATGACGTAACGACCGTATCAACCGCGCCACCTAGCATGGTTCGATACGTATCGAACCATGACTCCGTCGGAATGAACCAGCCTGTGCCCATCATGAGGAAATTGCCATGTCTAAATTTCCCAATATCTCCGCAACGGCCTTTCTCATTGCAGACCCCAGTCGGGCCGCGATATTGATGACCTTGATGGATGGGCGCGCGCTACCCGCAGGGGAATTGGCACGCGCTTCAGGCGTGACCGCCCAGACCGCAAGCTCTCATCTTGCCAAGCTCCTCGACGGCGGGCTGATTTCGGTCGAAACTGAGGGTCGGCACCGGTATTACCGCCTTGCCGATCGCCACATCGCACAGACCTTGGAGCACTTGGCG
>Cebus_capucinus_imitator_PRJNA485217_SSR047__coassemble_1377_pt1 | contig 14976 bp, 17 predicted proteins | sample Cebus_capucinus_imitator_PRJNA485217_SSR047__metabat2_high_PE_004 | metagenome-assembled genome bin Cebus_capucinus_imitator_PRJNA485217_SSR047
CTCGACGTCATCGGCCAATGGCAGCTTACGCATGTGCACGCGCAGGATTTGCTCACGCCCTTTAACGTCCGGCAGGCCGACCACGACCTGGCGATCGAAGCGCCCCGGACGTAAAAGTGCCGGGTCAAGTACGTCCGGACGGTTGGTTGCGGCGATCACGATCACGCCTTCACCGCCCTCAAATCCGTCCATTTCAACCAACAGCTGGTTCAGCGTTTGCTCGCGCTCGTCGTGCCCGCCGCCCAGGCCAGCGCCTCGGTGACGTCCAACCGCATCGATCTCATCGATAAAGATGATGCACGGCGCATGCTTTTTGGCCTGCTCAAACATGTCACGCACGCGACTGGCGCCGACGCCGACGAACATCTCCACAAAGTCCGAACCGGAGATCGAGAAGAACGGCACCTTGGCCTCACCCGCGATCGCCTTAGCCAACAAGGTCTTGCCGGTACCGGGTGAACCGACCATCAGCACACCGCGTGGGATCCGGCCACCCAGTTTGGTGAACTTGGACGGGTCGCGTAGGAAGTCGACCAGCTCGCCAACCTCTTCCTTGGCCTCGTCACAGCCAGCCACATCGGCGAACGTGACCTTGATTTGGTCCTCCCCCTGAAGCTTGGCTCGCGATTTACCGAACGACATCGCACCTTTGGCACCGCCGCCGCCGCCCTGCATCTGGCGCATGATGAACAGCCAAAATCCGATAATCAGAATGACCGGCAGAAAGTTCAGCACGATCGACCAGAAGCCTGGCCCGCTGGCGGGCTTGGCGCGCGTCATTTCGACCTTTTTGGCGTACAGCACATCGACCAGCTTGTCGTCACGCGGGCCGTAGACCAGACCCTCGCTGTTGTCGGTGCGTTTGAAGCGGATCGCGTTGACCGCAAAGCCGCTCTCGTCGGTGAAGTCCACCGACTTAATCCGACCGTTGTCCACGTCCTCTAAAAACTGGGTGTAGCTGATCGAATCGCTACCAGCCCCGGCCGCCATTCGCGGAGAAAAACTCTGGAACACCACCATCAGCACGACGGCGACGACCACCCATAGCAGCAGATTCTTGGTCAAGTCGTTCATCCTCATTGGCTCCGGTGTCCCTCTCGCTCGTTCTCAGATTCACTTGGTTCTTGGCGCAGCTTACTTGATCTGGACACGCTTGCCCTGCCCTAGCGCATAGACTTCAGGCGAACGCTTGCGCGAGGCCTGCGGTTTGCGGATCGACACTTTGTCATAGCGCCGGCGCAGCTCACGGACGTAGTCATCGAACCCAACGCCCTGGAATAGCTTAATCAAGAACGCACCGCCCGATTTCAGATGCTGGTCAGCAAAATCCATCGCCAATTCAGCTAAATGCATCATCCGCGGCTGGTCCACCGCGTCCATACCACTCTTATTGGGGGCCATGTCCGATAGCACAAGGTCCACCGGCTGACTACCGAGCATGCGCTCGAACCGAGACAGGACCTCTTCATCTCTGAAGTCGCCGTGAAGAAACTCCACCCCCGCCAACGCTGGCATTTCCAAAATGTCCAGCGCCAGCACCCGGCCACGGTCACCGAGTTGTCTGCGAACCTGCTGGGACCAGCCTCCGGGCGCGGCCCCCAGGTCGACGACGACCATTCCGGGTTTGAGCAGCCGGTCGCGCTCGAGCAGCTCCTCAAGCTTATAGGCCGCGCGCGAGCGCATGCCTTCGGCCTGCGCCTTCTTAACGAAGGGGTCGGAGAAATGTTCCTTGAGCCAACGCTGGCTACTTTTGCTACGAGACATCGGACGGCAGGACCTGAGGGAACGTCATGATACCCTGAACCCCCTTAGCTTCCCTTTCTATTGCATGTCCATCGCGCTCACCCCTTCCCAGACCCGTTTCCTGCGCGGCCAGGCTCACGACCTCAAGGCTCTGCTCCAGACTGGGGGCAAAGGGGTCACTCCGGCGTTCCTCGCGGAACTCGATGAGGTGCTGGAGCGGCACGAGCTGGTCAAGGTAAAGGTGGGCGCAGATGACCGCGAGGTGCGCGATGCGATGATCGCCCAGATCGTAGAACGTACTGGCGGCGCACTGGTGCAGCGGATCGGCCACACCGCCATTCTCTATCGCCCCAGTAAAGAAAAACGCCAGATCGTGCTACCACGCGCCTGAATCGCCCGATGCAACTGAGTCAAGAACACCCCGACTACACCTACGCGCTGCGTTCGGCAGGCGGGCGCCAGGCTAAAGTCAACGAGCAAATCCTGCAGCGCAGCTTCCTGCTGACGCCGGAGACGTTGATCGAAGCTTGGCCGGTCGCCTCACTTGAGCAACTTACCGTCGCGCGCATGCAAGCGGTGTTGGCACTGAAACCCTCGGTCGTCTTACTCGGCACAGGGGAGTGGCAGGGATTTCCCACGCCAGAAGTCATGGCATCCTGCCTGACCCAAGGCATCGGCATCGAAGCGATGACCAATGCCGCCGCTGCGCGAACGTACAACATACTGGCCAGCGAGGGTCGCAAGGTCGCGCTGGCGATGATTCTGCCTGGCTAGAAGCGCGCCTTACGTGCGAGGCGCGCTTCTGAGTGGCGCCCTCGCACGCTAAACACGTCTCGCGCCCGCCAGATTTGCCCACGCAAGATGACTCGCATCATTTCTTGGGCAGGTACAACAGCGGATCCACGGGCTTGCCGTTATAGCGAATCTCGAAATGCAGCATGTCGCGGTCAGCCCCGCTGCGCCCCATCTCAGCGATCTGCTGGCCGGCCTTCACACTCTGGCCCTCGTTGACCAAACGCTTACGGTTATGCCCGTAGGCAGACAGCCACTGCTCATTATGCTTGATGATAATCAGTTCGCCATAACCGACCAAACCGTTACCTGAATAGACCACCACGCCATCGGCGGCAGCACGCACCGGCTGCCCGCTCGCGCCAGCAATATCCACGCCCTGCTTAGTCGTTTCTCCCGGCACAAAATTGCCAATGGTGATGCCATCGGCTGGCCAACGCCAGCTGAACCCACTGTTGACCGGGGCGACAACGGTCGCCGGCGCCGCTGAGCCAGCCGAACTCGCACTCGTCGGTGATCTGGTTGCCGTGCCACCAGCACCCGCTGGGTACAGGCGTAAGGTCTGACCGGGATATAGCGTATTGGGTGAGGACAACCCATTCCAGGCAATGAGGTCCTGCGGGGTAATCCCGGTACGCCGCGAGATCGCATACAGCGTGTCACCGCGCTGCACAGTCACGGTGGCTCCTGGTTTGGCGATCGAGGTCTTCGGGGTTCTGGCCACCGAGCGACCACCGCCAGCGGACGGCGAACGCACCACTGTCGCGCTGCTGCATGCCGCCAGCAACCCCACCAGCAGCAAAGCGCTACCGCGCGTCACGCTGTCCATGCCAAGTTTGTGTTTCATCCGAAATACGCCCTCAAAATCAACCAACCCGCCAACGCCAACAATATCGCGCTGGCAACCCATCCCAACGGCTCGATCCAGCGGTGTAGCGCGGCTTCCGCTCGCGCACCGCCGAGCCTGATCGCTCCTGCCACCAGATACACCCGTTTACCGCGTCCAACGAGCATGCTCGCCAGGAACGGCAGCATGGGCACCCCAACAACGCCGGACGCCCAAGTAAATATCTTCAGCGGGATCGGCGCAAAACCCACCAGCACCAACAGCCAGAACGCGCGCCAGGGTGACTCGGCCACCACTTGACGCAGGTGTGCCACCTGCACGTCGATCTTGTCGTTCCACCCCAACCACTCGATCAGGGGTTGCAGCGCAGCAAACGCGAAATGCCCAAGCAAGTAACCGACCAACGCGCCCGACAGCGAGCCGAGCACGCTCAAAGTGGCAAACCACAGCGCCCGGCGCGGCTGCGCTAAAGACATCGGCGCCAGCATCACCTCGGGAGGAACCGGAAAGATAAACCCTTCGGCGAAGCTGAGCCCGGTTAGCAGCGCCGGCGCGCGGTGGTGGCGAGACCAGCGAATCGCCAGGTCGTACATCGGCCCGAATATCTTCATCTAGGGTTTCCGTGGTATTCAATCCAGCATGCCCGATAGCAGCGGCACGAACGTGACCGGTGCCAGAACCTGTTGCTCAACGCTGCCGTCCTCGCATCGACTAAGCTGCACCAGTGACTGGCTGCCCGCTCCACCGACGGGCGCCACCAGACGACCGCCTATCGCAAGTTGCTCGACCAGCGCATCCACCAGCGCTGGCGCTGCAGCGGTCACCACAATTGCATCGAACGGGCCGTGCTCAGGCCAGCCGATACGACCATCGTCGTGCTTGCTGCGCACGTTCATACCGAGCTGACGAAAACGCTTGCGCGCCTGCCTTAGCAGCTCGCCGATCCGTTCGACGGTATAGACCTCCATCCCTAGCGCGGCCAGAATCGCACCTTGGTAGCCGGAACCGGTACCCACTTCTAGGACCTTTTTCGGCGCGACCTCGCGCACCGCCTCGGTCATCCGCGCCACCACCCAGGGCTGCGAGATGGTTTGACCATGCCCGATCGGCAACGCCGTGTCTTCATAAGCACGCAGTGCCAACGCCTCATCAATGAAGAGATGGCGCGGCACGGTACGTATCGCATTAAGTACGATCTCGTCACGTATGCCAGCTTCGCGCAGACGCTCGACCAGACGGTCGCGCACGCGCTGCGACGTCATGCCGATGCCGACCGCAGCCGGTTGCAGGCGCAGCCGCGGGGTCATGCCGGCACGTCCAGCGCTGCGGTCAACCCACTCACCCAGCTGGCCACTCGCTCCAACACCTGGTGTCGGGTCAGATCGACCTGGATCGGTGTAATTGAGATGTATCCCGTGCGCACCGCGTGAAAATCGGTACCCGGCCCGGCGTCCTGCTCTGGACCGGCCGAGCCGATCCAGTAGACAGTACGGCCACGCGGATCACTTTGTGGGATACACGGCTCGGAGCGGTGGCGGTTGCCGAGTCGAGTGACCTCAAAGCCCCGCACCTCGTGCCACGGCAGGTCCGGCACATTGACGTTGAGGATGGTGTCGGCCGGCAGCGGATCGACCTTCAGGCGCTTGACGATCTCGACAGCAGCGCGTGCCGCCGTACGGTAGTGCTGCGCCTGGTGGTTGTGAGTGACCAACGAGACGGCTACCGCTGGCAAGCCGAGGAAGCGCCCCTCCATCGCCGCCGATACCGTGCCCGAATAGATCACATCGTCGCCTAGGTTGGCCGAGTTATTGATGCCCGACACCACGATGTCCGGCTCATACTCCAGTAGACCGGTCAGTGCCAGATGCACACAGTCGGTCGGCGTACCGGCGACGCTGCAGGTGTGGTGATCGATACGCTTGGTCCGGATTGGCAGATCGAGCGTCAATGAATTGCTGGCTCCGGAACGATCGCGGTCCGGAGCCACTACAGTGACCTCGTGACCGGCGCCGCGCAGTTCATCGGCGAGCATGCCGATGCCGGGGGCGTCGACGCCGTCGTCGTTGCTTACGAGTACTCGCATGGGACTCCTCGGGAAACGTCACCATGATACCGGATGCGCCGCGCTCGATCCGCAGCTTGCGTGGTGAATTGACCACGCTACTCTGTGCGCATGGCGTACCCCGACGACAAATCAGACGATGCCGCGCTGTTCCGGGCCGCAGTTGGCAAGGTGAAGCCAATCCGCACAACCGCTGCGGCTGCCGTCAACAAACCGCGCCCTCTGCCGCGCGCGCGGATGGCCGAGCGCGATGAAGCTGAGGCGCTTGGCGAGTTTGCGCGCCTGCTGCGCGACACCACGCCGCTGGAATCAGGCGACACCGCCAGCTACCGACGCGATCACCTGCCGCCGCGGCTGTTCCAGCGACTCAAACGTGGCCAGTTCTCAATCCAGGACGAGCTGGACTTGCACGGGGCCAGCGCCGCTCAGGCCGAGGCGATGCTGCGACAATTTCTGGCTGAGGCGCATGCGCACGAGTACGGCTGCGTGCGGATCATCCATGGCAAAGGCCTGCGCCGGGCTGACCCGACCACCGACAGCGGCGTACCAGTGCTCAAGAATCTGGTGGATCGAATGCTACGCCAGCGCAACGACATACTCGCCTTCCACTCCGCTCCGCCGGCACAGGGGGGAACCGGCGCAGTACTGGTGCTACTAGCGCCGTAGGCGTCGAAAACAGGGCGTGCTACCAGGGCATTGCAGGAGCGACTCCGGTCATTAGCAATGGGCGCTTCTCGAAAAAGCATCATCTCGATGAAATCGTTACGGCGACGCAGGTGGGCTTTGCTGTGCGGGCGTCTCGCCTATCCGATGGGGCTCACGTGCTTCCGTCACCTCGCCCAGGTCGTGAAGCAAGGCGGTCGCATAGCTCCCCGGCGGCAGTGAGAACGCCAGCTCCAGCACCTCAGGCTCAAGCCAGCGCCATGCGAGGTCAGCCACAGACAGGCGCAGTGCGCGTCGTTCCTGTTTCAGCCCGGCCTGCTCCAAGCCCTGACGCAGGCGCAGCGCGACATCGTCGGCCAGCGCCTCCCGCTCGACCGTAGCGGCTGCGGCCACCGTACGCAGCTCACCCTCACCCCATAGTGGCCCGGTTGGATGAATGTCGAACTCGGCCAGACGCTGTTCTAGCCCCGCGTTCCAGAGCTCTGGGCCAAACACGCTGCGGCTTCCCGCCAGCATCCAGACCTCGCCATCCAACCCTTGATCCCAACTACCCTGCTCCACCCGTCGGGCCAGCACCCGGTTGAACAGCTCCGAACGCGCGGCCGACAACAAGATCGAGCGTTGCTCGCGCTTAAATCGTCGCTTCGGAGCCCTCACAGCGGCAAGTGCGGGGCTTTGCGAGGGACTGGCTTCAGCAAACATCGCAAGCGCCTGCGCGACATTACCGCCACCGCGTCCGAAGCGCTGCTCACCAAACCAATTCGGAATACCGCGTTCAACCATCTGCTGCAACCGCGCATCAACCTGCTCCGGTTCACCGTGCAGCGCACGCAACACCAACGTGAAACGGTTGCCGGCCAGCGCACCGCGGGGCAACTTACGGTTGTGCCACGCGCTGTGCACCACTTTCAGCGTTTCGTCTTCCAACGCCGCCACGTCGGGCGCAACCCGACGCGGCAGGTGCACACTGAAGCGCTGGACGGTCAGCGCATGGCGGTCCTTCAGCCCGGCATAGCCGATACCGACCTCGCCGATCCCGGCCCACCGCGCCAGACGACGGGCGACTTCAGCGGTATTGAGCCCGCGCTTTTCCAGAGTGAGCAACAGATGCTCGCCCTCACCGTGTGGCTCGAATGCGTCGATCTCATCGACCCGAAAGTCTTCCGGCCGTGTGCGCATCGTCGCGCGCAACACCGAAGGACCATAAGCGCGGGGAAGCAGAGCAGTATCGGTCATGACCTTGTATATCGTTATATCCCTCTGCCCTCGGCGGGGAAGGCAGTGAGGGTCCGGTAAATTTTTTGTCGGTCCAGCGCGGTCGAGTCCGTCCGCCGCACCCGACGCCCGTGAGTCAACGGCAGTCCGCACGTTCCCAACAAGCCTTATCTGTTGGACCGTCCGTTGAGGCGCATCACAACACAGCCCCTCCCCGTTGAGACGGACAACCTATCGTTTAGTACTAGGCGTCGCTAGTCACGCGTCAGCAGTACCACGGCCTGGGCGGCGATGCCCTCGCTGCGACCTGTGAACCCTAGCTTTTCGCTGGTGGTGGCTTTGACGCTGACAGCATCGGACGCAAGCGCCAATATCTGCGCGATACGTTCACACATCATCGAGGCGTGTGGACCCACCTTTGGACGCTCACACACCACCGTCATGTCAGCATTACCCACGCGCCAGCCGCGCTCACGCAACAGGCCGTTGCAGTGGACCAGGAACTGGCTGCTGTCGGCGCCTTTCCAACGCGCATCGGACGGGGGGAAGTGCTGTCCGATATCACCCAACGCTAGCGCGCCGAGCATGGCGTCGCACAATGCGTGCAGCACCACATCGCCGTCACTATGTGCAAGCACGCCCTGCGTGTGCGGCACGCGCACCCCACCCAGCATGATGTGATCGCCCTCGCCAAAGGCATGCACATCAAAGCCCTGGCCAATGCGAAAATTCAACGCGGTCATCGTGTTACCTGTCGGCGCTGCGCCGGGAAAGTTCGAATTCGAAACGAGCCAGATCGGCCGGCGTGGTCACTTTGAAGTTACTCTCGCCGCCCTCAACCAACAGCGGACGTAATCCAAGCCGCTCCATCGCCATCGCCTCGTCGGTTGCCTCCACTCCAGCAGCAGCGGCCTGTTGCAACGCACGAATCAGCTGATGGCGGCGGAACAACTGGGGTGTAAACGCACGCCACAGCCGCTCGCGCGGCTCGGTTGCGTCGATTCCCCCATCGTCGCCGGAGCGCTTTAGGGTATCGCGCACTGGCGCGGCGAGGATTGCGCCGACCGGATCGCCTCGACCGGTTTCCAGCAACCGGTCCAGGTCCTCAATAGCAAGGTTGGGGCGCGCAGCATCATGGACCAGAACAAAGTCGTCGGCGCGCACCGACTCGGGCAGCGCAACTAATCCGGCCAGCACCGATGCGGCGCGGCTACCACCGCCAGTGCAAGTCAGCACCGGCTTGCCTTCGACCTGATCCCAACCTGGCCAATCAGCGTCATCGGCGCAGATCGCGACCATCAGCCCAGCCACCGCCGGATGCGCGGCCAGCGCAGCCAGCGCGTGCGCAATCAGCGGCCGCCCGGCGGCAAGCAGGTACTGCTTAGGCTGCGGGCCGCCAAAACGAGTGCCGCGACCAGCGGCCGGGATCACGGCCCACACCTGCGGCCTCATGGCTGTTCGCCAGACGCGGGGGCATCGTTGCCCTGCGCCGGGGAAACAGGAGGCGCAGGGCGTGCCGGTACGGCAGTAGGCGCATCCTCGACCACGCGGTAGAACTTCTCGCCGGGCTTGATCATACCCAGCTCGCTACGCGCGCGCTCTTCAATCGCAGCTTCGCCCTCCTTGAGATCCTTGACCTCGGCCGCCAGCGCCGCGTTGCGCTGGCGCAGACCTTCATTGTCGCGCTTTTGGTGCGCGACCTGAGCCTCTAGCATCATCACCTCGCCGGAGTTTCCGGTACCGCACCAGAACCGGTATTGCAGCCAGGCCAGCAGTACCGCCAGTACCAGCAACAACCAGCGCCAATTACGCACGGCTCAGCGCTTGAGCGAGACGAACGCGTCGCGCCCCGCAAAGCGCGCGCCGCTGCCGAGCGCTTCCTCGATACGCAGCAACTGGTTGTACTTGGCCACGCGATCACTCCGGCATAGCGAACCCGTCTTGATCTGAGTGGCAGTAGTCGCCACCGCAATGTCGGCGATCGTGGTGTCTTCGGTTTCGCCGGAACGGTGTGAGACGATGGCTGCATAGTGGGCGTGATGCGCCATTGCGATCGCCTCTAGGGTTTCGGTCAGGGTACCGATCTGGTTGACCTTGATCAGGATCGCGTTAGCGGTGCCTGACTCGATACCATCCTTGAAAATTTTAGGATTGGTCACGAACAGATCGTCGCCGACCAACTGCACCCTGGCACCGATACGGTCGGTCAGCAGGCGCCAGCCGGCCCAGTCATTCTCGGCCAGACCGTCCTCAATGGAAATGATCGGGTACTGAGCAACCCAATCCGCCAGAAAATCGACGAACTGCTCAGAGCTCAAGCGCTTGTTCTCGCCGACCAGGTTGTACTTGCCGTTCTCGTAGAACTCGCTTGAAGCGACGTCCAGGCCAAGCAGCACGTCCTCGCCAGCAGTGTAGCCCGCCTTGCCGATCGCCTCAAGGATGCTATCCAGCGCCTCGACGTTGCTGCGGAAGTCAGGCGCGAAGCCACCTTCGTCGCCTACCGCAGTGCTCAGACCGTGCCCCTTCAGCACCGACTTCAGCGAATGAAAAATCTCGGTGCCGGCACGCAGCGCCTCGGAAAACGAGGTGAAGCCGACCGGCAACACCATGAACTCCTGAAAATCGACGTTGTTATCGGCATGCGCCCCGCCATTGATGATGTTCATCATGGGCACCGGCAACGACACATCTGATTCGGTGATCGTGGACAGGTACTGCCACAGCGGCTGTTTGCGCGAAGCCGCTACCGCGTGGGCTGCCGCCAGCGAGACGCCGAGCAGCGCATTAGCGCCAAGTCGGCCCTTGTTCTCGGTGCCATCCAGGTCGATCAGGCGACGGTCGAGTCCCTGCTGGTCAACCGCATCCAAGCCCAGTAACGCAGTGGCGATCGCGCCATTGACGTTCTCCACCGCCTTGCGCACGCCCTTGCCCTGATAGCGGGTTTTGTCACCATCACGCAGCTCCACCGCCTCTTTAGTGCCAGTGGAGGCACCGGACGGTACAGCGGCACGACCGAATGCTCCGTCGACCAACGTGACTTCCGCTTCCAGGGTGGGGTTGCCGCGGGAATCGAGGATCTCGCGGGCATGGATCTTGGCGATATTGGTCATAGGTCTGATCGGTAGCCAGAAAAGGGGAAAACGCCGAAACGCTCGCGATTATGGCCGTCGCCGTTGCCGTTGCCAAATGTGAGCCCCCTACCCTAGGGTGGGCGGCATGCTTAGCCGCCTTGGCCCTGGCCTGCTCTCCCATGCGCCAGACTCAACGGCAACGGCATGTGTCCGCCATGAGATCCGCAGATTACATAAGCCGTCCGTCAGTTCTGTCCCAAGCCTGCTTCACAAGCGCCGCACAGGTTGCCGATCATTTCCATGATCACAATGCGCTCAATCACGTGGCGACCATAGCGCCCCTTAACGGCGCAAGGTGATTGGCAACCACTCGGGCTATCAGGCGCACCGCCCCGATCAAGCTCCGGCTGCTTCAGTAACGCCTCAAGAGCAAGCTCAAGGTCAGCGGTCGGTATCGAAACCCGCACCAAACCCGGGTAGCGGTTGCCAGTACGCGTGCTTGTCCAAAGCCGGTCATAGCAGACATCGGCCATAGATTGGTCTGTATCCTGCGCTCATCCAGGATCGTTACAAACGCGTGCCGCTCTCCTTGCTGACTGGTGATGTCCCAGAGCGAGATGGCAGCGTGCCCTTTGGATCCAGCAGCATGCCCAGCCAAAGCCATGCATATGAGGAAATCTGCCCGGCAACGCGCTGTTTTTTCCTCGGGGGAGTCACTGGCAGAGCATTGTCGATCGAACCAGGCCGTGGTACCGGTGACATCAAATGTCTCGCCACCGAACCCTATCGTGCCGGCGACGTCCATGTTGGGCCAGGAATATTGAAAAGTGGTATCCAAGATAGGCAGCACACCGATAGACCCGTTATAAAGGGTTTGCTCGCGCGGCAACAAGACCAGATCTACGGCCGCGTCCGGCGCATTCAGCCGTAGCGATAGCCGTTTGCAGTCGCCCTCCAGGCGACCGAACGAAGACGTAACGCAACAGCGATCTTCAGCGGCACCGATCTGACCTTTAACCCGCTCATCAGCCGTATGTGGCAACTAAATACCCCGTGACGCGTCCATCAGCAAAAACTCTGTCGTGGTCAGCTTCTGCCCATCGGCAAGCAATAGCACCATTGGATGCCACGCCACTCCAATCTCGCGTCCTTCTACGCGAGCGTTGCATATCACATACCAAGAATCGCTAGGATTAGTGCCAGCTTTGGCCGGCAAGTCGCGGCATGCATCGACCAGAAGCGGTGCGCCTATAATCCAGAACATCGTCGCCATCGGCGAAATGGCTGATGGCAAACCAGGAGTTCGTTGCGTAGTCGCGCTTCCATGCCAAGTCTTCTACTGGCGAAAGCAAAGGGGCTACACCGCGCGGAATGAGAACACCTTGCGAGGTATCCAGGGACGAACAGTAAGCGGACATGAGGGTCTCCATCGGGGGGCTGTAATATCAGCCGGAGGCGCGGAGCAAGCCCTATAGCCGCACACCTTGGTAAGATTTAAAAGAAGTGAGGTCGATGCGAGTCAAAACACAAGCGCGCCGCGAGGGAATCATTTCCGCAGCTTGGGAGATTTTCCGGCGAGATGGCTACGGGCGGACGACAATGTCAGCAATTGCCGCACGCCTGGGCGGCTCAAAGGGAACGCTTTACAGCTATTTCGCTTCAAAAGATGAACTGTTGCTGGCTACGGTCGACCATGTGCTCGCTGAACGTGGTCAGGCGGCCTTCGCGCGGCTGGAATCGCCTCACCTCCTGTCACAGCGGCTAGAAAAATTCGCGCACGACTACATCACGCTGCGTTCACACCCCGATACAATCGCGTTAGACCGCATCTTGATTGCCGAAGCTGGGCGTTCGAACATTGGTCAGGCCATGCAAGATCGTCTGTTGCTCCCGCAGTGGCGCAGGTTTGCTGAGTTTTTGCGTGAGCAAGCCGAAAATGGACATCTCACGTTCGAAGACGCCGAGGAGGCAGCCAGCGATTTTCGCGCGTTGCTGACCGCGCCACTGCTCGAACACTGCCTGTATAGCGATCGCCTACCAGACGCCACCGAGACCGCCACGCTGGCGGCGCGCAGTGTGCGCACATTCATGCGGGCTTATGCGCCTCAATCCTCGGGTGACAACAGATCTGCGCCAGCGCGAAACCCGCGCGATCGCCTAAACCATCCGGCTAGTCAACGCTCTTGCCGTACAAACGGCAGAAGACGGGAATGACGCTTATGCGTCATTCCCAACTAGAAGGACTCTTCCAGGAAACGGCCCTTCTTAACCACCATATCCAACTCCAGCAGGGTCTCCAGCAACGCTTCCATCTTGCCCAGTGGCCAGGCATTGGGACCATCGGACAGCGCCTTGGACGGATCAGGGTGAGTCTCGGCGAACAATCCGGAAATCCCCACCGCTACCGCGGCCCGCGCCAACACTGGCACAAATTCGCGTTGACCACCGGAACTGCTACCCTGCCCACCTGGTAACTGCACCGAGTGGGTGGCATCAAACACCACGGGGCAACCCGTGTTGCGCATCACCGACAGCGAACGCATATCGCTCACCAGGTTGTTGTAGCCGAAGCTGGCGCCGCGCTCACAGACCAGAATCTGCTCATTGCCGGTCGATTTGGCCTTCTCGACCACCGGCTTCATATCCCAAGGTGCCAGAAACTGGCCTTTCTTGATATTGACAGGCTTACCCACGCTGCAGACATTACGAATGAAGTCGGTCTGGCGGACCAGGAAGGCCGGGGTCTGCAGCACATCGACGACCGCGGCGACCTCATTCATCGGTGTGTACTCATGCACATCGGTCAACACCGGCACGCCGATTTGGCGCTTGACTGCATCGAGTACCTTCAGCCCCTCCTCCAGGCCCGGGCCACGAAAGCTGCTACCGGAGGTCCGGTTGGCCTTGTCGAAGCTGGACTTGAAGATGAAGTTGACACCCAACTTCGTGGTGATTTCCTTCAGCCTGCCAGCGACGTCGAGCTGCAACTGCATCGACTCGATCACACACGGGCCGGCAATCAGGAACAACGGCTGGTCGAGACCTACTTCGAAACCACAAAGTTTCATTGGATCACCTTTTTTATAGCCTCTCTCGCGACGGGAGGGAGGCTGGGAGTGAGAGTACGCGGCAGAACCGACGCAAGATCACCTATGTGAAACGTCGCCTACATCCTCATGCGGCGCTTTTCGCCACTTACACTCAACATCTGCGGATCTGTCTCTGCGCCCTCCAGCAGAAGGCTGCGCCATACGCATCGGCAACGCTGCCGATTCGCTTCCCGCTGAGTGAAAAACACCGTCAGGCCCGCGCTTCCTTCAGCAACTTGCCACCGGCTTTCTTCTCGCGCGCGGCGCGGATGAAGCCAACGAACAATGCATGGCCGTCGCGCGGGGTAGACAGAAATTCAGGATGTGCTTGGCAGGCCAGAAACCACGGATGCACCTCTCGCGGCAACTCAACCATTTCCACCAACGTGTCGTCCATCGACTTGGCAGCGATCACCAGGCCGGCATCCTCCAGCTGGGTGCGGTAGCGGTTGTTGAACTCGTAGCGATGACGATGACGTTCGGACACCACGTCCTTGCCGTACATTTCGCGCGCCAGCGTGCCCGGCTTAACCCGTTGCTCTTGCAGACCCAGGCGCATTGTGCCCCCCAGATCAGACTTCTCGTCGCGCCGCTCGACCTCGCCGTTGGCGGTGCGCCACTCGGTGATCAAACCAATCACCGGATTGGGCGACTGGCGGTCGTTTTCGGTGCTGTTAGCGTTCTCCAAACCGGCGACGTGGCGGGCGTAGTCCACCACCGCCGCCTGCATCCCGTAGCAAATACCGAAGTATGGCACCCGGTGTTCGCGCGCGTAGCGTGAGGTCAGCACCTTGCCTTCAAAACCACGATCGCCAAAGCCGCCTGGCACTAAAACGCCGTCGACGTCGCGCAGCGGCGCCAGATCAGTGCCCTCCAGCTCCTGCGCCTCGATCCACTTCAGATTGACCTTAGTGCGCTGACGCAGGCCACCGTGCTTGAGCGCCTCGCCAACCGACTTGTAGGCGTCCTGGTGATCAACGTACTTACCCACCACCGCGATAGTGACCTCATCGAGCGGATGTTTGACCGCATCCACCACCGCCGCCCACTCAGACAACTCAGCTGGACCAGCCTTGTCACGCAGTCTGAACTGATCAATGACAATCTCATCCAGACCCTGGCGATGCAGCTCCAGCGGCATGCCGTAAAGCACGTCAATGTCGGCTGCACTGATCACCGCACGCTCGGACACATTGGTGAACAGCGCGATCTTACGCCGCTCCGAATCCGGGATGGCCTGCTCTGAACGGCACAACAGCACATCGGGTTGGATACCAATCGAGCGCAGCTCCTTGACCGAGTGTTGCGTCGGCTTGGTCTTCAACTCTCCAGCCGCAGCGATGTACGGCACCAGAGTCAGGTGCATGAACATCGCCTTCTCGGCACCGCGCTCAGTGCGGACCTGGCGGATCGCCTCCAGGAACGGCAATGACTCGATGTCGCCCACCGTCCCGCCGATCTCAACCAACGCCACATCAAAGCCGGCCGTAGCCT
>Cebus_capucinus_imitator_PRJNA485217_SSR047__coassemble_1380_pt1 | contig 14970 bp, 13 predicted proteins | sample Cebus_capucinus_imitator_PRJNA485217_SSR047__metabat2_high_PE_004 | metagenome-assembled genome bin Cebus_capucinus_imitator_PRJNA485217_SSR047
TAGAGTTCGTTTTCATCATATCCTTTTTTCGTCTCGTCCAAAATATCTATAATAATGCCAGTCGCCGAGCGAAGCCAGAGCCACCATGGGAGCGTCGGCGAGTGGATTGCGCAGCGCCAACATCAAGTCGTGTACCGCCAAGTCCAGCGCAAGCGGCTCGCCGTGCGCCAGTACCACCATCAACAATGCGAACCAGCCCCAGCCGAGCAACAGCAGCATGAGCGCGAGTACCGCCAGCGGCACCGACTCGCGCCGGCGCGGGTCCAGCACGCCGCCGGACCAGGTTCCGATCAGCGGGTGTCGGTGCGACCAATCAAGCACGCGTGTGAGCAGCGCGTCCAGGTGTGTCGCAGACCAGCGGTAGCTGTACAACACCGCTGCCCAGACCAGAGCGAGCACACTCAGCAGTAGCGCTACGACTACGAACAGCCTTCCGGCCACGGCCGCCACCGCGTCATAGGCCTGGCCGAGTACCCAGCCGGGTGCCAGAAACAACACGGCCCAGGAAACGCAGGCAAGTGCACTGGCCTGCGCATAGCGTCGCAGCGGCATATGCGCCATGCCTGCGATCGCGGGTACAAACGGGCGAATCGCGCCGACGTAGCGCGCCACCACAATGCTCTTGAACGCATTGCGTCGGAACAGCACTTCACCACGGTCGAGCAACTGCGGATAGCGCCGGAACGGCCAAAAACCGCGCAGTCGGTGACCCCAGCGGTGCCCGACCCAAAAACTGAGCGCGTCGCCGAAGAACGCGCCGAGGGTCGCACAGGCGACCGCATAAGGGCCGTTGATTTGGCCCAGGCCAATCAACACGCCGACCGCAAACAGCAGCGGCAACGCTGGCACGATGGCGCCTAGTACGATGACGGCATCGCTGAAGGCGATTGCAAAGATGGCCGCGCCGGCCAGGATGGGATGATTGCCGATCCACGCTAGCGTGGCGTCGATCCAGGATGAATTCATGGACTGATTATAGGTGGCGTCGGCGAGCGCATGCCGCGCTTAGTCCACACTCGGGTGCGCGGGATGTGCGCTGTTGCGAAACAGTGCGGACATCTCTGCGGGCCACAAAGCACCACAGTTCCTGTGCCCAAGTTCAGAATAAGGCGATGAAATGCATACCGCCCCATAGCACCGCGCTCAAGTCCGACAGCTTCGGCCGCATCCTGCTCGTGAACAATGCAGACGGACGTTTTGTGCGGCGTGATCTCACCGCCTCGTCGTGGTGGCTGAGGCTGCCCGCCTGGTGGCTGGCACGACGCGAGGCGCTGGCATTGCGTCAGCTTGGCGGGATGCGGGCAACGCCACGCTTACTTCGTTGGGACGGCCGGTGGTTGGATCGAAGCTTCATGGTCGGGAAGGCAATGTACCAGCAGCCGCCCTGCGGCGACCTGGCTTACTTTCGTGCCGCGCGGCGGCTGCTGCAACAGGTGCACCGTCGGGGGATTGCCCATAACGATCTGGCCAAAGAAGCCAATTGGCTGGTGCTAGAGGATGGCAGTCCGGCACTGATTGACTTCCAGCTGGCGGTACGCGGTGACCCACGCTCGCGCTGGATGCGGTTGCTTGCACGCGAGGATTTGCGTCACTTGCTCAAGCACAAGCGCATGTACTGTCGCCACGCGTTGACCCCAGTCGAACGGCGACTGCTCAAGCGGCACTCGTGGGTGCGCACCGTGTGGTTTGCTACCGGTAAGCCAGTCTATCGATTCATCACCCGCCGGCTGCTTCATTGGGAGGACAATGAGGGCCAAGGGCCTAAGCCGTGAACAGTTGGGGCGTGATCATAGGCGCGGTTTCAGTCAAATGCTGAAGTTTCCTCTTGAATCTCTGTGCAGCGGCCAACGGTCGTTTGCCGTCGGATTCGCAGACACGTCTCACTGTGGCTGATCTCACTGTGGCTGAAACCGCCGCGTTGAGCGGTGGATACACTTTTTACGAATCACGGATCATCACGCGTTTTACAGCGGCCGTTGGCCGATCATTCTGAACTCCGAGGCTTCCATGGTGACTCTTGCTGGCAAAACCCTTTTCATCACCGGCGCCTCGCGCGGCATCGGGCTGGCGATCGCGTTGCGCGCTGCGCGCGATGGCGCGAACGTCGCTATCGCGGCTAAATCGGCCGTCCCCAACCCTAAGCTGCCGGGCACCATCCACACCGCGGCTGAGGCAGTGGTCGCGGCCGGTGGGCAGGCACTGGCGTTGAAGTGCGATATTCGCGAGGAACAGCAGGTCAGTGCAGCGGTCGCCGCGACGGTCGATGCGTTTGGTGGTATCGACATTTTGGTTAACAACGCCAGCGCAATTTGGTTGCGCGGTGTGCTCGATACGCCGATCAAGCGCTTCGATCTGATGCAGCAGGTGAATGCGCGCGGCAGCTTCCTGTGCGCGCAAGCCTGTCTGCCACATCTATTAAAGGCGGCTAACCCGCATATCCTGACCCTGGCGCCGCCACCTTCGTTGGACCCGAAGTGGTGGGGGCCGCACACCGGCTACACCCTGGCCAAAATGGGCATGAGCTTGGTGACGCTTGGGCTGGCGGCTGAGTTTGCAGGGCAAGGAGTGGCGGTCAACGCATTGTGGCCACGGACGCTGATTGCGACCGAAGCGTTGAACATGATTCCAGACGTGGATGCGCGCGACGGACGGCACCCACAGATCATGGCTGATGCGGCACACGCGTTGCTGACCCGCCCGGCGAGGGGCTTTAGTGGCCGGTTCCTGATCGACGACGAAGTTCTGTCCGAGGCCGGGGTCACCGATCTGTCCGGCTATGCCGTTGACCCGACCCGGCCCCTGCGGCCGGATCTGTTTCTGAATTGACGCGTGTGTGGAATCGACTCGCCGGGATCCTCGCGCGGAGAGTCGGGCCGGTCGGGGTGCGTCGGTTCGCGCCGTGCCGCCGGTTGTCGAACATTCATGCCGGAAGGCGAATATGTGTCAGCTTCGTGAATGTTGTTATCGGGTTAAAAACTTAAATTAATTCAATGGATTAAGTCTGAAAGTGGTAATGGACCTTAACTGATTTGGATGGATGCGACACATTGTGAAGTTGTTTGTAATAAAATAGGCAAATCTGAAGGGACGAGGGCCGTTAGCTTCGTGGTTCCACCGCCGGACAGGGCGAACGCTCTGCGTGCGCTGTTTTCACTAAGTCGGCGCGCTGGTCCTTCGTCTCAAATCTAGCTAGGAATCATCATGCCGTCTGAAACCGACAGTCCGAGCGCTGAACCTGATATCTCCGTAGTGATCTGCACGCTCAATGAACACGAAGCGATCGCGGGTGTGCTCGGCGACGTCACGGCAGCGCTAGCCGGCTGCCACCACGAGATCATCGTGGTCGACGACTCCAAGGACGAGCGCACGGCGGATGCAGTGCGTGGTTTTGCCGCAGCCCACACGGGCGTGCGGTTGCTACGTCGCCGTAATGGGCGTGGTCTGGCTTCTGCCGCCATGGAAGGCTGGGATCGCGCCCGCGGTCGTACCCTAGCCCTGATGGACGGTGATGGCCAGCACGATCCAAAGCTAGTGGCGCAGATGCTTGCTGCGCGTGGTGAATCTGACGTGGTCATCGCCAGCCGCTACCTCGACTCGGATAAATCCGGCCTCGGCCGTGGACGTCACCTGCTCAGTTGCGGTGGCGTTTGGTTAACCCGCGCGTTGCTGGGGCTACGCTTGGCCGATCCGATGAGCGGCTGTTTTCTGATGACGCGGCAGTGGTATCAGAATGTGCGGCCGAGCCTGTCCGGGATGGGGTTCAAGATCCTGCTCGATGTATTGGCGCCGCCCGCAGGCGCGCGGCCGCAAATCGTGCAAATACCTACATGTCTGCGCGCGCGCGCGGGTGGCGAGTCCAAACTTGACCTGCGCGTGCTGCTGGAACTCGGTGCGCAGTTGTTTGAGAAGGCCACGCGCGGCCGGGTTTCGGCGCGTGCGGGGCTGTTCTTTGGCGTTGGTCTCAGCGGACTGCTGGTGCATCTGGTGGTGTTGTGGGCTACTACCCAATTGGGACTGCGGTTCTGGCTGGCGCAGATGCTGGCGATCTGCATGGCCATGACGTGGAACTTCTTCTTTAATAACTTGCTGACCTTCCGTGACCGGCGTTTGACCGGAATGCGCATGTGGCGAGGACTGGCGATGTTCTACGCCAGCTGTCTGAGTGGAGCTATCGTCAGCGAAGCCTTGGGCAGCGCGTTGGCCGCCCTGCACGCGCCGTACTTGCTGGCTGGGACCGCCGGTGCGCTCATTGCGGGTGTGTGGAATTACGAGATTGCCAAGCGCACTGCCTGGCGCAAGCGTGAGGCGGGCGCAGTTGCCACCACGGTCGAGGCGGACCTTGGGGCGGCGATGCTGGAGAAGTAAGTGGTAAATTCGATAAAGGACGTTCCCCTGACTGCTCGTAAAGCGTCGGGCATAAGCAGGCTGTGGCAAACAAATCGCCGGCTACTCTTGTGCGTACTAGCAATTGGATTTGTGTTGCGCGCGGTGGCGATGCTGCCGGCGGCGTTTCATCATCCCGACGAGATTTGGCAATACCTGGAACCCGCACACTATCTGGCGTTTGATCGCTGGGTGGTGGCGTGGGAATACCGTGACGGTATCCGCACGTGGCTCATTCCCCTGCTGTTAGCGGGGCCGATGAAGCTAGGCCAACTTATAGCCCCTGAGAGCGGGCTGTACCTGGTGTTACCCAAAATTCTTTTGGTATTGCTCTCGCTGTCGGTAGTGGCCTGTTCGACGGCGATGGGGCTGAGGATTTCGCGTCTGCACGGCGCTATCGCTGGTTTAGTTACGGCGGTGTGGGCCGAGCTCGTGTATTTCGGGCCGCGAGCGATGTCCGAGCCTGTCTCAATGGCGTTGTTCTTCCCGGCCGCATTATTGTTGACGCGCCCACTAGAAAAGCGCACTCCTGGCGTCTATGTGCTCGCCGGCATATTGCTGGGGCTGTGCTTTAGTGCGCGTTTCCAACTCGCGCCCGCATTGGGCGTGTTGGTACTTTGGAGCTGCCGTTTGCACTGGCGCCCGTGGGCGTGGGTGATAGTGGGGGGATTGATTGGGCTGGGAGGCGACGCAGTGGTTGACGCTGCAGTTGGAGGACACCCGCCTCTGATGTGGATCTACGAAAATTTTAAGATCAATCTGCTAGAGCATAAGAGTTCCAGCTTTGGAGTTGATCCGCCTTACTGGTACTTGACGAGGATCGCCAATGTTTGGCGGCTCGCATTATTGGCGATAGTGCCATTAATGATTATCGGGGCGAAGCGCTACCCCGTCCTCCTGGTTGTTGCTGTAGCCAACATCTTGGCGCATTCGCTGATACCACATAAAGAGTATCGGTTTATCCTGCTTTCGATCGCCTTAATTATTTTTCTAGCGGCGATTGGTACGGCCGATTGGATTGAAAAATTATCGCGTATCAAACAGTACAGGCTGTCGCGGCTTGCGTGGGGATCTATCGCTCTGTGGGTGCTGGCGTCAATTTTGGTGGGCTCTTTTGGACCATTGAAAAGACAATGGCGGGGCGGACATGCTCTGATAACTGCGCTGGAGCAGGCAGGGGCAAATCCGAAGACATGTGGTTTTGCTCTGTATCAGCCGCCTCATCCTTTGACGGCCGCTTATGTCTTTTACCATCGTGATACGCCCATATACTTGTTTAATGATGCGCGTGACAGTGACGCAGCATTGAAATACCAAGCGTCGTTTGACGTTATTTTGTCCACTGATCTCGTGCCACGGCTAAGCAATCTATACGCATTTGAGGGCTGTACGAGTGGGGCGTATTGCGTTTATAGGCGCCCCGGAAGCTGTCACGGGGAGGTTCCTGAGCAATATGAAGTAAATAATTATTTGTCAAAATTAGGCAAATGATTAATATTTTAAATCATATTGATTGCGGGTAATTCCACAAAACAAATGCGTGCCTGATGGTCTATTTTCTCCTTTGGCTTGTTAGAGAGGAAAATAGGCCGATGCGGGTCAGGCTCATATTTTTGCGGCTACAGCGGCCAAGGCCGCTATCTGCAGCCGACACGTTGCAGCGTTAGCACGTACTGACGATGCGGGTGTCCCGCTGCAGCTCCGACGATGTCTAACGCTCAGCAGTGCCCCACAGATTCAAATCTTGGAGCACAATGTGTGCTTATTCCTCTCAATGCAATGGTCCCAGGTATGACGGCTGCCGAACTTATCGCGTCCGCTAAGCGCTATATGCTTCCTATATACCGTCAACGTGAGCTGATTCTGCAGCGCGGCGAGGGATCACGCGTGTGGGGCAGCGATGGGCGCGAGTACGTGGACTTGTCTGCCGGCATCGCAGTATGCAGCCTAGGTCACAGCGATCCGGATCTGCTCGCGGCGCTGACTGAGCAGGCCGGCAAGCTTTGGCACACCAGTAACGTGTTCTACAGTGAGCCGCCGATGCGGCTGGCTGAGGAGTTGGTGAGTGTCTCGCGCTTTGCGGACAAGGTGTTCCTCTGCAATTCCGGCTCCGAGGCCAATGAGGCGGCGATCAAACTGGTGCGCAGGTGGGCTGCCGGGCAGGGGCGCGCGCCCGAACGTCGAGTGATCGTCACCTTCCGTGGCAGCTTTCACGGCCGTACCCTGGCGGCGGTGACGGCGACCGCACAGCCTAAGTATCAGGAAGGGTACGAGCCGCTCCCGGGCGGATTTCGTTACGTCGACTTCAATGATGAGGTTCAGCTGGAAACCGCGATGGCCGCTGGCGATGTGGCTGCGGTGATGCTTGAGCCGGTGCAGGGAGAGGGGGGCGTGATGCCGGCCAAACCCGGCTTCTTGCAGCGCGTGCGTGCGCTATGCGATCACCACGATGCGCTGTTGGTGCTCGATGAAATTCAGTGTGGCATGGGCCGCACCGGTACGCTGTTTGCGCACTGGCAGGAGCAGGTGACGCCGGACATTGTGACCTTGGCCAAGGCGCTCGGCGGTGGCTTCCCGATCGGAGCGATGCTGGCCGGGCCCAAGGTCGCCGAGACGATGCAGTTTGGTGCGCATGGCACGACCTTTGGGGGCAACCCACTGGCGGCGGCGGTGGCGCGGGTGTCGTTGCGCAAGCTGGCCTCGGCGCAGATCGTGTCCAACGTGGCGCGGCAGTCGGCTGCGCTGCGGGAGGCGTTGGAGACGCTTAAGACCGAGACTGGAGTGTTCACTGAAGTGCGTGGTCGCGGTCTGATGCTGGGCGCGGTGCTGGCGCCGGCGCATGCTGGCCAGGCGGCGACACTGCTGGACATTGCCGCAGGCCACGGTCTACTGGCGCTGCAGGCGGGTCCGGACGTGCTACGCCTGGTACCGGCGCTGAACATCACCGATACTGAGGTTGCCGAGGGCGTGGCGCGCTTGCGCAAAGCGGTCGCCGGCTACCTGGCTAACCGTCGAGGCTGAGTCCGCGCGGCGGCCCACGAGAGCCGCCGCCATTCGGCCCACGTCCCTTATTGCATTCAGGAAGGGGGCGGGAATCTGCCGACCGGGCCGTAGTTTGGACGGAACGGAAAGGTGATCTTCATCAGCTCCTTCAGCCCGCCCCCCGGCGGTGCTGGCGATTGCTGTGGCGCCGAGGCTGTTGGGCACGCAGCGCGGGTCTTTCTAGCGCACCCGCTTGATGTCCTTGATCAACAGGTTGGTGACACCCCCGGCGAGCGTTTGCTCAGTGTCCTTGAGTTTGGTTGGTTGCATCGCCCTCACCCACGGGATCGCGGCAGGATGTCACGGTCCGCTTGCAGCGTTTGCGACGCTGCGGCGGAGGACTTAGCGCTGCTCGCTTTGCCCGGTCTCGCGGCCGGGGATCTCGCTGTAAAAAGTCTCGATCGCGCCGCGGTCTTGCAGGGTGACGTAAACCTGGCGTCCATCAGTGCCGCCGAAGGCCAAATTAGTTGGTTTGCGGCCTTTGAGCTGCACCGTATGCAGCAGCTGGCCCTGTGGCGATACGACCACCACTAGGCCAGCGTCGTAACGGGCGATGTACAGATTGCCGTCGCGGTCGCAGCGCATGCCGTCCAGTCCGGCGTCGGTGAAGGCGATTAACCGCCTTTTGTTGGAGATGCGTCCGGCTTGGTCCAGGTCATAGACCCAAACCTGGCGCTGCACGCTCTCGTTGAGGTATAACCGGTCGCCCTGCGGGGACACCTCGATGCCGTTTGTCGTGCCCATGTCGGTCTCCAGGCGCTCGGCATGGCCGTTGCGGTTGATTCGCCAGAGCTGTCCGCTGCCATGCTGCCAATCCGGATCGCTGGCATACATCGTGCCGTCCGGCGCCAGTGCCAGGTCGTTGGGCTGGTGCATGCTTGCGTCGCCGGCAAAGCGTGAGACCTGCCGGGTGGTTGGGTTTACCTTCAAGATCGCGTGGCCGGTGTAATCGGCCACGTACAGCAGTCCGTCGCGACCGAAGCGCATCCCATTACCGGTGCTGCCGGGCGGCAATCGCACGAAAAGCTCGGCGTGGCCGCTACCGTCAGGATTGGGCGCCACCCGGCCAATGGTACCGTCGCCACCGAATGCGACTGCATATAGCCGTCCGTCCGGCCCGACGGCCGGGCCTTCGATACCCTGGCCGAACACGTCGTCGGCGACGTAGTCGCGGGCGAGATACGGCGAGGGCTGAGAGAGCAGGTGGTCATCGGCGGCGACATCGGTGGCCAGACTCAACAGCACAAGGGTTGGCAATAGGTGACGGATGAAGTGGGGCATGGAGGGCGCTTGATCAGGAGACGCTCAGGGCGGCGACGGTGATTTCCTCGCGGTCGTGGTAGAGCTGCTTGGCGCGCACCCGCAGCTCGACGCCGGCGTGCTGCCGGAACAGCTCCAGGCACAGCGCGGTCTGCTCCCAGCGCCGTTTCATCGGCAGCTTGAGGTTGAAGATGGCATGCCGGCACCAGCCTTCGGCGAACCAGGTCGCCATTCGTTCGGCCACCCGCCGCGGCTGCTCAACCATGTCGCAGACCATCCAATCCAGTGGCTGCTGTGGCTTCCAGTGGAAGCCGTCGGCACGCAGGTGCTCGACCAGTCCAGTGTCGAGCACATGCGCGCGCAGCGGGCCGTTGTCGACGCTGGTGACATGCAGGTGTTCACGGGTCAGCACCCAGGTCCAGCCGCCCGGCGCAGCGCCGAGATCTGCTGCGCGCATGCCTGGTTTGAGCAGTGCCTGACGCTCCTCTGGCGAAAGCAGGATCATCAACGCCTCTTCAAGCTTTAATGCCGAGCGCGAGGGAGCGTCCGGCAGTAACTTCAGGCGCGGGATGCCGAGTGGCCATGGTGCGCTGTCGCTGGGCTCGGACGCCGCCAGAAACACGTGGTTGCCCTGTACAAAGCACACATGCAGCCGTGGCAGCCGTGGCTGCGGCTTATCGCTGAGCAGACCTGCTTTGCGCAGCGCCGGGCGCAGAGCGTTGCCGAAGCTACGCGCCAACCCGGCCAGGGGTTTGCTGGCGTCCGAGTCAGGATGTTCAACCCACAGCTCACCAAAGCGTGCTTCATTTTTCAGTGCGGCCAGGATCGGCGTGATCCGATCCTGGGGGTCAATCTCGCGTAGCTCAGCGAATAGGCGCAGCTTCTGGCGCGCAAAGATCAGCTCGCGCCAGGGCCACCGTGCGGTAAACCTCGCTGCGTCCTCACAGAGAAATAGTACATAGCCGTCGTTACGCTGGGTGCGTGCATAGCCGGCGATGCCGGCCTCGGCTGCGCGTTCTGACAGCTCACCGGCCAGCTCGGGCTCAAAGCCCTGACGGCAGTAGCACAATAGACCGTTCATCCTAGCTCCGAACCCACGCGGGGACTTCGCGATCTTGTGGGCGCGCGACGGCCGATGCAGCCAAGATCAAGCGATGTTGCATGTGACAAGTGAGCGTCGCTGAAGCGGTATGCGTGCGGGGACGATGGACTACGAGGGCGGCTCGCCAGCGTCCAGCGTTCAGTACTGGTCGCCACCGCTCTCTCCATAGGCGCGCAGCACTGCACAGGCCAGCTCGCGCTGGAGGTCACGTACCACCTCGATGCCGCGTCGTTCCAGTTCACCGACCCAGTCGGCCGGCAGCGGCCCCTCGTCGAACTCGGTCAGCGCCATCACGTCCTCGGCGCGTGCACCAATCAGCAGCCGGTCGATGCCGGCCCAGACAGTCGCGCCATAGCACTGGCAGCACGGCTGCGCGGAGGTGGCGAGGGTGATCGGGGTGAGTGCGCTGTTGAGTCGGGGGGTCTGCAGGCGTTGCTGGGCCAGCATATAGGCCATGTTCTCGGCGTGCGCAAGCGAGGTGGTTTGCGGCACCACCCGATTGACCCCAGCGGCGATAACACGATCGTCCGGGCCAAATACCACTGCGCCGAACGGTCCACCGCTGCGCTGCTCGACATTGTGGCGCGATAGCTCAATGGCCAGTGCGACCTTGGCCGCATCGCCAGGATAGGCGATGGTGGTATCAACGTACTCATGGATCCAGGCGGGCAGGGTGAGGTGGACTTGTGCGTAGAGCATCAGTGGACCGTTTGTGGAGACTGGACGGGGCGGCGCAGTGTATCGGTCTGGGTATCTTTTGCGGTGCACTGCCCGGACACGCATTGGCAACCACTGATCTCGTGGAATCCGCACACGCTCATCCGGCCGCTGGCCTGGCACTGTGCTTTCACTCCGTCCGGGTCGGTCGGGCTGGCGACGTTGACGCAGGCTGGGTAGGCACCGCAGCAGTTACCGACATTTTTGACCGTACAGTCCGCGTCGGTACGGCAGGTGGTGTCGATCTGAGTTGGCAGACCGCCCGATGCGCTCGACTGCGGTTGCGAGGCCGGGGCGGCACAGGCAGCCAACAGTAGGAGCAGGATGGGCAGTAGGCGTTTCATCGCGAGTTCCCGTCATATAAAGCTCAGACTATAGCGTGCCGGTGGTGGAGGCCCATAACGACGAGTCGGCTATGTTGGGACGGTGCCAGCGCAGACCTGCACGGCAGCTGCGGATTACGGGCCGCTAGGGACAGCGCGTCGCTGCACATGCGCCGAGGCGCACCACAGCACGCCTCCCCCCAGACAGACGATGGCCAGCGCCTCGAGTGCGCTCGGTAGTCGCCGCTCCCAGGCAAACCCGTACAACAGCGCGAACACCGTCTCAAACACAATCATTTGCCCAACCAGGGTCAGTGGTAATAGTCGGCTGGCACGGTTCCAACAGAGGTTGCCGAGCACGGAGCCGAATACGGCCAGCACCAGACCGATGCCCCACAAGCGTGCCCAGTCGGCCGGCAAATGGGGGACTGGGTCAAACGCGAATGCCGGTACCGTGAGTAGTAGCGATAGAGCGCCAGTGACCACGCCATTGAGTAGCGACCAATCGCCGCTGGATAGGTCCGGCCGCCGCGATAACCAACGTGCGTTGGAGATGGAGTAGGCCGCCCACGACAGCAGTGCGCCGAAGGCGCAGGCCAGCCCGGCGACACGGGTGGGGAGCTCACCGGGCTGCGGTGCTCCGCCGCCCACTGCCTCAATCGCGACCAAGGCCACCCCGGCCACGCCCAGTGAGGAGGGCGCGGCCAGCCGTGACAACGCTACCGCTCCGGCCGCGCGGGAGCCGATAACGGTCACCACCACTGGTAGCAGACCGATAATCAGCGAGGTGGCCGCACCGCCGGCCCATTGCACCGCGGTGCTGAGCAGTACGTAGTAGATGAGGTTGCCGAACAGGCTCAGCCGCAGTAACGCCCACCACTCGGCACGGCCGAGCCGACCGCGTAGTCGGTCCCAGCGTGGCGCCAGGGCGCAGGCTGCAACCAGTCCGTAGGTGAGATAGCGCGAGAGCGACAGTTGTAATGGTGAGAAATCACGCAGTAATTGCGGGGCGACGAACACCAACCCCCACAGCGCACCGGCGGCTATGCCGTTGCCGATGCCGGCCAACAGTTTCTCGCGCATGCGCGCAGGGTCCTTAGGGAAAGGGGCGCCAGCGTCGCCGATGAGCGCGGCGGCGTCTTGACTCAGGCTCTCGCGCTGCGTTCAGCCGCCGTGGCGGCGTCGGTAGGCCGCTGGCGTCAGGCCGGTAGCGCGGCGCAGGCTGCGGGTAAACGCAGTCTGGTCAGACCAGCCGTTGTCGAGCGCAATCCGCGCAATCGGCAGTGGGCTTCTGGTTAGCTGCGCGCATGCCCGCTGCAGCCGTAACGCCGCCAGCCATTGCTGCGGGCTTTGTTCGAAGCTGCGCCGAAACAGCGCATGCAACCGGCTCGTGCTGAGCCCGGCATGGGCGGCCATGCGTTGCACTGGCCAAGCCTCGCCAGGCTGCGCACGCAGTGCATCGCACAGTTGCTGCAATCGTTGAAGCGGTTCCGGATCGCTGTCCAGCTCAGCCAATAAGTGCGGCAGACAGTGATGTAGCAGCGCCTGAGGGACCAGCTCCTGGTTGGGGCATTGCCGGTCCAGGTACGCGGTCAGACGTTGCAGGCGCCGACTATTGGGCAGAAATGGACGTTGCTGGAGCTGCTGCATTCGGCGTTCACCCAGCAATTCCAGCGAGCAGTTCAACAGTAGAAAACGGTTGTCGCCGTCGGCTTTCTGGTCGTGGGCAGTGCCGGGGGCGATGCACGCGAGCCGGGCTTGCTCGACCCGGCCACCTCGTCCACCGATCTCCATCTCCAGGACGCCGCGCACGGGCAGCACCACTTGCACGTCGTCGTGGTGGTGGCGCCAACCACGACGGTCGTAATGGCGGAAGTTCAGTGCCGCGCTCACTCGCGCACGTGCCCGGCGCCGCGGCGCGTACGAGTGCCGCTCGGCCGGGCGGGCGGCGTCATCACTGGGTCCAGGTATCGCGCAGGGTCACGCTGCGGTTGAATACCGGCGTGGCGGTGCTATGGTCGCGCCGGTCGGCGACAAAGTAGCCGATTCGCTCGAATTGGAACGATTGCTCCGGCATAGCTTGAGCAGCCGCCGGCTCGACATAGCCGCGCACGCAACGCTTCGAGTTCGGGTTGAGGTGATCGCGATAGGACTTGCCGGCGGATTCGTCGTCAGGCTTTTCTACCGAGAATAGCCGGTCGTATAGGCGGATTTCCGCGGGCACCGCATGCGCGGCACTCAGCCAATGCAGGGTGCCCTTGACCTTACGATTGGCACCGATCATGCCGGGCCGCGATTCCGGATCCAGCCAGCCGCGTAGCTCGACGATCTCGCCGTCGGCATTTTTGATGACCTCGTCGACGCGCGCGATGCCGGCGCCGCGCAGACGCACTTCGCCCCCCGGTACCAGCCGCTTCCAGCCTTTGGGGGGGACTTCGGCGAAATCCTCACGCTCAATCCACAGTTCGCGTGAAAACGGCACGCCGCGCTCGCCAAAGCTGGAATCCTTGGGATGATTGGCGACGGTCAGGGTCTCCTGGTAGCCCTCGGGCAGATTGGTCAGCACGAGCTTGAGCGGATCGACCACAGCCATCCGCCGTGGTGCAGCCGCGTCCAGATCGTCACGCAAACAGCCCTCCAGTATCGAGAAATCGATTACCGAGTTCTGCTTGCTGATTCCGACCCGGTCAACGAACAGGCGTAATGCGCCCGGGGTATAACCGCGCCGGCGCAGGCCCTGCAAGGTGTACATACGCGGATCATCCCAACCGTCGACCAGGCCGTCCTCGACCAGCGCGGTGAGCTTGCGCTTACTCATCACCGTGTAGTTGATGTTCAGCCGAGAAAACTCGATCTGGCGTGGCTTGCATGCTTCGTTCGGCAGCCCCTTGGCTGCCAGTGGCGCGAGCAGCTGCGGGTGTCCGGCCAGGTCGACGTGGTCCACGCACCAGTCGTACAGCGGACGATGATCCTCGAACTCCAGTGTGCATAGCGAGTGAGTGATGCCCTCAATCGCGTCGCTCAGTGAGTGCGCGAAGTCGTACATCGGGTAGATCGGCCAGGTATTGCCGGTGTTCTGGTGCTCGACGTGCTTGATCCGGTACAGCGCCGGGTCGCGCAGATTGATATTGCCGGAGGCCATGTCAATTTTCGCGCGCAGGGTGCGTGCGCCATCGCCAAACTCGCCGGCGCGCATGCGCCGGAACAGGTCCAGGTTCTCCTCGACGCTGCGCTCACGGTGGGGTGAGTTGCGCCCAGGCTCGGTCAATGTGCCGCGGTATTCACGCACCTGTTCGGCGCTAAGGTCGCAGACGAACGCCTTGCCGTCGCTGATGAGCTTCTCTGCGGCCAGATACAGCACCTCGAAGTAGTCCGAGGCATGGCGCAGACTGGCCCAGTCAAAGCCCAGCCAACGCACGTCGTCCTGGATTGCGACGACGAATTCGGGGTCTTCCTTGGCCGGGTTGGTGTCGTCCAGGCGCAGGTTGCAGGCGCCGCCAAATTCGGCCGCAACGCCGAAGTTCAGACAGATCGCCTTGGCGTGGCCGATGTGCAGGTAACCGTTGGGTTCGGGCGGGAAACGGGTTTTGATCGCAGCATGGCGGGCATTGGTCAGGTCATCGCGGACGATCTGGCGGATGAAGTCCCGTCTTTCGACGGGGCCGGGCTCGGCCGGGGCGGCGGCGTCGGTGGGGATCTCGGACATGCGGGAATCGGCAGTGGTCAAACCGCAAGTCTAGCTGAGCCGCTCGGTGCCTGCCCTGGGGTGTGGATATGAGGGGCTTTGTGCGCGACACCGGACCCGGTTATTTCCATGAAGGTGCGCCGTTCAGGGCGCTCCTCCAGGCGGTGGCATTGAACCAACCCATTGGGGACGAACTGCCATGCGGCGCAGCGCAGGCGTCTGCCACGATCGCGGGAATGGCACACAAAGACCGTTGCAAATGCAGGGTTTGGCGGGTGTTGTACCGGTCGTCGTGATCGCTCAGACATTCAATCCTGGCGGCGGGGCTTCCGTGGCAGCCCACGTGCGCAGCCGCTTGAACAGCACCGTGGTCTCGGCCACGTTCCAGACCCGCAACGCCACCTCAAAGGTATCCAGTGGCTTGGTCAGAAAGTCCTTGGCGCCCAGACCTAGTGCGC
>Cebus_capucinus_imitator_PRJNA485217_SSR047__coassemble_1381_pt1 | contig 14969 bp, 12 predicted proteins | sample Cebus_capucinus_imitator_PRJNA485217_SSR047__metabat2_high_PE_004 | metagenome-assembled genome bin Cebus_capucinus_imitator_PRJNA485217_SSR047
GACATCATCGATATAGCCGCGCGCCAGCTTCACGTGGCGGTGTACCGACTCCAATACCTGCTCCTGGGTCATGCGCAGCTTGTGCTCGCGGTGCAGCGGGCTGGTCGACAGGAACACATGCAGACGCGGATTAACGGCCGTTTCCAATGCCCGCGCCGAGGTCTCGATGTCGGCCTGCAAGCAGCGCGACAGCACCGCCAGGGTGAGCGTCGAACGACGCAGCTCGCGGCCGATTTGCATCGTCGCGTCGCGATCCGACTGGGAGCTGGCCGGAAAGCCAGTCTCGATGATGTCCACCCCCAGCTCGTCCAATGCACGGGCCATCACCACTTTCTGCTGCGGCGTCATGCTGCAACCGGGGGATTGCTCGCCGTCGCGCAAGGTGGTGTCAAAAATTCGGATACGGGGGTTCTGGTTGGATACGGTCGTGTTCACCAGGATGACTCCTCTACTGCGATGGCGGTTGCGGGCGTGGTGGCGTGAGCGGCGGTACGGGGTGGAGCGGTCGGGGGCGAAGCTTCGGGCGATTGGCTGCGCTGGCTTCTAAGTCGCTCACTGTTGCGCCTGCGGGGCTTGCGGGGGGGGCGCGGTCGCACTTCGGAAAGCAGGTTGGCCAGAACGGTCGCGTCAATATTACCGCCGGAGACGACGGCGCACTTGCGTTTGCCGGCCACACGTTTACCCGCCGCCAGGGCCAGCGCCCCTGCGCCCTCGGCGATCACGTGCTCCTCCAGGGCCAGTCGGACCAGGGTTTCACGCAGTTCGGCTTCACGCACGATCACGATGTCGTCGAGCAGACTGGTGCACAGTCTGCGGGTGATGAAGCCGGGGATCTTGACCTTGACGCCGTCGGCAAGGGTTGCCACCGGGTCGATCTCACGCACGTCGCCCTTGACCGCGCGGGCCATCGAATCGACCCCCTCGACCTGGGCGCCGACCACTCGAACTCCCTGCGACTTCAGTGCCAGCGCGACGCCGGAGGCCAGGCCGCCGCCGCCGATCGGCACGATCACCACGTCCGGGCAATGTGCAGCCAGTTCGATCCCGAGGGTGCCTTGGCCAGCGATGACGTCGGCATCGTCAAAAGCGGGCAGAAAGCGGTAGCCGTTGTGTGCGGCCAGCTCGCGCGCGAAGGCATAGGCTTCGTCGTAGCTATTGCCGTGCTGGCGCACGGTGGCCCCCCAATGCTGGACCCCGGCGATCTTGGTGGCGGGGGCAGCCAACGGCATCACTGTGATTGCCTGTAGGCCCAGCCGGTACGCCGACCAGGCCACACCCTGAGCGTGGTTTCCGGCCGAAGCGCAGATCACCGGCCGGTCATCGCCGCGTTCGAGTCCGGCCAGCATCGCATTCAGCGCGCCGCGCACTTTGTAAGAGCCCGTGCGTTGGAGGTTCTCCAGCTTCAGCCAGGTGCCGAAGCGCTCGGCATAGTGCAGTGGTGTCGGGGTGAGGTAGCGGCGCAGGCGTGCCTGCGCCGCCAGCACGTCGGCGACACTAACGGCGACTTCACCTACGTCCGGATCCTGGGTAGGGGCGTGACCGGTGTCAGGCATCGCTGCACACGAACGGGCAGCACGGAAGAAGGCACCTCCGTACCGCCGTCTCCGGGTCGCGCGCAAGGAGCGGGATCATGCGGCTTCCTCTAGTGCGGTGATAAGCACGGACTGGCAGTCGTAGACCTTTTCCAGCTGACGCCGCAGGGTTTCGGCTGGACGGGTACCGCCTTCTACCACGAGTTGCAGGTGCCAGCGGCCGGCATCGGCTGGATCCGGGCTGCCGTTGATCGCGCATGGGCTAAAACCGCGCCGCTCGGCCATGCCGATCACGCGCAGCAGGGCACCGTCGACCGGCCTGATAACCAGGTCAAGCTGGTATCGCATGGCTGACCTCCTTGGGAGCATGAGCTGGATTGCTGTCCAGCATGGTGCTGTTGGCGTTGTTGGGGGGGACCAGGGGCCAGACGTTAGCGCGCGCGTCAATGGCAACGTGCAGCAGCCCGGGGCCCGGGCGGGCCAATAATTCAGCCAGCCCATCTTCGATCTCATTGCGCGCGGTGATATGCCGCGCCGGAATTCCAAACACCTGTGCTAATGCCGTGAAGTCGGGGTTGTCGGAGAGGTCGATTTCACTGTAACGCTCGGCAAAGAACAGCTCCTGCCACTGCCGCACCATGCCCAGCGAGGCATTATCCAACAGCACCATTTTCACCGGGAGCTTGCAGCGCGCGATGGTCACTAGCTCTTGTACGTTCATCATGAATCCACCGTCGCCATTGACCAGCACCACGGTGCGCTCGGGGCAGGCGAATTGCGCGCCCATCGCCGCCGGCAGGCCAAAGCCCATCGTCCCCAGCGCGCCACTGGTCAAGTGGTTGCGCGGGTGGTTGAAACGACAGTGTTGGGCGACCCACATCTGGTGCTGACCCACGTCGCAGGTCACGATCGCGTCAGGCGCCAGCTCGCTCAGACGCTTGAGCAGCGCCGGGGCATAAATGTCGGTGCCGGGAGCGTCGTAGCGAGCGGCAAAACGCTCACGGTTATCCAGGCAGCGGTTACGCCAGACGTTCTGCTCGATACGCGCAGGCGGTTGGATGCGTTCCGCCGCGGCGCAATGGGCCTTGGTCAAGGCCGCCAGTCCGGCGGCCACGTCGCCAGGTAGGGCAATGTCGGCCGTACGCAGCTTGGAAATCTCGTAGGCATCAGCATCCAAGTGGATGACACGCGCAAATGGGGCAAATTCGCTCAATTTGCCAGTGGCACGGTCATCGAATCGGGCGCCGACCACAATCAATAGGTCGCATTCTTGCACCGCCATGTTGGCAGCACGGGTGCCGTGCATACCGAGCATGCCCAGGTAATCCGGATGCTGGGCCGGCAGCGCCCCCAACCCACGCAGCGTTAATACGGTCGGAATCCGTGAGGCATCTACAAACGCGCGAAAGGCCTCGGTCGCGTTTGCTAGGGCGATACCGCCGCCCCCATAAATAACCGGCTTATCGGCCGCGGCGATTGCCGCGGCCGCTTCGGCCAGAGCCGCCGCCGGTGGCGCCGGCAGCGGTGTCACCGGCGCCGGGACGTGATCGGGCAGGTGATGGGCAGGGGCCAATTGCACGTCCTTGGGCAGATCGATCAGCACCGGGCCGGGACGGCCCTCGCGGGCGATCCGGAACGCTTCACGCACCACCTCCGGCAGGTCCTCCACGCGTCTGACCAGAAAGCTGTGCTTGACGATCGGTAGCGTCAAACCGAATACATCCAGTTCCTGAAACGCATCAGTACCCAATAACGGGGTCGCCACCTGGCCGGTCAGGCATACCATCGGTACCGAGTCGAGCATCGCGTCGGCGATCCCGGTCACTAGGTTGGATGCACCTGGGCCCGACGTGGCGACGCATACACCGACCCTGCCGGAGGCGCGTGCGTAACCGTTAGCGGCCAGGGCCGCGCCCTGCTCGTGGCGGACCAGGATATGTTTGAGCCCGGAGTCCACCAGGGCGTCGTAGAACGGCATGATGGTGCCGCCCGGATAGCCGAACAGCGTATCGACGCCTTCGGCTTCCAGGGCCTGCGTCAACCAGCGCGCGCCATTGCGGGGCGTGCCGGGTTGTGCGGAGGTGTTCATGCGGTGGCGACCTTTGTGTTGCGGTGGGGGAAGGCCGCAGTTACGCGGCCTGTTGCTGCTTGTCAGAGGCGGATGCGGTCTCGGTCTGGCCGTTCAGCCATACCATCTTGGCGCGCAGCGCCTTGCCCACCTGCTCAATCGGGTGGTCCAGATCGGCTTGCTTGTACTTCTTGTAGTTGGGCAGACCGGCTTCGTATTCGGCGACCCAATTCTTGGTGAAGGTGCCGTTTTGAATGTCAGTCAGCACCTCCTTCATGCGCGCTTTGACGCTGGCATCGATCACCCGCGGGCCGCTCACGTAATCACCGTACTGTGCGGTCTCAGAGATGAATTCGAGCATGCGGGTAATGCCGCCTTCATAGAACAGATCGACAATCAGCTTCAGTTCGTGCAGCACTTCGTAGTAGGCGATTTCCGGCTGGTAGCCGGCTTCCACCAGGGTTTCAAAGCCGGCCTGCACCAGGGAAGAGGCGCCGCCGCACAGCACGGCTTGCTCGCCGAACAGGTCGGTCTCGGTCTCTTCCTTAAAGGTGGTTTCGATTAGGTTGGCGCGTGCACCGCCGAGGCCGCCTGCGTAGGCTAACGCGTAGTCCTTGGCTTTGCCGCTCTTGTCCTGATAAACCGCGTAGATGCAGGGCACGCCGCGGCCAATTTCATACTCACGACGGACTAGGGCGCCGGGACCCTTGGGCGCGACCAATACGACGTCCAGGTCCTCGCGTGGGGCGATCAGGCCGTAATGCACATTCAGGCCGTGTGCGAATAGCAATACCGCGCCCTGCTTGAGGTGGGTTGCCAGCACCTCGTCATAAAGTTTCTTCTGGACCATATCCGGAGTCAGCACCGCGACCAGGTCCGCATCCTTGACTGCCTCAGCCGGGGTCTTGACCACAAAGCCGTCGGCCTGAGCCTTGGTCTCGGTTGGGCCGCCCGGGCGCAACCCAACGGTGACATCGAAGCCGGAATCACGCAGGTTCAGGGCGTGGGCGCGGCCTTGGCTGCCATAGCCGATGACTGCGATCTTGATGGACTGCTCGTTGCTCATGGTGAATTCCTTGGAGTGAAAACGCTTGGAAGGGAAAATGCAGAATCTTCGAGTCAAATGCTGGCCCGGCGATGAGCCGGGCTCTGATGACGGAGTTACGTTAAAGCGGATGCAAAAAAGCCGGCTGCTTGGGGTGCGGGCCGGCTGCGTTAGGGGTTAGCGGAACGGGGGTGCGTGCACACGTCGCGGTTCCACGGCAGGAGGCGGTTTGGGTGGTGGTCTTGTGATGTGGATAGCGGGCCGTGTTCATGTCATTCGAAACTTTTGTAGATCCCTCAAACGCGAAACCCCGCGCCGTTGCCGGTGCGGGGTTTTGTCGATAGCTGTGTGTCTGTACTGCTTACACGCCGACTCGTCCCGCATCATTTGGCGAGGTAATGAGTACGAGTACAAGAAGCGAGGCAGCCACGCGCGCGCGGGCCGGAACGGGCATTGGGGCGTCGGACAGGGCGGTGCGTTGCGTCATGTGGGTCAGATAAACATGTCGTTTTCATTGCTGTCAACCCTCGTGTGATGGGCAAGCCCTGACGGGAGCGGGGAAGGCCCGTCGCCAAAGGATGGTTTCCAGGGAAATTGAATTGGCGGATATGCTGAAGCCCGTTGGATCGGCCGTCTTTGCGCAAATTCCAGTCAGCGTAGCGTCAATCCAACCCGACGGGGGTGCCCAACGAGACTCAGGTTGAGCAAGCGGGTATCTTGGCCTCGGCACGAAGACATTCAACATCGCTGATGTATGCGCGATTGAACTATTCGAAGGGTAGTGTTCATGCCGGCCGCGGCGGACGTCTGTCCGATTGGCGGAGCTCAGCACACTTATTCGGACCTGGTTACGTCGCGCTTACAGATCGAGTAGAAGATCTCAAAAAAAAATTGCCGCCGAGTATGCTCGGCGGCAGGGGAGAGAGCTTTTGTAGGAGTAGTTAGCTCAGCCTAGAGCTCCTGCGTGGCCTGGATTTGCCGTAAAATGTCCGGGCTGACTGTTAATGTGTCATACGCGACATATATGAGCCCTGGCGCCAGGGGGGGCAATGGATCTGCGTCCAACGTCTACTGCGGCCCTAGCGTTGCCCCCGTGTGGGCCGTCACTGGCCTGCCGAATCCTCAGATGCGTGCCGCCGGCCCGGAAAGAGCGTCGGCTTGCTCGCGCCACTGTGGCAAACGGGTGAGCATGCCCACCTGAGCCAGGTAGTGCTCATCGACGCTCTCGCCGCGGGCCAGGGCGGTGGCGACGTGGACTGCGCCGGTGACCCAGAAGCTGCGCACGCTCGAACGCTGCGGCTGCCGGTGCAGAGCGACTGCTTCAATGATCGGCATCGGCAGTCCCCACAGGCCGAGCAGGTAGGCGCCGGCCTCGGTGTGGCTGGGGCGCTCATCCTGTTCGGCTCTGCCTGGCTGCCGCTCGTCGCGCACACCGGGCAGCAGTAGGCCAATATCGGCCAGTAGTGCGGCGGTTGAGCCAAGCTCGGCGCTGGAGGGCGGCAACAGACTGCCGGCGATCCGCGAGGCCAGCAGGGCGCGGCGCTGCATCGCTGCACGTCTGGCCGGCGATAGGGGGGGGGCTGAAAACACTTCGCTGGCAAGCACCAGGTCGCGCAGCGTGGAAATACCCAGGCGGGTGACGGCTGCACGTAGGTCGGTGATCGTGCGGCCGCCCGCGAAGAAGGCCGAATTGCACAGCTGTAGCACCTTGGCGGCGATGGCCGGATCGCCGGCCACCAGCCGGGCAAGGCTGGCTGCGTCGCTACCGGCCTCTTCCTCTAGGGCATGCATCAGGCGCAGGTACAGGTGGGGGGGGGAGGGCAGCTTTTCGATACGGCCGATCGCGCTGCGCAGACGCGGGTTGTCCAGCAAACTGCGTAGCTCTTCCAGGCTACGGATTGCTTCTCGCAGGAATTCCAGCCGCAACGGCAACGGCAGGAAGCGATGGGCGACACCCATGATGCGACTCGCCAGCGCACGGTTGTTACCGTGAGCATCAAGCAGGGCAATTCGGATCGTTTCCGGGCGCAGGGTGCGGATCTGACCCAGCAGTGTGGCGGATGTCAGGTCCGCCAGCACCGGAGCGGCGACGACGGCATCAAATGGCGCCAGCGCCGCCGCCGCGATTGCGGTTTTGCCGTCAGGCACCTGCTCCACATGCCAGCCATCACCGAGGCCCCGGAGGTCACCCTCCTGGTCGTGTGGCAAACAGGCATGGTCGCCGACAAAAAGAATTCGCAAGACACTTCACCGGGATCGGTTGGCGGTCATCGCGGCCTGCAACCTGCCGTGGATGAGGCACATCTAGCCAATTAATCGGGAGCGGTCATCGGGATTACACGTGAGACGTCACCCGATGACCGCAATGGCAGAGCCGGCAGATGCTGGCTCGCCCGCACTCAGGTCGTGCTGTCCTGATAACGTTTTACCGACTCGAGCAGGATCTGCTTGGCTTCCTGGGCACCGGCCCAGCCGTCCAGCTTGACCCATTTGCCCTTTTCCAAGTCTTTATAATGTTCGAAGAAGTGGCCAATGCGCTCAAGCCAGTGGCTGGAAACCTGTTCGATATCCTCGATATGCGCATAGCCGGAGAAGATCTTGGCGACCGGCACCGCCAGGATTTTTTCGTCGCTGCCGGCCTCATCGCTCATCTTCAGCACGCCCACCGGGCGGCAGCGCACCACAGAGCCCGGGACCAGCGGCAGAGGGAGCACCACCAGCACGTCAGCCGGGTCGCCGTCACCACACAGGGTGTCGGGGACGTAGCCATAATTGCAGGGATAGCGCATCGGGGTGGACAAGATACGATCGACGAAGATCGCACCACTGGCCTTGTCCACCTCATACTTGACTGGTTCGGAGTCTTTCGGGATTTCGATGACGACGTTGATTTCGTCCGGCAGATTCTTGCCAGAGGTGACCAGTTCTAGGCCCATGCGCTTACTCCGAAGCTTGCAGTATGTGAGGGCGTCCGATTCTACGCGCTTGGCCTTAACGCTTGCGATTCAGCCCCTCAAATCTGGCCAAAATGGGATTGCCGGGCAAAGCTGCCCAGCCTCGATTGCCGACTATTCCCGGTCGTCAGATAGGCTCTCAGCAAGCGGCCCCGGTGCGGCAGCGCAAGGTTTGCCCCCACGGGCAGCGTCAGTGCCGCTGACACCGTGCGAGGGCATCTGGTTCGGATCGCGGCTACAGCAGTGGCACTAGAAGCAAGGCGACGATATTGATGATCTTAATTAGCGGATTGATCGCCGGGCCGGCTGTGTCCTTGTAGGGGTCGCCGACGGTGTCGCCGGTCACGGCCGCCTTGTGCGCCTCGCTACCCTTGCCGCCGAAGTGGCCGTCCTCAATGTACTTTTTGGCGTTATCCCAGGCCCCCCCTCCGGTGGTCATTGAAATTGCCACGAACAGGCCGGTGACGATGGTGCCGATCAGCAGTCCGCCGAGCGCGCGCGGGCCAAGCAGCAGACCGACCACGATCGGCACCAGGACCGGCAGCAGCGAGGGCAGAATCATCTCGCGGATCGCCGAACGGGTGAGCATATCGACCGCGCGGTCGTACTGCGGCTTGCCGGTGCCCTGCATGATCCCCGTGATCTCGCGGAACTGCCGGCGCACCTCTTCGACCACGGCGCCGGCAGCACGTCCGACCGCTTCCATCGCCAACGCGCCAAACAGGTAAGGGATCAGGCCGCCGATCAGCAGGCCGATGATGACGGTGTGGTCGGACAGGTCGAAGGTGAAGGTCTGGTCCGGATGCGCAGCCTGCAGGTTGTGGGTGTAGTCGGCGAACAGCACTAGCGCGGCCAGCGCGGCCGAGCCAATCGCATACCCCTTGGTGACCGCCTTGGTGGTGTTGCCGACCGCATCAAGGGGGTCGGTGACCGCGCGCACCTCTGGCGGCAGCTCGGCCATCTCGGCGATGCCGCCAGCGTTGTCGGTAATCGGTCCATAGGCGTCGAGCGCGACAACCATGCCAGCCATTGACAGCATCGCAGTAGCCGCGATCGCAATGCCGTAGAGCCCTGCGAAATGGAACGCGCCCCAGATCGCCGCGCATACCGCGATCACCGGGAGCGCGGTCGACTTCATCGATATGCCCAAGCCCGCAATGATGTTGGTGCCATGGCCGGTGGTGCTGGCCTGGGCCACGTGCTGAACCGGTGCGTAGCCGGTGCCGGTGTAGTACTCGGTGATCCATACGATCAGCCCGGTGAGCACCAAGCCGATCAGCGCGCAGGCATACAGCGCTCCGACTCCGAGTGGCGTGTCAGCCATCAAGTGTGTGGTGATCGGCCAGAAGGCGATCGCCGCTAGCACGCCGGAGACGATCAGGCCTTTGTACAGCGCGCCCATGATCGAGCCGTCGTTGTGTGTCCTGACGCATGCCGCGCCGATGATCGAGGCGACGATCGAGACGCCGCCCAGCACCAATGGGTACAAGACCGCGTTATGACCAACCGCACCGGCCATCAGCCCGCCGAGTAACATGGTGGCGATCACCGTGACTGCATACGTTTCAAATAGATCGGCGGCCATACCGGCACAGTCGCCGACGTTGTCGCCTACATTGTCGGCGATCACTGCCGGATTGCGCGGGTCATCTTCGGGAATGCCAGCCTCGACCTTGCCGACCAGATCGGCACCCACGTCGGCTCCCTTGGTAAAGATGCCGCCGCCCAGGCGAGCGAAGATGGATATCAGCGAGCTGCCGAACGCCAGCCCCACCAACGCATGTAACGCCTGCTCGGGGCTGGCGCCGAGGGCGTGGGTCAGGGCCGTGTAATAGCCCGCAACGCCGAGCAGGCCGAGCCCGACTACCAGCATGCCGGTGATTGCTCCGCCGCGGAAGGCGACGTCCATTGCCGCCGCGAGTCCGCGCCGCGCGGCCTCAGCGGTGCGGACGTTTGCGCGTACCGATACGTTCATGCCGATATAGCCGGCCAACCCCGACAACAGCGCGCCGATCGCAAAGCCGATCGCGGTATGCCAGCTCAGGAACAGCCCAACCAACACGAATAAGACCACGCCGGCGATGGCAATGGTCAGGTATTGCCGGTTGAGATAGGCGCGTGCGCCCTCCTGGATGGCGCAGGCGATTTGTTGCATTCGCGCGTTGCCGAGCGGCTGTTTCAAGATCCAGCAGGCAGAGATAACGCCATAAAGAATCGCAAGCAGTGCGCAGCCCAATGACAGCGCCAACCCGTACTGTTCCAACATGACCCCTCCCAGTATGATGGACGTCGTCCAGTTGAGGGACGAATCGGGGCGTCGCGCGGCGAGTGAGATGACGAAGAAGACTCGTCGACCCAGCGGGCCAGAAGCGCACGTCGCGATGTTCATGCCTGCCCTGGATTGGGGTCGAGTATGCGCGTGAGGTCGCCGTGCTGCCACTGTGCGACTTTGTCGCGTCGTTCAGTCACGTCATGACAGCCTGCTGGCCCCAATTGCTTTGGAACCTGCCATGTACTTCCGTCCGTTTTTACTGGCCGGCCTGCTGCCGGTTGCCGGCGTGGCTCTCGCGGCCGATCCCGTACCTGAAGTGCAGCGTCCCGTAGGCACGCCGCAGGCGGTGGGCGTGGTACATACGCTGCGGCAGATTCCGGAGGCTTGTGCACGGTTGGAAGGCATGTTTACCGGCGATACGGCGCATCCCTACCGGTTCGAGACCGTACGCAGCAGCCCGACCTGCCAGCCGCGTGCACGTTTTGTCGACTTTGACAAAGTCAAGCCGAGTCAAGCCGGTGGCTGGAAGCTCAATGACGTGATTCGCGTGCCAAGCGCGGCGTGTCCCACGCAGCAGGCAGTGGTGCGGGTGTGGCACAAGCCGGTCGACAGCACACCTCAGCTGGACGGGCAGGGCCAGTCGCGTATCTACCTGGATGATGCCAAGCACCAGGCTGCGGCTGGACAGATTGCGCAGATCCCGATGTTTGCTGCGCAGATGCAAGTTGAGGGCAAGGGCTGCCACTGACCTCGCCGCCGTGTTCGGCGCGCCCGGGTTCATGCCAACGGGGGTAACCCTGTGGTCACGGCCCTGGCGCGTGGGTCCGGTTCCTACAGGTCCTGCCAGGCGGGCAATTTGCGGGCCACGGGTATGTTCTTGAGTGCGACCACCTTGGGCAGGCCGTCGCGGCCATAGGGTAGTGGCGCCTCGCCGCAGATCAGTGGCGCTAGGTAGCGGCGCGCGCGCTTGTTGATGGAAAAACCGTCGCGGCTCAAAAAGCCCGCCGGCAGCCGGCGCTCGGTGTTGGCGATCTTGCTCAGTGGCGCCGGTGCGATCTTCCACCGGTACGGCGCCTCGCGGCTGCGTACAATCACCGGCATCACCGCATTCATACCCTCAAGCGCGTACTGCACCGCCGCGCGGCCGACCGCCTGTGCCTGCTCCCAATCGGTCTTGGAGGCCACATGGCGGGCCGAGCGTTGCAGATAGTCGGGTAGCGTCCAGCGTACTTTGTGGCCGAGTTGCTGTTTGACCCGCTGTGCCAGGTACGCGGCCACACCGCCGAGCTGGGCATGGCCAAACGCGTCGATGCCGCCACCGGCTTCGGCAACGAAACGGCCATCGCCATTGCGGATGCCCTCACTGGCGACCACCACGCACCAGCCGATTTTTCTCACCACCGCCTCCACCCGGTCCAAAAAAGCGGTTTCGTCGAAGCATCGCTCAGGGAGCAGGATCACTTGGGGTGCATCGTCAGCCGACTGCCCGGCCAGCCCGGCCGCAGCCGCGAGCCAGCCGCTATGGCGGCCCATGGCCTCGTAGATGAACACCTTGGTCGAGGTGCTGGACATCGCTGCCACGTCCAGTGCGGCCTCTCGTACCGACACCGCGGTGTATTTGGCGGCCGAGCCAAAACCGGGGCTGGTATCGGTCATCGCCAGGTCATTGTCGATGGTCTTGGGCACGCCGATGCAGTGCAGCGGGTAGTTAAATGCCTGTGCCAGCTGCGAGACCTTCCATGCGGTATCGGCCGAGTCGTTGCCACCGTTGTAGAGGAACCAGCGCACGTGGTGGGCACGCAGTACCTCCAACAGGCGCTGATACTTGTCGCGGTCGGCCTCAATTGACTTGAGCTTGTAGCGGCACGAGCCGAACGCGCCGCCGGGTGTATACGCCAATGCGCGGATCGCCGCAGCCGATTCCCTGGAGGTGTCGATGAGGTCTTCACGCAATGCGCCGAGGATGCCGTTGTGCGCAGCGAGTACCTTGACCTTGCGGGCGCGGGCATGCGCGATCACCGCTGCCGCGGTGGCGTTGATAACGGCGGTAACACCGCCGGACTGGGCGTACAGCAAAGTACCTTGGGCCATGGCAATGCGGTTCCTGGAGCAGCGGTGCGTTGCCGGGATGCCGCCCGGATGCGGTAAGCTGGAGGGCGTTGTGGCGCGACGGTGAGGATTCCAATTGAGTCTACGCCGCCCGCCGCTCCCCGGTTTTCACCTAACTGGAGTTACTGTGATGCGATTGGTTCTGCTGGGCCCGCCCGGCTCGGGTAAGGGGACGCAGGCGGCACGCCTCAAGGAAAAACTGCAGGTCCCGCACATCTCAACGGGTGATCTGTTGCGGGCCGAAGTCGCCGCTGGCACCCCGCTGGGGATGCAGGCCAAAGAAGTGATGGCGCGTGGCGAACTGGTGTCCGACGATATCCTGCTCGGGATGCTGCGTTCACGCCTGGGCCAGCCCGATGCCGCCAACGGCTTCATCCTAGATGGCTATCCGCGCAACCTGGCGCAGGCTGATGCGCTGACTCGGCTGCTCGCCGAAATTGGTCAGCCGCTGGATGCAGTGGTGCAGCTGGATGTGGCCACCGACCTGCTGGTCGAGCGTATTGCCGGCCGTGCCAAGGCTGAGGGTCGTGATGATGATAATCCCACGTCGGTGCGCACGCGCCTACAGGTCTACAACGACTCGACCGCGCCGGTGATCGACTTCTACGCGCAGCGGGGTACGCTGGCACGCGTGGATGGTGTGGGCTCGCTGGACGAGGTACTTGAGCGCATCACGGCCGCACTCGAACGCTGAGTGGCGTGTTTGGGCCCGGCATCGCCGCCGGGTGCGATCTCGCGTCTCATAACCCCGGTGTCGCTCCTTGCGGCACCGGGGTTTTTTCGTGGCGCCAGCGCGTGTCTGATTCGCCAGGCTCGGCTAAAGTGTTGAAAGTGACGTGTTGAAAGTGACTATGGAAGTAGTGTTTTGAAAATCCATATCCTCGGAATCGCCGGAACCTTCATGGGGGGTGTGGCGGCGTTGGCGCGAGAGCTGGGCGTAAAGGTGGAAGGTAGCGATCAGGCGATCTATCCGCCGATGTCCACTCAGCTGGAAACGCTCGGCATTACGTTGGCGCAGGGCTACGTGGCGGACAACATCGCCAGCGACTGTGACCAGGTGGTGATCGGCAACGCGCTTTCGCGTGGTAATGCAGCGGTGGAAGCGGTGCTTGACGCTTCGCGTCGCTACACCTCTGGCGCGCAGTGGCTGGCCGAGCAGGTACTACCCGGGCGTGACACCATGGCGGTGGCCGGTACCCATGGTAAGACCACCACGACCACGATCCTGGCCTGGCTGTTGCAGGCCGCTGGGCGCGAGCCCGGGTTCCTGATTGGTGGAGTAGCGGAGGACTTCGGGGTCTCGGCCCGACTCGGCAGCGGGCGCGAGTTCGTGGTTGAAGCCGACGAATACGACACTGCGTTCTTTGATAAGCGCAGCAAATTCGTCCACTACCGGCCGAAGATCGCGATTCTCAATAACCTGGAATTCGATCATGCCGATATCTTCCCGGATGTGGCGGCGATCCAGCGTCAGTTTCATCATCTGGTGCGTACTGTGCCGGGCAACGGTCGGCTGATCGTCAATGGTGAGGATGCGCGCCTGGCTGAAGTGCTGGCGATGGGGTGCTGGACGCCGGTGGAGCGTTTCGGCTTTGATCCGGAACTGGAGTGGAGCGCGCGCCTGGTCGAAGCTGACGGCAGTGCATTCGACGTGCTCAAGCGAGGACAACCGGTTGGTCGGGTCGAATGGCCGCTGCTCGGCCACCATAATGTCCTCAATGCGTTGGCGGCGCTGGCGGCCGCTCACGCGGTGGGTGTTGATCCCGCTGCGGTACTGCCGGCGCTGCGCGAGTTTCGCGGTGTCAAGCGGCGTTTGGAAGTGCTGGGTCGGCCGCGCGGTATCACTGTTTACGATGACTTTGCTCATCATCCGACCGCGATTCGCACGACGTTGGACGGGCTGCGTGCCAACGTCGGCGACGCCCGCATCGTGGTGGCGATGGAGCCGCGCAGCAATTCGATGCGGCTGGGTGCACACGCGCAGGCGCTCGCGCCATCGCTGGATGCGGCCGATGTCGTGCTGTTCCTCGCGCGGCCGGAGTTACCTTGGGATGCCGGTGCGGTGATTGCTCAGGTGCGCGGTCAGGCGCAGGCGGTGGCCGACGTCGATGCGCTGCTCGACGCATTACAGCAGCTGCTGCGCGAAGGTGATCACCTCGTGTTTATGTCCAACGGGGGCTTTGATGGCGCACCGCGCCGGTTGTTGGAGCGCCTGTCTTGATGGAGCGCCCACGATCGACCACGCCGCTGTCGCTGTTCCCCCTGCAGTGCGTGCTGCTGCCGGGCGCGGTGATCGGCTTGCGCGTGTTCGAACGACGCTATCTTGATCTAATCCGGGATTGCGGACGCAGCGGGGGCGGCTTTGGGGTCTGTCTGATTCTGGAGGGGCAGGACGTTGGTGCGCCGGCGACGCCTGCGGCGTATGGGGTGGAGGTCCGGATTGAGGATTTCGACGTCGGTACGGATGGGGTGTTGGTGTTGCGGTTACGTGGTATGCGACGTCTGCACGTGCTGCGCACACGGGTACGCGATAACGGGCTCGTGATGGGCGATGTGGTGTGGTGCGATCCAGACAGCGACGATGAGCTGCGGCCCGAACATGGCCTGTTGGCGACGGTACTGGAACACATGCTTGAGCAGGCGGGCGGTGAGTACGCCGCAGCTGGACCGGCGCAACTGGATCAGGCCGCCTGGGTCGGTTGGCGGTTGGCCGAACTGCTCCCGCTGGCCGAACCACAACGGCTGGCGTTGCTGCAGATGGACGATCCGCACCAACGCCTGGACCAATTGCTGGACTGGATGCCCTAGCAAAGCCAAGATCGTGATGGCCGCCGAGCGACCGCCGCGCTGGTTGCGCATTGGCTCGATGTTCAGTGCATCAGCGCCCGTCGATCAGGAGTAGTGGCAGGTCTGGGGCGCGTCGCTGTTCCAGGCGGTGCGGGAGATCCCCCAGCGACTGGCGGACTGCGTTCAGTGCTGGGTCTACGCC
>Cebus_capucinus_imitator_PRJNA485217_SSR047__coassemble_1389_pt1 | contig 14831 bp, 11 predicted proteins | sample Cebus_capucinus_imitator_PRJNA485217_SSR047__metabat2_high_PE_004 | metagenome-assembled genome bin Cebus_capucinus_imitator_PRJNA485217_SSR047
GTCACCGCCGTGCGGTTGCCGTCGCGTTACACCGCCGGGCTGTCCAACGACCTGGCCGAGGAACAGTGCCAAACCCTGGGCGTGAAACTGGAGACCCTACTGATCGAGCCGGCGTTCAAGGGGCTGCTGGAATCGCTGGGGCCGTTGTTGGCCGGTACCGAGTCGGACATCACCGAGGAGAATCTGCAATCGCGCAGTCGCGGGGTGATTCTGATGGCGCTGACCAACAAATTTGGCGGGCTGCTGCTGACCACCGGCAACAAGAGCGAGTATGCCGTTGGTTACGCAACTATCTACGGTGACATGTGCGGCGGCTATGCACCGCTGAAGGATCTGTACAAGACCGAGGTGTTTAGCCTGGCCAAGTGGCGCAACACAGTGAGCGGGGTGTCGGTGATCCCGCCGGCGGTGATCGCTCGACCGCCCTCGGCCGAGTTGCGTGACAACCAGAAGGACCAGGACTCGCTGCCACCCTACGAGGTACTGGATGACATCTTGTATCGCTATATCGACCAGGAGCAATCGCGTGAAGACATCATCGGGGCTGGTAACGAAGCGGCGGTGGTCGACCACGTGTTGCGGCTGGTACGTACCAGTGAGTGGAAGCGTCACCAGGCCGCGCCCGGCCCGAAGGTGTCGCGGCGCGCGTTCGGACGTGAGCGACGTTACCCGATCACCAACGGCTATCGCGGGCAGTAAGCAATAGCCTCGAGCCTGGCCTTTACACGTAAAGCTGGCTCGGTTTTAACTCGGTGTTGACAAGAAAAAGGGGTCCGCTTTCGCGGACCCCTTTTGCGCTGGTGCTGCTGGCGCGGAAGCCCTAGTGGACAATCGTCGCGTTGGCCTGGCCGGTCGCGGCGGATTTCTCGCCGGCGAATGGGTTCAGCTTACGGATCGCCCATGGGTACTTCGGCCAATTGCCGGTCAACCACGGATGCTTGGGATAGTTCAGTTCTAGAACTCGGCGGGCGTCAGCGGCCAGCGCTTTGTTGCCCAGGTGGGTATAGGCCTCGCCCAGTACTGCGACAGCGTCGTACTGGAACGCGCTCTGTGGGTAGGTTTGCAGGATGTAGTCGGCGCGGCCAGCAGCCGAAACCCAAGCGCTTCGGCGTAGGTAATACAGTGCGTTGTCCAACTCATACTGCGCGAACATGTCGCGCAGGGCGATCATGCGCCGACGTGCATCGGCGGCGTAACGGCTATTCGGATAACGGTCGGCGACGGTGTTGAAGTCGTTGTAGCCCTGCTGCGGAGCAGACAGGTCGCGGCGGCTCGGATCAAGCGCCCAAACCTTGCGCAGGAACACTGTGTCGCGGTTGCTATTGGCCAAGCCGCGCAAGTAGTACATGTAGGCAATGCGAGGATGGGTCGGATAGGTGCGGATGAAGCGGTCGATGGTAGAGACGGCGTCATCGTTCTTGCCCGCCTTGTACTGGGCGTAGGCACTCTCGATCATTGCCTGCTCCGTGTACGGGCCGTACGGGTACTGGGCGATGAGTCGTTTGAAGGTGGTCTCGGCGCCGGTCCAGTTGCCCCGCTCCATCAGGCCATGAGCCTTCTGGTAGAGCAGTTCGACCGGAGCCCCTTCGTCGGGGTCCTTCTTGGCACCGCGGTGGCAGCCGGTGACGAGGAACACCAGGGCGAACAGCAGGGCGGCGATGCGGACGGGCGCATTAAACTTGGAGCGTCGGATCATGGGTCGAGGGCGGGACGCGTCAGGAATACGAAAGGGCGATGATAGCCTAGTGGCCTGTCCAGCGACTGACTCTAGCCGCTCAGGACTCCGATTTCTTCCTTTTTTCCGGTTTTGCCATGTCTGACACTAGTTCTCAATCCCCGCGCCGGGCCGTCGTGCCCGACCAGGCCGCGGGCCGTCGCTTCGATGCCGTATTGGCCGAACTGTTCCCTGAATTCTCCCGGTCGCGCCTGGCGGAGTGGATTAAATCGGGTGATGCACTGCTGGACGGCGCGCCCGCGCGTCCACGCGATCCGGTGCGCGGCGGCGAAAGTGTGCAGTTGCAGGCGGTGCTGGAGACACAGACGCATGCTGAGCCACAGGACATCCCGCTGGAGATCCTTTACCAGGATGAACACGTGTTGGTGATCGATAAGCCGGCCGGCCTGGTGGTCCATCCCGGCGCCGGCAATCCGGATGGCACCTTGGTGAATGCGCTGTTGTTCCACGATCCGGAGCTGTCGGCGCTGCCGCGCGCTGGGGTTGTGCACCGGCTGGACAAGGACACCAGTGGTGTGATGGTCGTGGCGCGTACGTTGCAGGCGCAGGCTGCCCTGGTCGAACAGTTGGCGGCACGGCAGGTGCATCGGCAATACCTGGCGGTCGTGGTCGGCGCCTTGGTTTCTGGTGGTACCGCGAACGCCGCAATTGAGCGCCATCCGCGTGATCGTTTGCGGATGGCGGTGCGTGAAGACGGCAAGGATGCGGTGACCCACTACCGGCTGCGCGAGCGCTTTCGCGCGCATACCGCGCTGGAGTGCCGGCTAGAAACCGGCCGCACCCACCAGATCCGAGTGCATATGGCGCACCTAAAATACCCGATTGTTGGCGATCCACTCTACGGCGGTGCTCTCAAATTGCCTAAGGGCGCGACCGAGGCGCTGGTTGCCGAGCTGCGCGGTTTCAAGCGCCAGGCGTTGCACGCCGAGACACTGGAGTTTACCCATCCGGTCAGCGGCGAGGCGGTGCGCACAACCGCGACGGTGCCCGCAGACATGCGCCGGCTGATGGACGCGCTGCGCGAAGATTCTGAACGTGCCGCCGAACGGGATCGGCGCTGACATGGTGACTGCGCCGCTGCTGTTCGCGGACTGGCCTGCGCCACCAGGTGTACGGGCTTTCACCACGTTGCGGCATGGCGCTGGCGGCTCGGCGCCGCCATTTGACCATTTCAATCAAGGCAATCGCGCGGCTGCCGATGGCGACGATCCCGTGCAGGTGCAGCACAACCGCGGTGTGCTGGCAGCGCTGGCCGGACTGCCATCGCGGCCACACTGGCTGCGCCAGGTGCACGGCACCGGGGTGTTGCGCTTCGATGCCCCGGCAGGCGCACCGGCCATCGACACCGAACCGACCGCCGATGCTGCAGTGAGTGCCGTGCCCGGGGTGGTGCTGGCGATCCTGACGGCGGATTGCCTGCCCGTGGTGTTTGCTGCTTCCGATGGTGATGAGGTCGGGGTGGCCCATGCCGGCTGGCGTGGGCTGGCGGATGGGGTGCTGGAGCGTACAGTAGAGGCGATGCGTAGCGTTCCGACGCGCTTACAGGCCTGGCTGGGTCCGGCGGCCGGACCTCAAGCCTACGAGATTGGTGAAGATGTCTTACACGCCTTTGTCGATGCCGATCCCGGCGCGCGGGTTGCCTTCGCTGCGACCAGTCCTGGCCACTGGACGGTAGACCTGTATGCGCTGGCGCGGCGGCGTTTGGTCGCCGCAGGCTTGGCACCGACAGCGATCTACGGTGGGGGGCTTTGTACGATCTCCGATCCGGACCGGTTCTTCTCACACCGCCGCGATCGCCGCAGTGGTCGCATGGCGACGTTGGTGTGGATTGCGCGCGAATCGGATCGTGTGGATCCGCAGCAACCACGTTCAGTGGTTGCGTAGCAGCGCCCCTTGCGAGCAAGGGGCGCCCGGATGAAGCCCCCTCGCAAGGGCGCCCTGTTACTGTGGAGGGGTCGTCAAAGCAAAGGGCCGGCCATCTTGCGATCGCCGGCCCCGGTGCCGCTCATTTAAATAGTTTGTTTACAGCGATTGCAGTTCCGGCTGGGCATTGCGGCTTTGCTGTGCCGGCGCAGTCGTTGCAGGGGGCTGTACCGGAGCCGCCTGCTGCGACGGTGCGGCAGGCACTTCCAGATACGGCAAGTGCAGCGCGTGGCTGGTCATGCCGCGGATCTGGTTGGTGAACGCCGCGCTGTCGTTGATCTTGCGGCCGTAGGACGGGATGATCTGCTGCAGACGCGCCTGCCAGCCGGCCGCCATCTCCTGCGGGAATGCCTTGGCGAGCAGGTCCAGCATGATGGGCGGCGAAGTTGACGCACCGGGTGAGGCGCCCAGTAGCGCAGCAAGGGTCTTGTCCTTGTCGGTCACAATTTCGGTGCCAAACTGCAAGATCGCGCCTTTTTCTGGGTCGCGCTTAATCACCTGAACACGCTGGCCGGCGGTAATCAGCTTCCAGTCGCCGCGCTTAGCGTTGGGATAGTACTTTACCAACTCAGCCTGGCGGTCCTCGTCGGTGAGCTCGGCCTGGCTCAGCAGGTATTTCACCAGGTTCAGATTCTCCTCGCCCACCTTTAACATGGCCAACAGGTTGTTGTGGGTGATTGAGGAGTACAGGTCGAACCAGGAGCCGTCCTTTAGGAACTTGGTGCTGTACAGCGCAAACGGTCCGAACAGTACCACCGGCTTGCCGTCGAGCTTGCGTGCGTCGATATGCGGTACCGACATCGGTGGCGAGCCGGTCTCGGCCATGCCGTAGACCTTGACCTTATGGCGGTCCGCAATGGCGGGAGACGAGAACGCGAGGAACTGGCCACCTACTGGGAAGCCTGCATAGTTCTTCGACTCGGGGATACCCGACATCTGCAGCAGCTTAATGGCTGCACCGCCGGCTCCGATGAATACAAAGCGGGTTTTGACGGTGTGCTCCTGGCCGCTCTTGAGGTCTTTGACGGTGACGTTCCAGGTTTTATCACCATTTTGGCGCAGGGCGGTTACTTCGTGCTGCAGTTGCAGCGTGAAGTTGGGCGTTTTCTGCAGTGCGTGGGTCAGCGCATTGGTGATTACCCCGAAGTTGACGTCGGTACCCAGCGGCATCCAAGTGGCGGCGACTTTCTGTTTGGGATCGCGGCCCTCCATCACCAGCGGCGCCCATTGGCGGATCTGTGCCGGATCGGTGGAGAACTGCATACCGTAGAACAGTGGGTTCTTGACCAGCGCGTCATGGCGCTTACGCAGGTACTCGACTCGATCATCACCCCAGACGAAGCTCATATGCGGCGTTGGGTTGATGAAGTCGGATGGCTGAGGCAACCGTCCTAGCTCGACTTGGTGCGCCCAGAACTGACGGGAGATCTCAAACTGCTCGGCAATGCCGACCGCGCGCTTGGTCTCGATGCTGCCGTCGGGCAGTTCCGGGGTGTAGTTCAGTTCGGCGAAGGCTGAGTGTCCGGTACCGGCATTGTTCCAGCCATTGGAGCTTTCCAGCGCGACGCCGTCCAGACGTTCGAACAATTCCAGGTGCCAATCTGGCTGTAGCTCTTGTAGGTAGGTGGCCAAGGTGACACTCATGATGCCGCCGCCGACCAACACAACGTCCACCGGCTTGTCGTTTTCTGCGGCGGGTACGGAGCGTGGACGTAGTGGCCAATAGAGGAACAGCAATGCGGCCGCGAGCAGCAGCACGGCTGCGCCCATCAGGAACTTGATGAATTTCTTCATGGAGTCTTCAGTTTGGGAGAGGAGACTGGACCGACCAGGTGAGGCACATCGCAGACGGTCCATGGATGCAGGTGCGCGTCCCTCCCGGGGACCTTCCGCGTTGCATCGAAGGCAAGTCTACTCTTCTGTGTGTCAATCGGTCGCAGAGCGGCATAGTCGGCCCCGGTCTCGGGGACGTTCGCCTCAACCGGCCGCTGCCAGTGCATCCAGATAGCGCCGCCGCCAGTGACTGATGTCATTGCGGCGCAAGTGGTCCATCATGGCCTGCCAACGCTCGATGCGCTTGACTTTGGACAGGGTGGACGCGGTAGCGATTGCATCGGCAACGCCATCTAGATCGTGTGGATTGACCAGCAGTGCTTCCTTCATTTCGTCGGCGGCGCCGGCCAGCAGTGACAGCACCAGCACGCCTGGGTCTTGCGGATCCTGGGCGGCCACATATTCTTTGGCGACCAAATTCATACCGTCGCGAAGCGGCGTAACCAGCCCGACAGCTGCAGAGCGGTAGAAACCGGTCAGCGTGGTATGGGTGAAGTTTTGGTTGACGTAGCGCAGCGGCGTCCAGTCCGGCTCGGCGTGGCCGCCGTTGATATGCCCGGAGATTTGCTCCAGCTGGTTGCGCAACTGGCGGTATTCGTTGACATCGCCGCGCGAGACCGGTGCGATCTGCAGGTAGGTCAGGCTGCCGCGTTGGTCAGGATGCCGATCCAGGTAGCGTTCAAAGCCCAGGAAGCGTTCGGGTAGGCCTTTGGAGTAGTCCAGCCGGTCGACCCCAATGGCCAGCTGGCGACCGCTCAGGCTAGTTTTGAGGTCGCGCACGGCCTGCTTGGACATCGCCGCCTTGGCCTGCCGCGCGATCAGCTCCGTGTCGATCCCAATCGGAAATGTGGCGGTGTGGAACCGGCGCCCGCCGGGCGCCTCGATAACGCCGTCGTCGTACAGCCTCCCGCCGCCGAACAGACGCACGTAGGCCCGGAACCGGTCCACGTCGCGTTGGGTCTGGAAGCCGACCAAGTCATAGGCGTACAGGCTGGGAAACAGCCGGGTGTGGTCGGGCATCGCCTGCACCAGGTCGGCCGAGGGCATTGGCACGTGCAGGAAAAATCCCATCCGGCCGCCGAAGCCGCGCTCGCGCAACAGCGCGCCAAGCGGAATCAGATGATAGTCGTGCACCCATACCACGTCGTCTTCGCGCAGCAGCGGTGCAAGCTTTTCAGCGAACAACGCGTTGACCCGACGGTAGCCGTCGCGGGTGGCGCGGTCGTAGTCGACCAGATCGAGCCGAAAATGCAGCAGCGGCCACAGCGTGCGATTGGCGAAGCCGTTGTAGTAAGCATCGATGTCGCGTTTGTTGAGGTCCATGGTGACGAAGCGGATGTCACCGTACTTCTGCTCGTGCAATACGCCGCTTTCGCCGCGTACGGTCTTGCCGCTCCAGCCGAACCAGATACCGCCCTGTTCTTTGAGCGCGGCCAGCAATCCCACCGCTAGGCCACCGGCCCGGCTCTCACCGGGAACCGCCACCCGATTGGAAACGACCACCAGTCGACTCATGAGGCCTCCTGCCAGCTCCGCGATAAGCGCATAGCGGCGATGATCAGGCCGACATGCGAATAGGTCTGTGGGAAGTTGCCCCAGGCTTCGCCGTCGTCAAATGCCAGATCCTCCGAGAGCAGGCCAACATGGTTGCGGCGTGCCAGCACGCGTTCGAATAGCGCACGCGCTTCGTCAAGGCGGCCAATGGCGGCCAATGCATCGATGTACCAGAACGTGCAGATAGTGAAACTGGTTTCCGGCTCGCCAAAGTCGTCGGCGGCGATATAGCGGTACAACGAGTCGCCGTGTTTGAGCTCGCGACCGATTGCCTCGACAGTACCGATGAAGCGGGGATCGCTGCTCTCAACGATGCCGATGTCGGCGAGTAACAGCAGTGAGGCATCCAGCCGATGCCCTCCCAAGGTGTCAGTGAAGTAGCCGCGTGATTCACTCCATGCTTCATCCAGCACTTGTTGACGGATCGTCTCGGCACGCGCCCGCCAGTGAATGCAGCGCTCTTCCAACCCCACCCGACGTGCGATTTTGGCGAGCCGATCGCAGGCTGCCCAGCACATCGCCGCAGTATAGGTGTGCACCTCGGCGCGGCCGCGGAACTCCCATAGTCCGGCATCAGGTACGTTATGCAACGCGTAGGCGCGCTCGCCGAGCGGTTCAAGTCGGCGGAAGGTGTGTTCGTCGCCGGGGTCCTTCAGCCGCTGATCGAAAAACAGCTGGGTCGAGGCCAATACCACGCTTCCGTAGACGTCATGCTGTTGCTGAATCCAGGCCAGGTTGCCGCGCCGCACTGGCCCCATCCCACGGTAGCCGGACAGCGACTGAACCTCATGTTCTTCCAGTTGTGCTTCAAAACCGATGCCGTACAGTGGTTGCAATGTGCCGTCGCTGGTGGCGATATTAAAAATGTACCCGAGAAACTGCTCCATCGTGCGGGTCGCGCCAAGCCGATTAAGCGAGCGCACTACGAACGCCGCGTCGCGTAGCCAGCAATAACGGTAGTCCCAATTGCGTGGGGTGTTGGGGGCTTCCGGGATCGAGGTGGTCATCGCCGCGATGATCGCGCCGCTGTCTTCGTATTGGCACAGCTTGAGCGTGATTGCACTGCGAATCACTGCATCCTGCCAATCCAGTGGGATCGACAAATTGCGGACCCACTCGCGCCAGTAGTTTTCGGTATTTTCTTGTGCTTCTTGCGCGTAACCGGTAAGCGATCGGTTTAACGATTCATCCACGCCCAGCACCAAACTGACCGGATGATTGAGTACGAACGGCAGTTCGTCACGCACGAAGCGTACAGGCACATCGGTGGTCAGCCGCAGCGCGAATTCGGGTAACAGCCAACGGATATGGTTGCTGCCCCAGGTCGATTCGGGCTTGCGCGCTCCCCAGTCGGCAAGCGGACGCACGCGCACGGTGATGCGCGGATTGCCAGCCAGCGGCCGCACCTGACGGATGATGCTGGGCGGGCGGTATACGCGGGCGTTATTGCGCCAGCGCGGCGCGAAGTCGATCACCTCGATTGCACCGCCCTTGTCGTCGCGTAGCACGGTGCGCAGGATCGCGGTATTGGTCAGATAGTGCTGTTCGCTGCTGACTTGGCTCTCCAGTTCAATCGCGAAGTCGCCTCCGGATTGACTCCGTGGTGACAGCAGCGCACAGAATGCCGGGTCACCATCGAACGCGGGCAAGCAGCTCCAGACCACGCGCGCCGACCTGTCGATGAGCGCCCCGAAGCCGCAATTGCCAATTACGCCGAGGTCGAGGTTGGAGAGTGCGGGGAGGGCAGGCGTCATGGGGCGTCAGCTGGCGATGGGAGGAGAGGCGCTATGAGCGGAGGCTGTCGTACAGCCAGGCATGTACGGCATTGATGTTGGGCAGGGAGTAGCGGGCCTGGGTACCGGCGCGGCGGCCAACCAATACGCTCCAGCCGCCGAGCCGGTTGGCGGCGGCAAAGCCGAACTCGTCGGTCAGGTCATCGCCAACGAACACCGGCTGGCGTCCGGCAAAGCCGGGCTGGTGTAGCAAATGTTCCAACGCCTGGCCTTTGTCGCTGCCTTCCGGAACGAACTCGACCACATGATCGCCTAACTGCAAGCGATAGCCGGTCAAGCTGGAGATCTGTGTGCGCGCGAAATCGAGCACGGATGTGCCGACCTGCGGTGCCGAGCGCCAGTGCAACGCCAGGCTGACGCCTTTGTCTTCGACCAGCACGCCAGGGTTGGCCTGCGCCAGGTGCGCGGCGCGCTGATGCAGTGCATGCAAGAAACTCGATGTGTCGGCTGCGGCGGGCATCGCCGCGCGTGCTTGTGCGTCGTTGCGCAGCTGATGGCCGTGCAGGCCAGCCGCAGGCAGTCGCAGAGGGGCAAACAAGGCGTCGAGCTGTTCCAGCGGCCGCCCGCTGACCAGTGCGAGCGCGCCGCATAGGCGCTGACTGAGTGCGTCGATCGTATCGCGCACCGCAGGCAGTAAATGGACTTGGTCGGGACGTTCGGCGAAGGCGATCAAGGTACCGTCGACGTCGAGAAACAACGCGCACGCGTCGTCCAGCAATGGCGGCGGAGGGAGAGATGAAACGTCGTCCATTTAAGTGATTTTGCGGGATCAGGCGTGAGTTTCAAGTTATGGGGGAGGTGGTTGCGATCGGGGGATGCATTTGGCGTCCTCCCCCGTTCGATAAGGCAGCGCGCACCCACGCATCGCTCACAACGTCGCGTGGGTGCGCCCATCTGCGCCGAACGTTCCGGCTGTTGCCGAATGCGAATGGTTCTAACACAGGCGGTATGGCCGCGTGCGTCAGAACGTGTAGCGCACCCGCGTATACCAGTATGCACCGTTGCTACCGACCGGCGAGAGTACGTCGTAGGGTAGGTTGCCGTAGTAGTTGGTCTCGCTATTGGACAGGTCCGGGTAGCTGTCGGTGATGTTCTGGCCGCCGATCGCCACGGTCCACTCCGGGGTGATGCGGTATTCCGCCTCCAAGTCCAGTTGCCACTCCGCGCCGTAGGTCTGCGGAGCCGAGGCCCAGCTGAAGACGCGGGTGACACTGCCGTAACGCGACAGGCGGGAGGTCAGCGTCCAGCGCTCATCGCTCCAGCCAGCAGCTAGTGCCGCGCGGGTCTTTGGCGTCGCGGTGGTGAGCGTGTTGGTCTCCTCGATCCCAAACAGCACGTAGTCCGGATCCAGCGCCAATAATTGCGAGGGGGTCGTCAGGACGTTCTTTAACGTGGTCTTGGCGTAGCTGTAGGTGCCGGTCAGCCGCAGCTCGCCGCCGAACACCTGGCCTCGCCAGTTGCTCACCAATTCGGCGCCACGGGTGCGGGTGTCAGCAGCATTGACGAAAAAGCTGGCACTCTGTAAGCCGGATATGCCGAAGTTGCTTTTCACGTACTCGGCGAGCGCGTCACCGGTGATGCTTTCCGAGAGCGCAATGCGATCGTTGATGTCGATCTGGAAGAAATCCAGCGATAAGTCGACATGGTCACCGAGGCGGCTGGTGAAGCCGAGGCTGTAGTTGACCGACTTTTCCGGTTTCAGGTCGGTGGCGCCGAGGGCGCGCGCGATCGGGTTGTCGACCGACAATACCCGGCTCTGCACTAGCTGGCCGTCCGCGCCGTAGCCGGTGGACGTGGATTCGTAACCGATCTGGCTCAGCGAGGGGGCACGGAAATTGTTGGAGATTGCCCCGCGCAGTGCGAATGCGGGGGTGAACGCGTAGCGCGCGGCGAGCTTGCCGGTCCACTGACCGCCGAAGTCCTGATAATGCTCAAAGCGGCCGGCCAGGTCGGTGGAGAGCTTCTCGCCGAACTGGCTGGACAGGCTGGCGTAGGCGCTGGCGACGTTGCGCGACAGGTTGGCCTGATCCTCGGGGGTGAGCCCTCCACCGGCTTGTGCGCCGGTGGGGCGATCAGTGTAAGGGCCGGCGGCGTAGCTGGCGGGATCACCGGCGTAGGTGCGGTACTGCTCGCGGCGGAATTCCACCCCGGTGCCGAACGTGTGGCTTGCCCGGACTGAGTCGAACCCATGAGTCAGATCGAGGTTGGCTACGGTTTGGTCGAACACGTAGCGACCGACATTGAACGCGGTCGGGCTGTCCGGGCCGAGCGAAGCATTGAGCGAGTTGCTGAGCTTATAAGTGAAGTCGTTGCGGCCGTAGTCCACGCTGGCGTCGTAGTCCCAGTCGCCCCACTGTCCACGCGCGCCGAACACGCCCTGATAGTCACGGTTGTAGCCCAGCGACACCGGGCGGTAGCCCTCCGGGTAGATCTCGGGCCAGTTGGCGCCATCAGTGTCGTCCGGATAGCGGAAGTAGTTGGCACCCTGGGTGTCGCGATGGCTGTAGGTGCCGAACGCATAAAAACGACTCGTCTGCCCAAACGGCAGCTCACCGTTGAACCAGGCACTGAGGTCGCGCGAGCGGCCATCGCCCAGCTGGTAGTTACGCTTGCCCTGCAGCGCCAGGTTGGTCTCGTTCTGCTGCCAGTCGGGTATCTGGTCAAAGCCAGCACGATTGGTGGGCGAGCGACGCTTGTACTCCAGACCCGCTTTGACGAAGCCATCCTCACCCAGTCGGGTGCCCGCCTTGGCGGTGATCTGTCCGGTCTGGCCGTCGGTCAGCTCGCTATGGATGGGCTCCAGATGGGTGTGGTTTGCCCCCCAGCTCGCCTCGATCTCGCCATGATCTGGATCGTCATCCAGGATCACGTTAATGACGCCCGCGATCGCATCCGAACCATACTGTGCACCGGCCCCGTCGCGCAGTACTTCGATGCGCTTGATCGCGCTGATCGGAATCGAATTGAAGTCTACCGGCGTGGTGCCCTTGCCGATTTTACTGTCGGTATTGACCAGCGCCGAGGTATGGCGACGCTTGCCATTGATTAGCACCAGCACCTGGTCAGGCGACAAACCGCGCAGTTGCGCCGCGCGGATGTGGTCAGCGCCGCCGGAGTTGGACTGACGGGGAAAGTTGAACGAGGGCAGCAGTGCTTGCAGCGCGCTGCCGAGTTCGCCGTTGACGATACCCGCTTTGCGGATGTCCTCGGCGCTGAGTACGTCTACCGGTGCGGTTGACTCCAGCACCGTGCGATTGCTGGCGCGGGTGCCAGTGACGATGACCGTGTCCAGCGTCGTAGCGTTGGACTGTTGGGCGTGGGCATGAGCACACAGGGCGAGCGCTACGGCCAGGCCGAGCGCGGTAGGGTAGGGGCGCAACATTGGGGGTCTCTCCTGCAAAAACGACGTGATCGCAATATTCGCGATCAATGTAAACATTCATCCGGATGAAGCGATATATTATCGATCCGCGACGGCGGGTGCGAGTGACAGCGTTGTGCCTTCGGGGCATCCTTTCATCAGCGCTATCCATCTGGCGTGCACCTTTTCTTCGGAGAATCAATGAACGTCCTACGCACCTCCTTGTTGGCCGCAGTACTGGCGCTGTCAGCGTGCTCAACATTGGCGCCGAGGCCTGCACCGTCGGCTACCACTGCGGCGCTGCAGGGAGACGCGGCACGGCCGGCCGAAGCGCATGGCTGGGTGCGTAGTGAGCTGTACTTTGGCGTCGGCGAGGACACGGGGCCGGCCGACCGGCCGCAGACTCAAAAGATCAGCGAAGCGCAATGGCGTGCCTTTCTCGATAAGGAAGTAACGCCGCGCTTTCCGGACGGATTGACCGTGTTCGACGCCTACGGTCAATGGCTGTTCCGTGGCGCCAAAGAACCCAACCGGCTTGCGACCAAGGTGTTGGTCATCCTGCACGAGGACACGCCGGCACGGCGCGCCAACATCGAGGCGATTCGCTTGGCATGGAAGCGCGCCACCGGCCACCAGTCAGTATTGTGGTCGCGTCAGCCGGTCGAGGTTTCGTTTTGAGCGTTGCTCGCTACCAGGTCCGCCGGGACGATCTCTCCGGCGCGGCCGTGCGTGCGTTGCTCGAATTGCACCTGCAACAGATGCACGCCTGGTCGCCTCCGGGCAGCGTTTACGCATTGGGCCTATCGGGCCTGTTGCGCGTGGACGTGACGGTCTGGAGCGCTTGGCGTGGCGATGAGCTTGCTTCGGTGGGTGCATTGCGCACGTTGGGTGATGGCACTGCCGAGCTGAAGTCGATGCGTACGCATCCGGCGTTCCTGCGCCAGGGCGCGGCTGCGGCGATCCTCGACCACATCATTACAGTTGCCCGCGAACGCGGGCTAACGCGGCTCAGCCTGGAGACCGGCAGCGGCGCGGCGTTCGAGCCGGCGCTGGCACTGTACCGGCGGCGCGGTTTCGTCGATGGCGACGCGTTCGGTGGCTATCAGCACAACGGGTTCAGCCAGTTCTTGCACCTGTCTCTCGCGCACGCGGCGACAGCCACGCCGGACGCGCTCTAATATCCCGATCCTCCCCCCCCCAACGCTCCCCGCCCATGTCCGTCTCCCCATCTCCAGCGCGTTCGCGTTGGTTCGTCGCCGGCGATCTCAACGGCTTTCTCGGCCTGGTCGTCGATAATCTCTCGATCCTGGGTTTTATCGCTGCGGTGTTGGTGGGCGTGTTCCAGTTTCCTGCCGAAATCGTGTTCGGCAGGATGTTCCCCGGTACTGCGTTCGGCGTGCTGCTGGGTAACCTGGCTTATACCTGGATGGCACGGCGACTGGCGATGCGTAGCGGTCGCGATGACGTTACCGCAATGCCGCTCGGGCTGGATGCCCCGACCAGCATCGGCATCGCGCTGCTGATACTCGGGCCGGCGTTCGTCGGCTTCAAACAGCAGGGATTGGATCCCCAGGCCGCGGCGATCGCTACCTGGCAGCTTGGCATGGCCTCGCTGGTGGTGATGGGGCTGTGGAAGTTCGTACTCTCTTTTGTCGGGGACTGGGTGGTACGGGTGTTGCCGCGTGCGGCGCTGCTCGGCTCGGTCGGCGGCGCGGCACTCACGTTGCTTGGCTTTCTGCCCTTGATCGAGCTGCTGCGCGAACCGGTGGTCGGTTTCGTGACCCTGGGCCTGCTGCTGTATGTGCTGGTCGCCAAGGGCCCGCTGCCGGTGCGCTTGCCCGGGGTGCTGCTGGCGCTGATCGTGGGTGTGGTGCTGTACTACGGCTTGGGTCTGGCGGGGCTGGGCGCGCCGGGATTCAAGCTCCCCGCTGCCGATGCCTGGCACGTGGCGCTGCCACTGCCGACCCTGGGTTTCATCAAGGGGCTGCCCCATACGGTGCCGTACTTGCCCCTGCTACTGCCGTTCGGTTTGCTGATGGTGGTCGGTGGCATCAACGTGAGCGAGAGCGCGCGCGCGGCCGGTGACGACTATCGCACTCGCGACGTGTTGCTGGTCGAGGCTGTGTCCACATTGGTTGCTGGTATTTGCGGAGGCGTCGCCCAGACGACGCCTTACATTGGGCAGCCGGCCTATAAACATATGGGGGCGCGTAGCGGCTACACGCTACTGACCGGCCTGTTCATCGGACTGGGAGGAGTGTTTGGCTATGTGTCCGGGTTGGTGCAATGGCTACCCGTGGCGGTGCTGGCGCCGATTATTGTCTATGTAGGTATGGACATTACCGTGCAAGCTTTTCATGAGACGCCGCGCCGCCACGCCGCAGCGGTGGCACTGGCGTTCCTGCCGTCGATGGCCTACTTGATCAACATCAAATACGGCAATCCGGCGTTGCTGCCGCCGGAGCGATTTGCCGAGCTGTTCGCGGCGAGCGAGGGGCAGGGTTTCTCCGAGCTAGCAACGATTACCACGCTGGGCAACGGTTTCATCATCGCCGCTATGCTGTGGGCCACTGCATTGGTGGCGCTGATCGACGGCAACGTAAGGCGGGCGGGGGGCGTGCTGCTGGTCGGC
>Cebus_capucinus_imitator_PRJNA485217_SSR047__coassemble_1392_pt1 | contig 14787 bp, 13 predicted proteins | sample Cebus_capucinus_imitator_PRJNA485217_SSR047__metabat2_high_PE_004 | metagenome-assembled genome bin Cebus_capucinus_imitator_PRJNA485217_SSR047
GGCGAGCCCGCTATTTGAACGATGCTGGCGTCTGCGCCCTATCCCAGTACAGGGAATTACCCATGAAATTGCAAGCATTGATCGCGAGTCTGGCGCTCGGTCTGAGCTTGAACGCCTGCAAGCAACAGCCTGTCAATAACGCTGCCACAGACCCTCCCGCAACGCGCTCCGCCCCCATCCGAATCTCCGATGGCGAACGCGCTGCGGCAACAATCGCCATCCAGAACCTGATGAGCCGCCATGAATACATGCATGCAGCAGGGCGGAACCTGGAGGAACTGGACAGCCACTGGGTGTCGCGAGACGGCAAGTTCGCCGCTACCGCCAAGTTTGGCAGCCCGGCCTGGGTGATGTATGGCATTGAGACCATTCGAAAGGCTTACGGACAAAAAAGCCGTGCCGATGCCGAACTAGCGCGAGCGCAACTTTCTCAAATCGATCCATCGGTCAAGAACGTCGCCGAGAACTTTGGCGCAGGTGCTGAATGGGTGATGCACGTCAGCACGACGCCGATTATCGAGATCGCCGACGATGGCATGACCGCGCAGGGTGCCTGGTACTCCCCCGGCATCGGCGTGATACCGCAGTATCAGGATGGAAAGATCCATCTTCAGTCGTTGCTATTCAGCGAGAAGTACGGCGGTGATTTCGTCAAAGAAAACGGCGTCTGGAAGATCTGGCACCTACAGATGGCCTACGACCTGGTGACTCCCCTGCCAGAGGAAATGCTCAAGCAGCTCAACGACCAGCTGGGAGCGCTTGCGCTTGGCCATCCACTAAAGCCGATAAAGGGCGAGGCTGGCGAACGTACAAGCAGCGAGTTGCCGCCTGGCTTCCACAAGCCCTTGTACAGCTATCCGGCCGACCACCCACAGCGTGCATCGGTGATCTGGCCCGAGCTGCCTGAGCCCTATGTCACCTTCAACCAGTCCAAGTACAGCAATTGCAACTGTGAGCAGAACGTGCCGGCCGAGGCGGGCGCCCGATAACCACCTAATGCTGTTCCGGCACTGCTGGGACGAGACTAATTTCAGAAGAGTTGCTATGAAAACGAAAAACAATTTAATAATGGGATGGCTCTGCGGATCGCTGCTGGCGGTGTCCTGCGTGCTCGCGCCCGCCGCCGCCCATGCGGCGGCAGGCAGGACCGCCGACAGTGCCTGTGACCGTCAATGCATGTCCACTCTGGTCAACCAACTGCTGCAGTCGATGGTGGCGCGCGATCCTGACCATCTCCCTCTGGCCCGTGAATATGCAGCCACCGAGAACTCGCACCCGGCCGCATTGGCAATGATGACGCTGTGGCGCTCGGTCACCCGGGCCGACAAGCCGGACTTGCTCGCCATTGACACCGTCGCCGGCCAGGCATTTTTCGAGCTGCAAATCAGCGAAAGTGGCAGCCTTTCGATGCTTTGGGGGCGAATCAAGGTCAGCGATCGCAAGATCGCCGAGTTGGAGTTTTTCATCAACCGCTCACGCGGCGACCATGGTTTCTCGTTCTCGGCAGAAAACGCACCGACCAACCTGAAGCGCTGGGCCAATCCCCCAAGTCAACGTGCTAAGGCGAGCCGCGCCGATCTAGTCAAATTGAGCCGGGCGGCCTTCAGCACCGATGTCCCCTACGAGATCGAGGTTGATCCGAATTGCTCGTTCCTGGAAGCAGGCTCGAAGGTCATTGACCCTGGCCTGGGCGATAGCCCGCGACCGGGCGATCCGAATGCCCCGATAAGTTGCATGTTCCCGCCATTCCGACCAATCGACCCACAGGCTCGCGAAGCAGTGATTGACGAAGAACTAGGCATCGTCGTTGACGTTGGCATGGTTCCTGGCCACGTTTACCCGTATCCGTATTACGGCCACATGATTTCGGCCTTTATCCCCGATCAGATGAAGCAGGCCCAGGACGCCCAGCAGCAGTGGCTGGACCAACAGCTTAAGCGGCCTGGCGCAGCTTTGGTCAGGCCGATGCCAGCGGTGGGCGAGACCATGCAGGTTTTACAGGTCTACAACGGCAAGCTACAGGGCTCGCAGATCAACGTCCATCTGCTCCCCCCGGGCTCCAGGTCGCAGTGGGTACCGTGATTGACGACGGCGTTTGATCGGCCCATCGGCCGTGGGCAACGGCCGCAGACGCATCAGCATGCCGAATCCGACGGAAACCCTCTCAAAGTTCCCGCGGATTCGGCATGATTTCCCCATCAGCCGTCCCATGCTGCCTGCCATAGCTCTGAGCAATGAAGCCACGCAAAACAGAACCTTTATCTCCATCGCTAGCTGCAGAGTTACAGAGACTCGGCCGAAGACGTGAGGCATCCAGAGGAGTTCTTTCATACGCGTGTTCAGAGAGACGTGAGAACCACCGGCCATCGTAACCAGCGTGCTTGCGCGCTTCCTCCGCTCAGCTGCCGTCACTGACCAGCGTACCGCCGTCGACAACGATGGTTTGCCCACATACAAATGCCCCAGCGGCCGACAGCAACCAGGCCACCGTACCGGCGACTTCGCGTGCCTCACCTACCCGACGCAGCGGAGTAGCTTGTAGCCGTCTGTCCATGAACTCCTGGTCGACGAGCCGTTGCGCGGCCAAGGGGGTACGAATCAGTCCCGGCGCAACCGCATTGGTCCGGATACCCCTTGGCCCCCATTGCACCGCAAGGTCGCGTGCGAACTGAGCAAGTGCGGCCTTAGTCATGGCGTAGGCGCCAATCCCAGTGTTGCCGCGCAGCCCGGCGATCGAACTCATCAGCACCAGTGATGCGCCGGCCCGCAAGTGTGGCAGCAGTGCCGCGCTCAACCGTACCGGTGCCATCAGGTTGATTTCCAAACAGTGCTCAAAGCCCCCAATACTCGACGCATCGAGCGGGCCGATTGGCCCTTCGATCCCCGCATTGAGGACCAGATCGCTCACCCCGGCCTCAATCGCCGCGCGCGCCACCACCTCACAACCGTCCTGTCCCGCCAGATCGGCGGCAATGCGCTGCCACGCCGGGACCGACTCCAAAGCAGCACCCGGCCGATCGGCCGCGAGCACCTCCGCGCCAAGCGCCTGCAACTCGATGCAGATCGCGTGCCCCAGACCGCCACTAGCACCAGTGACCAACACACGGCGTCCACTCAGCCCAAAAAGCCCCGTGCTCACGATGCACCCAGTATTCGCGCCAGTTCCGGCGAATACTGGCCGGAGACAAGTACAAACAACATCCGGCACGTTCGGCCGGAACGATTGGCCCAGCCGTGGTTGGTACCCCGCTGGATGACCACCGAACCAGGCGTGAGCACCACTTCCCCTTCATCGAGAATCAACACGATCTCGCCCTCGATCACCACACCATAATCAACGGATTCGGTACGGTGCATCAGTGGATGGGGAGAATCTTCGCGCACGGTTGATGCGTGACGATCGCCGATCTCCGAAAACACCTGTGCCATCTTATCGGCGCCGGTCTTCAGAAACTCCTCGGTATCCGGCGGGATATCGACGAAGCGGAAACGCGTCCCCCCCTGCGGTGGTGGCAACACGAGCGGCGCGAGGGTCGGATCGACGCCAGCACCAATCGGTGCCGGCGTCGCGTTTGTTGACCACACCTCGTGAAATACCGTGCCAGGCAGATGACTCAGCTCAACCACCGTCGGCAGTGGACCGTTCTCGATCACGATAGCCTTGCCATCGGACGAATGCCCAGTAACCACACGGTGGATGGAAGCAAGTTGACTCATGGAATGCTCCTGGTCTACGGATAAATAAGGAAGAAGAAGAGCGCCATCGCGTATGGCTGTACCGCGCGATCACACTACGAATACCCTCGGCCATCGAACGCTGATACCTTAACCTTCAGATTGGCTGGGCCAGTTCCCGCATCGAGTCACGCATGATCGTGGCATGTTCGCCGGGATCGCCACCGGTAAGCTCGATCTCACCCAGCCGTTCCGAGTTATCCACCACCATCTTGGAACGCTCCCAACGACGCTGCTGGAATGCGTCAAGCGCCGACTTCAGCGTGTGCGCCCGCACGATTTCCTCCGCAAGCACAACGGCATCCTCCATCCCAATACATGCGCCAGCGGCCAGATGCGGTGTGGTCGAGTGCACCGCGTCGCCGATCAGTACCACTCGCCCTCGGTACCAAGGCCGGGGCATCAGAAACTGTTCCAGTGGCCGATACACAATCTGGCTATGCGGACCTAGCTGGGCGCGCACTTCGGTCAGGATCGGTGAAGCGAAAGGAACCAGCAACGCCTTGAGTGTCTGCTGAAAGCTTGAAGGATCCACGCGATCATTATGTGCGCGGTTTTCGGTCAGGAACAGGTAGGCTTCATCCCTGGAGACCGGGTTAAGCCCAGCCTTCACCGTACCTTGCATCCACATCACCGGCCGTTCGATCTGCGTAGGACGCGGCAATACGGCGCGCCACACCGCCTGCCCCATGAAGCGCGCAGGTGGTGCATCCGGAAAGCACTGCGCGCGTACCGCAGAATGTAGACCGTCGGCACCGATTACCAGGTCATAAGTCGACCTTCCACCCTCTTCGAAGACGACCTGTACGCCATCTTCCTCTTGCGTCATCGAACTAAAACTTTGCCCGAGCCGCACCGGGATGCCGGCAGCGCGCACTGCATCAGACAAGAGTCCGGCCAGCACCGGGCGCATCACAGCACCGCCGCCGGGAAGACCATCGCCGACCGAAGGTGTAGGCAGACGCACCAGCAGATGATCGTCATGTGCGTCGCACACATCCACACCGTCACTGATCGCCCCGCATTCGAGGAAGCGTCGGTAGATTCCAAGTCGCTTAAAGACCCTGAGTGTTGCACCATGCAGGCTGATGCCCGCACCGTAGCTATTCCATTCTCGGTTGCGTTCGAGCAGCTCCACCTCAATCCCAACCCGGTTTAGCTCCAAGGCCGCGGTCATTCCCGAGAAGCCAGCGCCTACGATCAGCGCTCGTCTTACCTCTGCGTTCGTCTTCATTGCATTCCTCCCACTATCGATCGTGCTATCTGTTACACACCCTCAGAAAGCGCCGCAGATTGGGCCCGCAACATCAGCCGTCAGTACCACGTCGCCGTTGTTAGCGATTGCGATCGGAACAGGGGGTCAGCCCACGCCCCAGGCATGAACCGCGGGTGCACCGGCCACCATCGATTTCGAATAAAAGCTCCATACGCATGGCAAGTCAGGTAACGGCCCTTACCAGTGAGGTAGGGATCCAGGCCATCGCGGTCCCTTGTTGGTAGTACGGGCCGTCCTAACGATGCACCACGATGACCTTGCACAGCGCATCCCTTGCCGCAACAAAACTGCGCGCCGCACTCCCAAACGCGTTGTCAAAATGACAGAGGCGGCTATCGGCCAACGCCCCCCGTGACTCGGTCAGTCCGTCATCGTCGACATGAGTGAGGGCTACGAGCGCGTCCACCGTTTAAGCCGACGGCCCACCACTCGGAAACCATTTTTCTCGATGCTGGAATAGAAAAATCTGTGAGGCTTCGGCACCGACCTGCGTCGCGCGCGGCTCCCAACTCTCATCGTGCTTGTCCATGTCGGCGTCGTACTCGACATGGCAGCCTAGTGGACTGTTGAAATACCAGAACCAGTTCGAGCCATACTTATGCCGTCCCGGGCCCCAGAACGATTGGTAGCCCGCCTTGACGAATCGCGTCCCGGCCAACAATAGTTCGGTCGGTCCGCGCATATGGAAGGCCAGATGCTCGCAGCCCTGCATGTAATCCGGAGTGCGGATGAAGAACAGGGTATGGTGATCGTCGTTACCCTGAGGGCGCAGAAATGGCCCGGCCCCGATCAAGGTGTCCACCACCAGGAAACCGAGTCGACGACAATAGAAATCGAGTGCGGCATCCATGTCCGGCACGAACAACACCAAATGGCTCAAGGTGCGCGGCTGCGCCGGCATTTGCTCCCATACGCCAATCTCATTGGCACCACGTTGAGCTGGCGCTCCCGGCGAATTGATCTTTTCGGCCGGTAGATCAAGCTGGCGGCGGATCGTGACCTGGAACTTCAATTCAAAGCCCAGATTGTCCTGCGTTTCGATTGAGCCGTCGGCCAGGCGGACCACCCGACGATCCTTCGACAGTTCGGCCTCGATTGCGTCAACATCAGCCGCCGAGCGCACGCCGTAGATCTGCTGGCGCAGGGGGTTACCGGTTGACAGTGCTTGCGGCAGCGTTGGATCGCCACGATGCCGGATAATGATGCCGGTACCGTCCAAGGCGACGAATGCCCCCCCTCTTGCGTCGACATCGACTGCTTGTAATCCATAGGCGAGAAAATATTCGGAACAAGCGGCTACATCGTCAACGCCGAAGACTAGAAAATCAGGACCTATGATATTCACTTGGCTATCTCCCTTTCAGCGCCGCGTCACCGGCGTGCAGCACGTACTCGTGCGCGATCAGCAGGCAGGCGCCATCAGGCCGTAGTAACCCGCTCGAGCGGAGCGGTGACAGCATCTGCTCACGATAGGTAGTGCAAAACATCTGCGCTGCGGTTGCGTCAGGCAACCAGAATGTATCAACCGCATCCACTGGTCCGTCCCGCAACGCTACGCTACGCACACGGTGCAGGTGCGGGAGCTCTGCGTCACCCAGCGAACCCAGTGCATTGATCAACTCTGCGCGCGCACCGGCTTCACCACCTAGCAATGCAAATACCTTGACTGCTGGCGCCAGCGCGGCGGGTGGCGCATCCAACTCCAGGGCAGGAAGACCTAGGACACGGTCCTGATCCACCATCATGTCCTCATCCGGTTGTAGCCGCCGCAGGTAAAAATCGGTTTGGCGCGAGGCTACGATCGCCGCAAGGTCGGGAAACCATAGTTCCGTTACGAAATCGAGTCCCAGCGCAAACGGGCCATGGGCCGGATCGCCAGCGGAAAAGCATCCATCAAATACGTGGTTCTGGACATATCGACGGGGCGCATTGTCAGGATCTTCGGCGATGTAGGCGAGCACATCGGCACCATGCCGGTTCCTCATATGCCGACGGTGCTCATCGAGCGTCTGTCCCGCACGCCGACGCCCCACCATGAGTAGTTTGACGCTCATCGCGCGGTCTCCACGGCTGTACGTGCACCGAGCGCTTCAGCAACCCAATCGGCGATATAGGCGCCGCTGTTGGCAGGATTGTCGAAACTCGAATGCTGTACTCCGCCTTCACGGTCGGTAAAAATCTTTAATTCTCGACGTGGACTGTTGATCAGTTGCTCATAAGTAGCATGTGCCCACTTGAGCGGGATCTGGCTGTCCTTCTCGCCATGAGTGACCAGGAACGGCACGCGGATTCGATCGAGAATTCCGTCAAGATGCACCCGCTCGGCGATCCGCATGAATTCTTCTTGATCCTTCGCCCCCCAGACCCAGCGAACGTGTTCCCAGTAATGCGGCACGGGGAAATTACCCTCCCGCTCAAGGCGACGCCTCTGTACGTCGCGCCAATCGTGATTGGCGCCCCAGACCACGCCACAAGCGAAGCGCGGCTCGAATGCAACTGCTCGCGGACAGTAGTGGCCGCCCAGCGATACGCCTTCCATCCCGATCCGCGTTGAATCGATGTCGCCGTGTGTCTGTAGCCAATCAACCACTTTACTGGCCCAGTGTTCGCTGTCGTAGCGTGCATGGAGCCCATGCAGACGGATTGCCTCGCCGGTCCCGGGTTGGTCCACGACCAGACTGGCGACCCCGCGCCTGGCCAGCATCGCAGGCAAGCCAACGCGATATTTCAGTTCTTTCGTGCTGTCCAGCCCGTTGACCTGGACCAACACCGGCTGGGGTCCGGCGCATTGCTCGGCACGCACATACAATGCGGATAGATAAGTGCCTTCGTACGGGACCTCCACGCGTTCGCAGTTGCGGCCAGCCAAGCGTATGCCGCGTTCGAACAGCGCCAAACCGCGTTTATAGAGTTCCAGACGCCCCGGCGCGCCGTGCCCCTGCAGGCGCTCAGCGGTCGCCAGATAGAGCGCTGCACGCTCGTATTTCTCACCCGCTGAAAGCGTCCAGCCGCGCTGCTCATCCTCTTCGGCCAAGTCTACCAAGGTGTCGGCCATCTTCGACCAGGCCTCGGTAAATGCCCGCACGCCCTCGGCATCGGGCGCATCGGCAGCGTGTTTGAGCGGCCCGCACATCTGCTCAATCTCACCGAGCTTAGCCCCGCTCTCGATCGCAAGGTCTACCGCCAGGTTCCATACGTAATTATTGGGAAAGTACTTGAACATCGACTCCTACCTGTTGGCTACCGCATGCCGGTGGCGGTCTCGCCCCGTCTGGAAGCGAAAGGCAGGAGACAGAATGACTGCTGCACAGCCATGATCCGGCTCATCCCTGCAGCTATGGTTGCGCAAGGCAGTGGTATTTTCTAAATTGCTTATATCAATTCATGACATTCATGAAATGAATAGTTAAGGAGGTCGCACGACGATGCGTTTTAAAAAGCTGGATCTCAATCTCCTTAATGCGCTGGATACTCTGATTCGCACCCGCAACGTCAGCCGCGCCGCCGATGCAATGTTCATGACTCAGTCGGCGATGAGCAACGCACTGGCGCGGTTGCGCGACTATTTTTCTGATCCTTTACTGGTATCGGTAGGCCGTCGAATGGAACTTTCGCCGCTCGCCGAGAGCTTGCGTGATCCGGTACGCGAGATCATGGTTAGGATCGAGATGGCGATAGACACGACGCCGACCTTCGAGCCCACCTCTTGCACACGGCAGATCACCATCGTCCTGTCGGACTATTCGCTGTACACCGTTATTCCGGATTTTCTGCGCACACTTGCCTGTAACGCTCCTGGGATGGCGATCAACCTCAAGCCACAACACACCTCACCGTTCCTGATGCTGGAACGCGGCGAGGCAGACTTGCTAATCGCTCCGGACATCATTTGCTCGCCCAATCATCCGAGCAAGCCGCTGTTGACCGAGCGCTTATGTTGCATCGTCGATGCCAACAGTTCCCACCCCCGCACGCGCTTCAGTCGGCGTGCCTTTGAAGCAGCGGGCCAGGTCATCATGCAACCGCCGATCAGCGGTGAGAGCTATGGCCTGCGCGCCTGCCGGGAAGTCGGCCTGGCCCTGCGGACAGAGGTCTCCACATTTTCGTTCCCTTCGATGGGAGATCTGGTACGTGGGACCGAACGCGTTGCGGTGATTCAGGAGCGTCTGGCGCGCAAACTGATCGCCGAAGGCGGCGGCTTGCGCATCGTGCGTCCGCCGGTGGAGCTTCCACGGCTGCGACAGATGCTGCAATGGCACCATGCACGCGAGCATGACCCCGCAATCGCCTGGCTGGTCGAGCAGTTGCAGCAGACCGCAGCGGATTGACCCCCTTATTTCCCGCATCGTGGTCCGCCGTTCGGCGGAGGCCCGAGGTCCCCCCCCTGGCTCGCAGAGGAACGCCTGACAGTGTGTTTTTGAGAGGGAAGCGGCCACGCTGTCTCGCACCGGGACGTTACTCCAGGTTCTGCACCTGCTCGCGGATCTGATCGATCAGCACCTTCAGCTCTACCGCAGCAGCAGAGGTGCGGCTGTCCACTGACTTGGAGCCTAGGGTATTGGCCTCACGGTTGAACTCCTGCAACAAGAAGTCCAGCCGCCGACCAACCGGCTCGGCCTGGCGCAGTACACGCCGGATCTCGACGATGTGGCTGCCCAGCCGATCCAGCTCTTCGTCCACGTCCAATTTTTGCAGCCATAGCACCAGCTCCTGCTCAGCACGACCAGGATCGACTGGGTGCGGCAGATCCGCCAGACGTGCGGCCAGCTTGACCCGCTGACCTTCACGTATTGCCGGGATCAACGCTGTTACTTCGCCGGCAATACGCTCGACCGCATTAACCCGCTCGGTGATTGCCTGAGCCAGCTTGGTACCTTCGCGCTCCCGCGCGGCGACGAATCCGTCCACCACGTCATCAAGCAGCGCCAACGCCTGAGCCTGCAGCGCAGCCGGATCGGCCGCCTGTGCCTGCAATACACCGGGCAGCTGCAACAAGTCGGTAAATTCCACGCGTAGCCCGGGAAACTTGGCGTCCAGACGCTGCGACAGCGCAGCCAGATGCTCAAGCATCGGCTCGTTGACCGACAGCACACCCGCGTCCTCCGGTGCGCGCAACCGCAGCACCAGATCCAGCTTACCGCGGCTGACCCGTGCCGCCACACGCTCACGCAGCTGTGGCTCCAGTGCCCGCAATTCCTCGGGCAGGCGCACGCCGAGCTCAAGAAAACGGTGATTTACCGAGCGTAGCTCGCAGCCTAGCGTGCCCCAGGGCGTAGTGCGCTCGCTGCCGGCGAACGCGGTCATGCTTCGGATCATGCTCAATCCAGTGCCGGAAAAGCGCGAATGTTACCCTAGCACGCTACGCGGACCGGCCCGAACGTACCGGCACCGCATCTTCGCTCCCGACTTTCCGGACCTTTGCATGAGCTTCTCTCGTCCCAGCGGCCGTCAGGCCGACCAACTGCGCCCGGTGCGCATCGAACGCGCCTTCACCCGCCACGCCGAAGGCTCGGTACTGGTGAGTTTCGGTGACACCCGTGTGCTGTGCACCGCCAGCATCGATAACAAGGTACCGCCGTTCCTACGTGGCAAAGGCGAAGGCTGGGTGACGGCCGAGTACGGCATGTTGCCGCGCTCGACCCATACACGCTCCGACCGCGAGGCCGCGCGCGGCAAACAAGGCGGACGCACACTGGAAATCCAGCGCCTGATTGGTCGTTCGTTACGCGCCTGCGTGGACCGCAATGCGCTCGGCGAGCGCACCATCACCCTGGACTGCGATGTACTACAAGCGGACGGTGGCACTCGCACCGCAGCAATCACCGGTGCCTACGTTGCGCTGGCCGACGCGGTCGCCTGGCTGCAACGGCGCGGCGACCTGAAGAAATACCCGCTGGTTGGCGCGGTCGCTGCTGTCTCGGTCGGCATTTACCGCGGTGTGCCGGTGCTGGACCTGGACTACCGCGAGGACAGTGATTGCGACACCGACATGAATGTGGTGATGAATGACGGGGGCGGCTTCATTGAGCTACAAGGCACCGCCGAGGGCCACGCGTTCCGACGCGACGAGCTCGACGCGTTGCTGGCACTGGCGCAAACCGGCACCACCGAGCTATTTGCCGCGCAGCGCCAAGCTCTAGCAGGATGAAACGACTGCTCGCCCAAGTCATCTGACAGGCAACCCGCTACGCGTGCGGTCAGCCCCCACGTGCGAAAGCCGATACGGCCATCTCGGCACCCAGTGCCCTGTATGCCCCTCCACGCAACCTGCTGAAGACGACACCATGAAGACAGTGGTACTGGCCAGCGGCAACGCCGGCAAGCTTAAAGAATTTGCTGAACTACTGACCGCACTGCCCTATCGGATCGTGCCGCAGGGCGAGCTCGGCGTGCAGGACGTGCCAGAAACAGGCCTGACTTTCGTTGAAAACGCGCTCATCAAAGCCCGCCACGCCAGCGCCGCTACTGGCCTGCCGGCGCTGGCCGATGACTCCGGATTGATCGTCGATGCGCTCGGCGGCGCCCCCGGCCTGTACAGCGCGCGTTACGCCGGCACCCCGACCGACGCGGCCGCCAACAACGCCAAACTGCTTGAGGCGATGCGTGCGATTCCGGCGGGGCAGCGCAGCGCGCGTTTCTATGCGGTGATCGTGCTGTTACGCCATCCTGAAGATCCCCAGCCACTGATCGCCGAGGGCAGTTGGGAGGGCGAGATCACTCTCGCCCCACGCGGCAGCGGCGGATTCGGCTACAACCCGGTGTTCCTGGACCCAGGCTATGGCCTGACGGCGGCAGAAATGGACGCGAACACCAAAAACCGACTCAGCCACCGCGGCCAAGCGCTGGCCACGTTGCAACAGCGACTTGCCGCCCTCATACCCTAAACACGCCCCTTGCTCGCACAGAGTTACTCCAGCAAAGCACTCTAACGCTAGGCACACGTCGACCGCCCCGCCCAAGCACACCATGCTGATCCCACCGCCGCTCTCGCTCTACGTGCATCTGCCTTGGTGCGTGCGCAAGTGTCCTTATTGCGACTTCAATTCGCACGCCGCGCGCGGTGCTCTACCGTTCGACGACTATGTGGATGCACTGGTGCGTGACCTCGACTTTGACCTGCCTTTGGTGTGGGGGCGCGTGGTCAACAGCATATTTTTCGGCGGCGGTACTCCAAGCCTGTTTCCACCCGAGGCCATCGACCGCTTTTTGCAGGCGGCCAGCGCGCGGCTGCGCTTTGCGCCAAACCTGGAGATCACCCTGGAGAGCAACCCCGGCACCGCCGAACATGGCCGTTTCGACCGCTACCTCACCGCCGGTGTGAACCGCATCAGTTTCGGCATCCAAAGCTTTGACGACGCCGCATTGAAGCGGCTCGGCCGTATCCACGATAGCCGCGAGGCTGAACGCGCAGTCAAGCTGGCGCAGGATGCCGGCTACGACAACCTCAACCTGGATCTGATGTATGCGCTGCCCGAACAAACGTTGGCGCAGGCGCAGGCCGACCTGGAGCGTGCCTTCGCACTGAACCCGGCACATCTGTCGCATTACCAGCTCACCCTGGAGCCGAACACCGTCTTCCATGCACGTCCGCCACAGGGGATCCCCGACGACGACACGGCCTGGGACATGCAGGAACAGTGTCAGCAGCTGCTCGCGCAGGCCGGTTTTGAACAGTACGAGGTCAGCGGCTATGCCCGGCCGGGCCGACAGTGCGCACATAACCTGAACTACTGGCGCTTCGGCGACTACCTCGGCATCGGCGCCGGCGCACACGGCAAGATCAGCTCTGGCGCCGACCAGCAGGTGCGGCGGCGCTGGAAACACAAACACCCGCAGGCGTACCTGAGCCGCGCTGGCAGCGTACAGGTGATCGGTGGTGATGAGACTGTACCCGCCGAGCGCCTGCCATTTGAGTACATGCTCAATCTGTTGCGCCTGCACGAGGGCTTTGACCTCGCTGATTTCGAGGTTCGCACCGGCCTGAGTCGCAGTACGATCACTGTGCCTCTGGAGCAGGCACGCCGACGAGGCTGGCTTGAGCCGGACCCGACCGGCGAACACTGGACCCCGACCGAACTGGGCAGGCGATTCACCAACGATGTGATCGAGCTTTTTTTGTCCTGAGCTAACCCGCCTGCCAAAGCCAATTGCGGCGGACTACGAGGCACATGACCGCGCGCCATCCCCCAAACGGCATCGCTGCGCAGTTTCCGGCAAAATTGACGCTTTCTGCATCACTGAACGAGCTATCGCCATGACTGCGCAAGATCCGGCCGCCCTCTATCCGGCTCACCTCGACGTTATCAAGCGGCGCGCCGACGAGGCATTGGCGCGTGGCGGCTTTGACCACCTGGTGATACCAAGCGGACGCCTGCATTACCAGCTGTTTGACGACCGCGACTACCCCTTCGCGATCAACCCCCAGTTTAAGGCCTGGCTGCCATTGACGCAGCTCACCGACAGCTGGCTGGTGTACACCCCCGGCCAGCGTCCCACGCTGATCTTTCATCAACCGCACGACTATTGGCACGTGGTGCCGGGCGCACCGAACGGGTGGTGGGTGGACTATTTTGATATCCACATCATCCGCGAACCGGAGCAGGCACTGCCATGGCTACCGAGCAACGCCCCACGCTGCGCCATTCTGGGTGAGCCCGGCAGCGCGCTGGGTGAGCGGGTCCCCAACAACCCAACCGCCGTGATTGACTACCTGGAGTATCACCGCGCGTTCAAGACGCCGTACGAACTGGCGCTGATGCGCCAAGCGCAGGGGCTGGCAGTGCGCGGCCATCGCGCCGCAGAGGCCGCGTTTCGCGCCGGCCATAGTGAGTTCGAAATTCACATGGCCTACTGTAGTGCGGTCGGCCAGGATGCCAATGAGCTGCCCTACGGCAACATCATCGCACTCAATGAGCATGGCGCGGTGCTGCACTACACCGACCTGGGCCGTACCCCACCGGCACCCACACGCAGCTTTCTGATTGACGCCGGCGCCTCGGCGCATGGCTATGCCAGTGACATCACCCGTAGCTACGCCGCAGACACCGGCAGCGAGTTCCGGGCGCTGATAAACGCCGTCGACACCGCCCAGCGCGGCATGTGCGCCGCCGTGCGCCCCGGCGTTGATTACAAGCAGCTCCACGTGGACGCGCATCTGAGGTTAATGGGCGTATTGCGGGATTTCGACATCATCACCGTCTCCCCGGAAGCGGCACTGGCCAATGGCGTCAGCGCAGCATTTTTCCCACACGGTATCGGTCATAGTATCGGTCTGCAGGTACATGACGTAGCCGGTTTCGCCGCTAATGACCGTGGCGGGCGTATCGAGCGGCCGGCCGGCCACCCCTACCTGCGCCTCACGAGAGTGCTGGAGCCAGGCATGGTCGTCACCATCGAACCAGGCGTGTACTTCATTGACATGCTACTGGACGAAATCCGCAAGACTGGACATGCCAACAACGTGAACTGGACGCGTGTGGAGCACTTCAAGCCCTACGGCGGCATCCGCATCGAAGATGAGGTGGTATGCACCGAAGGCGAGCCGGAGAACCTGACCCGACCGGCCTTCGCAGCCGCAGCAAGCCGCTAACGCGATAGTCCGCGTCAACAGCAAAGCAAAATCGAGGTCGGTGCGCACGTTCCCCGAGCGGGGGGCAGCCGTGGAATCCAGTCCGCCAGGAAAGGTACGCTGCCCCCGTTGTGCCCGCCTATCTCACCCGCGCCCCTCACTCCCAGCGAGCGGGGCCGGATCTGCCATGTCCGCCTCAATCTCATCA
>Cebus_capucinus_imitator_PRJNA485217_SSR047__coassemble_1408_pt1 | contig 14479 bp, 15 predicted proteins | sample Cebus_capucinus_imitator_PRJNA485217_SSR047__metabat2_high_PE_004 | metagenome-assembled genome bin Cebus_capucinus_imitator_PRJNA485217_SSR047
GGCGGCACCGAATACCGCGTCCAGATACGGCACATACGGATCGATGTCCGGGGCCAGCACGGCGATCTGGCGCGGTTGCAGCGGCGGGTCGAAGCGCGGATCGTCCAGCAGCGCGCGCAGCTGGTCGTGCAGCACTTGCAGCTCGCGTAAGCGGGTGTGACAGGCGTGCATCTGCACGCTGGGGTCATGCACATCCCACGTGTTCAGTACCGGCACCGGGGCCCGGCGGTGGAACAGGTCGCTCTGCATCCGCCGCAGCAGACTGTCGCCGAGCCCACCCTCGGCGCGATTGGGCCGAGCCGGGTCCAGCGGATCGGCGTAGACCGCGACCTCGGCCAGCGGGTGCACCACCTCGTAGTCGCCGATCAAGGCCATGAAATCACGTCCTGCCGCCCCCCAGGCCTGCAACAACGGATTCTCCTGGATCTGATCGGCAAACAACGACACCGCCCCCCCCTCACGATGGCGCTGCCGCAGCGTCTGCAGGTCGCCCCAGTAGCCTTGAGTCGGTGTAGGCAGGTAGAAGTGCAGCGTGCCTACCCGTGCCTGAGTGGCCAGCACCCGCAGCACGTCCGGAGACACATTGAGTACCGCAAACGCGAACAACCGACGCGGTAATCCCTGCGGCGGTGGGCCGTCAGGCCGCGCGAAGCGGTCCAGGTACTGGCCGATGCGGCGCGCGCGGTAGCCGTGGCCGGAGGCGATCGTGCGCCACAACCGTGCCTGCGGATCCTGTGGGTCAGCGCCGGCCTCCCAGCGCAACAGCCAGTCACGACGCCAGGCTTGGTATTTTTCAAAGACCCCCGCCAGCTCCCCGGCCAGTGCCCACGGCTTGAGCGGATCACCATCACCCAGATAACCGGCCAGAGCCGCCATTGCCGCATCGTTACCCAGGTCGGCGCGCAATGCCGCGTACAAGCGCCACTGGGTGCTGGCCTGATCGAGGTCATCCTGGGTTGACGCCGCACCCACAGGGGGGTTGGCGGCCAGCGCTTCGGTCACGAACTCGCCCGGGGTCAGGAACTGGAGATTGGCAGCCACGCCGTGTGTATGGGCCAGAGTGGACTGCAGCCAGCGCCGCATGGCCACCTGCGGAATCAGCACGATGTCCGGCGCCAGCAGCGGCGCACCCTCGAGCGGACGCCGCAGCTCCTCAGCCAGCAGCGCGGCCAGCAGATCCAGAGCGTTGGAGGGATAAAGGCGGAAATCGAGTACGGCGTCAGGCATCCCACCATAGTGCCGCAGCCAGGTCGCACGCGATAAGACTGGCGATGTTACCCACAGGGTAGGCGTCAGACGCTGGCCGTGCGAGAATACTGCACCGTCTAGTTCTGAAAAAAGAACTCAGTCTGACTAAGTTCAGCCGATGGACGCGACCCTACCACGTTGTTTTTCCGTTAATGGCGCCGATGACAGCTTCCGAAACCCCTGTCGTGCAGTTGTCCGGCGTTCGCATCGACCGTGGCGGGCGCACGATTCTGCGCGATGTCTCGCTGGCAGTGCCGCACGGCGGCATCACCGCCGTACTCGGCCCCTCCGGTAGTGGCAAATCCACGCTGCTGGCGGCGCTAACAGGTGAGTTGCGTCCGGTCGCCGGCGAGATCCACCTATTCGGCCAGGCGATCCCCACCGCGCCGCGTGCGCTGCTGGAGATGCGCCGCAACGTCGGCGTACTGCTGCAAGGCAACGGTCTACTCACTGACCTGAGTGTGGCCGAGAACGTAGCGCTGCCGCTGCGCACCCATACCCAGCTGCCCAAGCCGTTAATTGCACGGATCGTGCAGATGAAACTGCATGCGGTGGGGCTGTTGGCGGCAGCCGATGCCTGGCCCCGCGAGCTGTCCGGCGGCATGGCGCGGCGCGTGGCGCTGGCCCGTGCCTTGGCGCTGGACCCACCGCTGATGATCTACGACGAACCGCTGACCGGACTGGACCCGATCGCCTCGGGCGTCATCATGAGCCTGATCCAGCGCCTCAACCACAGCCTCGGCCTGACCAGCATCATCGTCAGCCACCACGTTCACGAAACTCTGCCGATCTGTGATCAGGCGGTGGTCATTGCCAACGCCGGAATCGTCTTCGCAGGCACGCCTGCGCAGTTGGAGGCCAGCGGCGACCCGCTGGTTCAGCAGTTCCTGCATGGTCAGCCCGACGGCCCGATCCCATTTGACGCCGCCCCGCGTGCGGCCGGGAGCGCCGCCTGATGGCCCTGCTTGAATCAATCCGCTCGCTTGGCCGTGCCGGCCTGTTCTCGCTGACCGTGGCGCGCGGCTCGGTGCCGACCAGCGACTTTCTGGCCGAGCTGACCCGCGAAATTTATAAAATCGGCGCACGTTCGCTACCGATCATCGCCGTTGGCGGTGCCTTCGTCGGACTGGTATTGACCCTGCAGGGCTACCGCACGCTGACTACGTACGGCGCATCCTCGGCACTCTCTGCGTTGCTCGGGCTGTCGCTCTACCGCGAGCTGGCGCCGGTGCTGACGGCACTATTGTTCATCGGTCGGGCCGGCAGTTCGATCGCCGCCGAACTGGGACTGATGCGCGCGACCGACCAGATCAAAGCGTTGGAGCTGATGGCCATTGACCCGGTTGCCAAGGCGGTGGCGCCGCGCTTCTGGGCGGCGGTACTGACCGTACCGCTGCTGACGGCTGTGTTTTGTTCGCTGGCTATCACCGGTGGCTACTTTGAGGCCGTGCATGCACTGGGCGTGGACAACGGCACGTTCTGGTCAGGCCTGCGCAACAGCGTGGACCTGTGGGACGACTTCGGCGTAGCCCTGCTCAAGTCGGCGATCTTTGGCGGTACCGCCGCGCTCGTCGCCGCCTATGTCGGCTTCCACGCTGAACCGACCATCGAGGGCACCTCGGTGGCCACCACTCGCGCGGTGGTCAACGCCTCACTGCTGGTGTTGATGTTTAATTTCGTTCTTTCCGCCTTGTTGTTTAAGTGAGCACATGACCATGGCCATGCGTGGACCACGACTCGAATTTGCTGTTGGCGCCTTTCTGCTGCTGACTCTGGCCTCACTGATGGTGCTGGCGGTGGCCTCAACCAACCAGCGCTGGGGCCTGGGACGCAACGAATACGATCTGACCGCCCGCTTCAGCCAGATCGGCCAGCTGCGCAATCAGGCGCCGGTGCGCATTGGCGGTGTCAACATCGGTCAAGTCAGCGACATCCGGCTGGATCCCAAGACTTTTGAGTCGGTGGTCACACTGACCCTGGACGATAAGTACAAAGATCTGCCGGCGGACACCTCAGCCGGTATCTACACCAGCGGCCTGCTCGGCGAGAGCTATGTTGGCCTGCAACCCGGTGGCGACCCCGACGTGCTCAAGCCCGGCGATCAGATTGCCTTCACCCAATCCGCCGTGGATCTGCTTCAGCTGGTCGGCAAGTACATGTTCAGTGGCGGCGGAGATAAATCCGGCAGTGAAGCCGGGTCGGGCAGCACGCCTGCCTCATCCCAGCCGAACACGCCTTCTCCCACGGAGCCGCAGAAATGAAGACCCCACTGTTGTCGGCCATTCTGGCCACCGCCTTGTTCGCCGCTCTCCCCGCTACCGTGCTCGCTCAAAGCACGCCGGCGGCGAGCGCCGGGCAGAGTCAGGGCGCCGCCACCAAGGCCGTTATCGACGCCAGCAGCAACGTATTGACCACGCTGCAGGCGCGCCGTGCCGAGTTCAAGCAGAACCCGGCCGCGCTGCGCCAGTTCATCGATACCGAGTTGAATCGGTTGTTCGACCGCGACTATGCCGCGCGCCTGGTACTGGGCGTACACGGCCGTGGCGCCTCTGACGCGGATATCAAGCTGTTTGCCGACGCGATGGCGGACAGCCTAATGCAGCGGTACGGCTCGGCCTTGCTGAGCTTCGATGGCAAGCCGACCTTCCGTGGTAAATCCGAAACCCCGCTGCCGGGCAACCGCGGCGTGAGGGTCTCGACCGAGCTACTGCGCCAGGGTGACGATCCGACGTCGGTTGATTATCTGATGCGTAACGTCGATGGTCAGTGGAAGATCTTTGACGTGATAATTGAGGGCATCTCCTACGTGCAGACGTTCCGTAACCAATTCGACACTCCGCTGCGCCAGAAGGGCATTGCCGAAGTGGCCAAGGAGCTGCACGACGGTACCCTGAGTGCGCAGCCGGCCAACAATGGCAAGTGACCGTGCCCGATTACACCGTGAAGGCGACGTAATTCTCGTCGACGGTGCTCTTGACCGCAGTGCGGCCACGTCGCTGTGGCCGCAACTGCCGGGCCTGCTGGAAGGCGCTATGCGGCTGGACTTGAGTGGTATTAGCCAGCTCGACAGCGCCGGGTTGGCACTGCTGGTCGAAACGGCTGCGCAGCTGCGTGCACGTCATGGTGAACAAATCGCTGTACTCGGCACACCTCCTGGCCTAGAAGATCTGCGAGCCGCCTACCGCCTCTCGACTGCACTGGATTTCCAGGCCTGATCGGACCCGACATGAACGTTATTCGCCCCCTCTCCCTCGTTCCGCTGTTGGTACTACTGGCGGCCTGCGCCGGACAAGCATCCAAGTCCACGCCGCCCGCAGCGGCGGCACCGACGTCCACGCCGACCGAGCCGACTCCGGCGACGGCGGCCGCTGCGTCACCTACCGCCGCCGCTGCGTCAGCTACTGCCGCTGCGGCGCCCAGTGCCAGTGCCACTGCTGCCACCGGCTCCGTCGCCAGTACACCGACAACCGCTGAGGACGACTACGCGGCGTTGTACGGCGGTTCGGTCGCCGGGGCCGGCGCCACGTCGAGCCAAGTCAGCTACGATCCGTGGGAGTCCTACAACCGCCACATGCATCGCTTCAACTTGGCGGTGGATAAGTACGTTGCGCACCCGATCGCAACGGCCTACGTCAAGGTCACCCCGGAAACGGTGCGCCTGGGCGTAACCAATTTCTTCGACAATCTGCGTACCCCGGTCATCCTGGTTAACCAACTGTTACAGGGCCATCCGGTCAAGGCGTTACAGACCCTGGGCCGGTTTGTGATGAATTCGACCCTGGGCTTTGCCGGCCTGTTTGACCCCGCCACCTCTGCCGGCATCCCGCGCGGCGACGGCGACTTTGGCCAGACCCTGGCGGTGTGGGGCTGGCGCAATTCGCGCTATTTCGAGCTGCCGTTCTTCGGGCCGCGCACACTGCGCGACACCTTCGGCCTAGCCGGCGACTTCCCGCTGTCGGCGCTGCGCCAGATTGATGACGACAAGGTCCGCTATGGCCTACAAGGTCTGCAGCTGATTAATACACGGGCGCGGCTGCTGTCGCTGGACGAGATGCGTAAAGAAGCGCCCGACGAGTACGCGCTAACGCGCGATGCCTGGATGCAGCGGCGCAACTTCCAGATTCAGCAGAGCCTGCACCGTCATAGCCAGGATGACGCGCTGCCGGACTACCTGCGTGAGGACAGCACGGTACCGGCGGACGCGATGCCGGTACCGGAGTGGACCAAGTAATCTCACAACCACGACCAACGTGGGAACGAGGCCCTGCCCGCGATGGCTTTGCAGAGGAAGCTTGATCGCCGGCAAGACCCGTTCCTACGCGTTTACGCCGCCAGGGCCGCGTCGATCGCCTCGCGCAGGCGCGGGTCATCAGCACTTACGTCCGGTGCAAAACGGCCGATCACCTGGCCGTGCTTACCGACCAGAAACTTCTCAAAATTCCACAGCACGCCCGGTACCGGGTTCGGCTCGATACCCAGACCTGCCAGACGCTCGCGGAATGGGCCCTCACCGGTGGCCTGCGGCTGTGCGGCGGTGAGCGCGCGATACAGCGGATGGGTCTGCTCACCCGTCACGGTGATCTTGCTGAACAGCGGAAAGGTAACGTCGTAACTGAGCGAGCAGAACTGCTTGATCTCCGCCTCCGAGCCTGGCTCCTGGCCTTTGAAGTCGTTGGCCGGGAAGCCGAGCACCTCCAGGCCGGCGTCGCGCTTGTCACGATAGAGCCGTTCCAGCCCTTCGTACTGCGGGGTCAGCCCGCACTTGGAGGCAACGTTGACCAGCAGCAACACCTTGCCGGCATGGTCGGCGAGCGTGGCGGCGGCGCCGTCGATGGTGGTCAGCGGGATGGACTGAATTGGGGTCGGCACGGGAGCTTCCTCAGATTGCGTGACAGCGGGCTGGACAGCATAAACCGGCTCTCGTTGCCATAGCAGTGGCGAGTCAGACTTGGTCGTTCTCCGCGTCCTCATCCGCCGCGTCCAACACCGCGTCCTCGCCCAGCAGTGCACGCGAGTCCTCGACCGACAGCGATTCCACCCCGCGCAGCCGGCGCTCGATGGTACGAGTCTTGCGGCTGGCCTCGCCCAGGCTTTTGCCGACGGTATTGATCTGCTTCTCGGCCTTCTCCAGGATCCCGGCAAACTTACCGAATTCGCCCTTGACCGCACCGAGCAGGCTCCATACCTCGCTGGAGCGCTTCTCGATGGCGAGCGTGCGAAACCCCATCTGCAAGCTATTGAGCAGCGCAGTCACCGTGGTCGGCCCGGCGATCACCACCCGATATTCGCGCTGCAACAAGTCCACCAGCCCGGGCCGACGGATCGTCTCGGCGTACAGGCCCTCGGTGGGCAGGAACATCACCGCAAAGTCGGTGGTATGCGGTGGCACGATGTACTTGTCGCCGATTGATTTGGCCTGCACCCGAATCGCGCGCTCAAGCTGGTTGCCCATCACCAGCACCTGCTCCTGGTCACCGCGTTCGTGCGCGTCGAGCAGACGCTCGTAGTCTTCGCGCGGAAACTTGGAGTCGATCGGCAACCACACCGGGACATCGTCCTGACCACGCCCGGGCAGGCGCACGGCGAAGTCCACGGCCTCGGCACTGTCCGGACGCACCCGTACGCTGCGCGCGTACTGCTCCTGAGTCAGGGTTTGCTCGAGGATGCCGTCGAGCAGCACCTCACCCCAACCGCCGCGGTTTTTGACGTTGCTCAGCACCCGCTTGAGATCGCCCACGCCGGTGGCCAGCTGCTGCATCTCGCCAAGCCCGCGCTGGACCTGCTCGAGCCGTTCAGACACTAGCTTGAAGCTCGAATCCAGGCGCTGATTGAGCGTGCTCTGCAACTTTTCATCAACCGTGGCACGCATTTGTTCGAGCTTGGCGGCGTTGTCCTGCTGCAACGTTTGCAGCTGCCGTTCCAAGGTGGTACGCATCTCGCCGATGCGCTGTTCATTGCGTTGGGTGAGCTCGAGCAGACGTTGGTTGAGCGATTCGGCAAAGCGCTGTTGTGACTGCGCGGCCTCCTGGCGGCCGCTGCGGGCATCCTCGATCAACTTTGCCTGCAACGTCACCATGTGCGCATCCGTACGCGTCGTCAGCTCGGCCAACTGCTGGCCAAATGCGAGGATGCGTGCCTCCTGCTGCTGACCGAAGCTTTCCAGTTGTTGGCGCATGTCCTGCAAGCGGCTGCCCAGCAGATCGCTGGCACGCTGTTGCGCCTGTGCGCCTTCCTCACGCGCTTTTCTCGCATCTTCGCCCAGCGCTTCACGCAGCTGGTCCATCCGCGCATCGGTGCGCGAAGACAGGTCGGTAAGATTCCGTGCAAACGCATCAAACTGCTCACGCAGCTCGCCGCGACCGGCACGCGCCTCCTCGCGCAGTGACTGTTCCAGGCGCGAGGCATCCTGACGCCGCGACAACGCTACGATTTGCAGAACTAGGATGACGCACAGCAGTGCGCCGAGGATGATAAATTCCGGAGTCATGCCACCAGTGTAACGGTGCCGGCCTCGGCGGCTGCGCCGAATACGCCGGCCTATCCCCATCGGTGGAGCGCAGCGATGCTGCAACTGTTTGGCCATGCGCGTTCGATCAACGTGCGCAAGGTACTGTGGCTATTGGACGAGCTGGCATTGCCATTCACGCACGATCCGGCCCCCTCGCCCGACGCGCTACGCGCGCTTAACCCGAATGCGTTGGTGCCGGTACTGCGCGATGGCGACTTCGTGCTATGCGAATCCAATACGATCTGCCGCTATCTGGCCACACGTGCCGGTCGCGTCGATCTGCTACCGGCCGAGCCGGCCGCGCGGGCGCGTGTCGAGCAGTGGATGGACTGGCAGGCCACCGAACTCAACAACGCCTGGCGCTACGCGTTTATGGCCAAGGTGCGGCTTAGCCCGGCGTATACCGAGCCCGCGGCGATCGCCGCCAGCCTGGCCGAATGGAACCAGCATATGCGCCTGCTCGATGCACAGCTGGCGCGCGGCGGCCCGTATCTGCTGGGCGAGACCCTCAGCCTGGCCGACATCGTATTGGGGCTATCGACTCAGCGTTGGTACGCCAGTCCGATCGAACGCGTCGAGCTGCCTGCGGTGGCCGCCTACTACGCCCATCTCGGCACCCGCGAAGGCTTCCGCCGCCATGGCTGCAACGGGCTGCCATAACCCCGGACTTGCGCGACGCGACGGGCCGATGGCGGCGCTCAACCGAATCCCTCCAGCACCAGCTTGCCGCAGGCACGGCCGCTCTCAATCAACGCGTGCGCGCGCCGTAGATTCTCCACGCTGATCGCACCGTAATGCGCGCCCAGCGTGCTACGCAGGGTGCCGGCCTCGACCAACGCGGCGATCCGTTCGAGCAGGTGATGTTGGGCGATCATGTCCTCGGTTCCGAACAGCGGCCGGGTAAACATAAATTCCCAGTGCAGCGAGGCGCTCTTGCGCTTGAGCGCCAGTACGTCCAGCGCGGCCGGATCATCAATCAATGCCAGCCGGCCCTGTGGCGCCAGTACCTGGACGATCTGTGCATAGTGCGCGTCGGTATGGGTCAGGCTGGCAATCAGCGGCACCTGCTCAATACCCAGCCGCCGAAGCTCATCGGTCAGCGGCTGCTGGTGGTCGATGACATGATGGGCGCCGAGCGCCTGCACCCAGTCACGGGTTTGCGGGCGCGACGCGGTGCCAATCACGGTCAGCCGGGTCAGCTGACGGGCCAGCTGCACCAGGATCGAGCCAACCCCCCCGGCCGCGCCCACTACCAGCAGCGCCTGGCCCTCGCCGCCATTCTCTGCCACACCGAGCCGGTCAAATAGCAGTTCCCAGGCGGTGATCGAGGTCAACGGCAGCGCCGCGGCGGCGGCATCATCCAGGCTGGCCGGGGCGTGGCCGACGATACGCTCGTCCACCAGCTGATACTCGGCATCGCTGCCGGGCCGGGCGATCGAACCGGCGTACCAGACCCGGTCGCCGGGCTGGAACACACTGACCTCGGCCCCGACCGCGTCGACGATCCCGACCGCATCCCATCCGAGCACGCGCGGGCCTTCGGCCGGCTGGGTGCGGCGGACCTTGGTGTCCACCGGGTTGACTGAAACCGCATGCACCCGTACCCGTAGATCGCGCGGCCCCGGCTCGGGCAGCGGCAGCTCAATCTCGACCAACGCCTGCGGATCGTCGATCGGCAAACCGTGACGGGTATAGGCGATGGCTTTCATGACAGGCACTCCCAAGGAACGGACCGCCATGGTCGGCTGCATCGGCGACGATGAAAACCCGTGCCAGGCTGCGCCGCCCCACAGGCACACGCCGCCGCTGTTCCGCACGCGCACCGATAGTGAGTCCATCGATACCGGCCAATGCCGTGTCCGACCTGCGCGCAACGATCGGCACAGCACGCCTGGTCTTTGCCCATGGCGCGGAAGGCAGGCCCCATGGCGCTCGGTCGGACAGGGTCATGCTCTAAACTCGGCATAGCTTGCCAGGAGTCACCCGCATGCCGTGGATGGGCATTCACAACCTTGGAACTTTTGTTGTTGCGGTGTTGGTCTTCCTGGCGCTGCCTGGGCCTGGCACGTTGGCCCTACTGGCCGCGACCGGCCGCGGCGGGCGCCGCGCGGGTTATACGGCACTGGCCGGACTGCTGCTTGGCGACCAGCTCTTGATGTGGCTGGCGGTGGCTGGGGTGGCGGCGTTGCTGCAGGCCAATCCTCCGCTGTTCCACGCCATGCAGTACCTGGGCGCGGCCTATCTGGCTTGGATGGGTGTGCAGCTACTGCGCACGCCACCGGGCGTGGCGGCCGGCCCGGTGGCGCCGCGCCCGCGCCACCACTTCCGCCAGGGTCTGCTGGTGACCTTGCTTAACCCGAAGGCGATCGTGTTCTACATGGCCTTCTTGCCGCTGTTCATCGACCCGGCCACGCAGCGCGGATTGCCAACGTTCGCCACAATGGCCGCGCTGATCGTACTAATCAGCCTTGGCTACTGCTCGGTACTGATCCTGCTCGGGCACGCGCTGGCGCGGCGTTTGGACCGCCATCCGAAGGCCGCTAGGTGGCTGCGTCGTGGGGCCGGCGTATGCCTGCTAGGCTTTGGGCTGCGCTTGGGAACCAGCGGCTGAGCGCCCCCCCCTCTGTCTGCATGCATGCCCCCAATAAACCTCCCCGAACAGGTCGCGCCACCGTTGGGCGTGCCCCGGGCTGAGCCGCGTGCACTCGCGGGCGTCCATTCTCCAGCGAGCGACGACACGGCCTGCACGTAGCGGCGACCCTGGGCCACGGGCCGCGGGAGTGAGCCGTAGCCCCCGATCGGTGCCTCCCTCGGGCCCCAATGACGCACCGCCAGGTGGCGTTGCTGCACTGCATTCGGCGACACTCGGGGATTGTCCCGTTTTTTTACGAGGTCCGAATGCAGTCCTGGCTCCGCCGCAAGCCCCTCGATCAGGTCACCGTCCATGAAGCCGGTCGACGTCTGGTACCCACGCTCAGCTGGCCCCACCTGGTCGCGCTGGGTATCGGCGCCATCGTCGGCACCGGCATCTATACCCTGATAGGCGTGGGCGCCGACAAGGCCGGTCCGGCGGTGCTACTGTCGTTCGTCGTCGCGGGTCTGGTCTGCGCCTGTGCGGCGTTGGCCTACGCCGAAATGGCCACGCTGATGCCAGCCGCGGGAAGTGCCTACACGTACAGCTACGCCGCGCTCGGCGAGACCATCGCCTGGGTGGTCGGCTGGAGTCTGGTGCTGGAGTACTCGCTGGTGGTCAGCACGGTGGCGGTCGGCTGGTCGGGCTATTTCGTCGGCTTCATGCATTGGGCCGGACTGGAGCTGCCGCAATCGCTGGTCGCCGGGCCGCATGCCGGCGGCGTGATCAACCTGCCGGCGGTGCTGATTACCTTCGTGGTGGCCGGAATGCTGATCGCAGGCACCAAGGAAAGCGCCACCCTCAACGCCGTGCTGGTGGTGGTCAAGTTGATTGCACTGGCGGTGTTTGTGGCGCTGGCGTTACCGGCCTTCGACAACGCCCACTTGCAACCCTTCATGCCTTACGGCTTTTCCAAGTCGATCGGGCCAGACGGCGCCGAGCATGGCGTGATGGCCGCTGCGGCGATCATCTTCTTCGCCTTCTATGGCTTCGATGCGATCTCCACGGCCGCCGAAGAGACCAAGAATCCTGGCCGCGACCTGTCGATCGGCATCATTGGCTCAATGATCGGCTGCACGCTGATCTACGTGCTGGTAGCGCTGGCCGCGGTTGGCGCGCTGAGCTATACGGTGTTCGGCAAGAGTGCGGAGCCGCTGGCGCTGATCCTGCGCGATCTTGGTCACGGGAAAGCGGCCGCGGGGATCGGCATCGCCGCAGTGATCGCGCTGCCGACCGTGCTGCTGGCGTTCTTGTACGGGCAGAGCCGGATCTTCTTTGTGATGTCGCGCGACGGACTGCTGCCGCGTGAGCTGTCCAAGGTCAATCCGCGCACCGGCACCCCGGTCGCGACCACGCTGTTCACCGCGATCCTGGTCGCGATCCTGGCCGGAGTGGCGCGGCTGGACGAAATCGCCGCCCTGGCCAACGCCGGTACGCTGGTCGCGTTCATTGCGGTGTCGGCCTGCCTGCTGGTCCTGCGCCGGCGCGCGCCTGGGTTGACGCGCAGCTTCCGCACGCCGCTGGCGTGGGTGGTCGGGCCAGTCGCGATCGCCGGCTGCCTGTACCTGTTCTGGAGCCTGCCCAGCCGCACTCAGCTGTGGTTCCTGGTTTGGAATGCGTTCGGGTTGCTGGTCTACCTGATCTACGGTCGCAACCACGCATTACTCGGACGGACACGGGGATGAAACCGCGCCCGTGGCGGACGGCGCTGCGCAACGGGCTACAGTTCGGCCTGGTCAGCGCAGTCGGCTACCTGATCGGGCTCGGTGTCGGCAAGGCATTGCATAGCAACTCGCCCGCGATCGGCGCACTGTGGTGCGCGATCGCCGCAATGAGCGTGTTGCAAGATACCTTCAGCGCCGCGCGCGGGGCCGCGCGCGGACAGATCGTCGGCACCGGTATCGGCGCGATGATCTCTGCACTGTACCTGCAGGTGCTGTCCTACAGCGGCATCGGCCTGGCGGTGTGCATCGGCGCGACCGTGTTGGCCTGCCACTTGACCCGCTTCGCCGAGGACAGCCGCTCGGCGGCGATCAACGTGGCGGTGATCATGATCATCTCCAGCCAGCATCCGGACCTCAACCCGTTCGCCAACGCGGCACTGCGGTTCCTGGAGGCGTGCATGGGTACGGTGGCCTCGATCGTGGTGATGTATCTGTGGTACCGGCAGCGCTATCTGCGTCAGACAGATTGAGCGTTCCCGGCGCGCGCGCCGGGAACGCTTCATCGCACGCAAAGCGCAGACCTACCCGGCCCCATCCAGCGCGCGGCGCAACGCCGCGACCGCGGCAACACCGGTGGCGGTCCAGTCTGGCTCCAGCCCAACCAATGCCGGATTGTGCCAACGCATCGCCGAACGCACGCGCTGCTTGGCCGAGGCATGTAGATCGCGCACGCCCGTACGCTGCACCAGCGCGGTGACGTTGGTCACGGTAAGGCCGGCACCGGCCATCACCTCGATGCGTCCATCCGCTTGAGCCACGCACGCGGCGATCGTCTCGGTGCCTTCCGGCGCGCCCGCACGCGCGCCGGAGGTCAGTACCCGCCGGCAGCCGAGCGCAATCACGTGCTCCAGTGCCTGCATCGGATCGCGCGCCGCGTCGAAAGCGCGATGAAAGGTGACATCGAGTCCGGCCGCGGCTTGCACCAGCGCGCGGCACAGCGCCATGTCGATACCGCCGTCGGCATCCAGCGCGCCAATCACCACACCGTCGCAGCCCAGCCGCACGCACAGTTCGATATCGCGCAGCATTGTGTCGCACTCGTGCGGGGCATACAAAAAGTCACCCGCACGCGGGCGCACCAGCACGTGCAGGCCGATGCGCAGACGCTCACGCGCCAGCGCCAGCGTGCCATACGACGGCGTGCAGCCGCCCTCCCCCAGGTTCTCGCACAGTTCGACCCGGTCGGCGCCGCCGTCCTGTGCCGCCAATGCCGAGCCGAGCGCATTGGCGGCTATTTCCAACCGCAGCGCACTCACGAGGCGGTCGCGTAGGTCGACGCCGAGTCACGCAGCGCATCCTGGCGCTGCGCGTCGCAAACCGCGTAGACAAAACCTTGGTGCAGCGCGTAGGCGCCGACGTCACCGTGCTTGTTCAAAGCCAGGAAGCAGACTTGCAGGGTCTTGCTGGCCTCCGGACGCTTTTTCACCACGCGCGCGATCGCCTCGCGGCAGGCTTGTTCCGGTGAGCGGCCCTGGCGCATCAACTCGACGACCAGAAAGCTGGCGGCGTTGCGGATCATTTCCTCGCCTACGCCCGAGGCAGTAGCGCCACCCACGTCGTTGTCCACGTACAGGCCGGCACCGATGATCGGGCTGTCACCGACCCGGCCGTGCAGCTTCCAGGCCATCCCACTGGTGGTGCAAGCCCCCGCCAAGCGGCCGCTGCGGTCGATCGCGAGCATACCCAGCGTGTCATGGTTCTCCTGGTTGCCCGGGATCAGCCGACGCTCAGCGTTGATCTGCGGCTGATACTGAGACGTCTTGCGCCACTCTTCCCAGGCACGTTTGGCCTGCGCGGTCAGCAGCGGTGTCTTCGAAAAACCCTGTTCCAGCGCAAACTGCTGCGCACCCTGCCCGACCAACAGCACGTGCGAGGATTTTTCCATCACCGCGCGTGCGACCGAGATCGGATGCGCGATGTCTTCGATCGCCGCAACCGCGCCACAGCGTCCATCGCCGTCCATGATGCTGGCGTCCAGGGTCAGCACACCCTCACGGTCAGGATATCCGCAATGGCCGACGGTCGGATTGCACAGCTCACTCTCGACCCAGCGTGCGCCCGCTTCCACCGCATCCAGCGCACGGCCACCGCTCGCCAATACCTTCCAGGCGGCCTGGTTGGCCGGCACCCCGAAATCCCAGGTGGATACCACCCGGGCGCCGACCGCGCTGTCGCCGCCGGCGCTCTTAACTCATTATTATTTCTTTTTAAAGGTATTTATTTTGAGTTGTGTTGGCCAACACACACACACACACAAAAAGTGAACAACCAACCAACTTCCTATGATGCTTGTGTTTTATAACTTTTCTACCCGCACACTCGTCTTGCACGTATATATATACATATTATTTTTTTGTTTCATTTTAT
>Cebus_capucinus_imitator_PRJNA485217_SSR047__coassemble_1409_pt1 | contig 14478 bp, 11 predicted proteins | sample Cebus_capucinus_imitator_PRJNA485217_SSR047__metabat2_high_PE_004 | metagenome-assembled genome bin Cebus_capucinus_imitator_PRJNA485217_SSR047
GGGGGCAGGGCGGCGGCGGACGTGGAGGTCATAATGGGCGCCTGCGAGGTCGGCACGAGCTTAGCAAAACAGTGAATGCGTCAAGAATACGCAAAGGACAGCATCCACGACTGGAAGCGGGGAGGTGTGGGCTGCATAGGGGCAGGTGCTGGCGGCAATGAACGGGGCACCCGCTAAGCGGATTTCCGTTGCATGGTAGGCCGGGTATTGATGAGTGCCTGAGAGCATTGCATCAACAGGCGGGCAAGGTATTGTGGGTTACGTTGTTGCAAAAATAAAAAGCCCACGGTAGCGTGCCCGCGAGCCTATCGAGTTGTTCGCATGGCCCTCCCGCCGCTGGTTGGCCTACCGACTGACCGCAACATGATCCAAGCACAGCCGTTTCTCACCACGGGCGAGAAGTACGTGCGCGCGGTGGTGGAGGGCGCCGGTGCCACCCCTGTGTTACTGCCCACGCTGCTGTCGACGTTCACGCCGAGCCATTGGCTAGATCACCTCGATGGTCTGTTGCTCACCGGGGCGGTCAGTAACATTGAGCCGCATCACTATGGTTCCGAACCGAGCTGGGCCGGCAACCTACACGATCCGGCGCGGGACGCTACCACGCTGAAGCTGATCCCGCAGGCGCTGGCGCGGGGGCTGCCGATTCTCGCGATCTGTCGTGGCTTGCAGGAAGTCAATGTCGCTCTCGGCGGCACGCTTCATCAGAATGTACACGAAGTGGTTGGACTAGCCGACCATCGTCAGGATGCTGAGGCCGCGCTAGAAATTCAGTATGGCCCAGCGCATCCGGTGATTCTGCGGCGGCAGGGAATGCTTGCCGGTATCGCCGGTACTGAACAAGTTCAGGTCAATTCGCTGCATGGGCAGGGTATTGCTCGACTGGGTAACGGACTGGAGGTGGAGGCGACCTCGCCGGACGGACTGATCGAGGCGGTCCGCGGTGCCGGCGCTGGATTTCTGCTGGCGGTGCAGTGGCACCCGGAGTGGCGGGTCACCGAGAATCCATTCCACCTGGGGATCTTCCACGCCTTCGGCGAGGCCTGCCGCCGTCACGCCACCCAACGTACGCACTGAATTCTGATGAACGACCGTCCGCGAGCACGCAAGACTTCCCAACTCAAGCCCGAAAGCGCATTGCTGCGCTGGCTTAAAGACCGCCGCATCACTGAGGTCGAGTGCCTGGTGCCGGATATCACGGGTAATGCGCGTGGTAAAATTATTCCGGCTGATAAATTCAGCCATGACTACGGTACCCGGCTGCCTGAGGGCATCTTCGCCACCACTGTTACCGGCGACTATCCGGACGATTACTATGAGCTGACGTCACCATCAGATTCGGACATGCACCTGCGCCCGGACCCCGAGACGGTGCGGATGGTGCCATGGGCGGCCGACCCGACCGCGCAGATCATCCACGACTGCTACACCCGCGACGGCACGCCGCATGACCTGGCTCCACGCAACGTATTGCGCCGCGTGCTTGACGCGTACGCCGCAGAGGGCTTACAGCCGGTAGTGGCGCCGGAGCTGGAGTTCTTCTTGGTGCAGAAAAATACTGACCCGGATTTTCCATTACGGCCGCCGGCCGGACGCTCGGGTCGCGCCGAGACGGCACGCCAGTCTTACTCGATCGACGCGGTCAACGAGTTCGATCCGATCCTGGACCTGATGTACGACTACTGCGATGCGATGGAGTTGGACGTGGATACGCTGATCCACGAGTCCGGCGCGGCGCAGCTTGAGGTGAACTTCACTCACAACACCGCGATGTCGCGTGCAGACCAGGTGTTCCTGTTCAAGCGCACGATGCGCGAGGCGGCGATGCGCCACGGGGTCTATGCCACGTTTCTGGCCAAACCCATGGAAAACGAACCGGGCAGTGCGATGCACATTCATCAGAGCCTGGTGGATGTGCGCGACGGCCGTAACGTGTTCAGTGGACATGACTCGGGTGGATTCAGTCAGACCTTCGCGCATTATCTGGGCGGGTTGCAGAAATACGTTCCAATGGGCATGGCGTTCTTTGCACCCAATGTCAATTCTTACCGCCGACTGATGTTCGGTGAGGTCTCGCCGAGCAATGTGCTTTGGGGCTATGACAACCGTACCTGTGGGTTACGGGTGCCCTTCGATACGCCGGAGAACATGCGCGTGGAGAGCCGCTTTGCCGGCTCGGATGCCAATCCATACCTGGCAATGGCGGCGACGCTGGCCTGTGGTCTGCTTGGCATCCGCGAGAAGCTCTCTCCGACAGAACCGATCACGGGTAGTGGCAAGGAGGAGGGCTACGATCTGCCGCGCTCACTGGGTGAGGCCTTGGACGAGCTAGAGGGCTGCGCCGCGTTGCAGGAGATGCTCGGGCCCCGCTTCGTGCGGGCTTACGTATCGGTCAAACGCAAAGAGTATGAGACGTTCTTCCGAGTCATCAGCTCGTGGGAGCGTGAGTTTTTGCTGTTGAACGTGTGAGCGCATGTCGGTGCTGTGCAAAGCGCGGCGTTCGCCTACGAGCGCGGTTCGGTTGCGATGGCGCCTTGTCGGGCATTTTCAATTCTGAGAGAGACTGCTGCCGCACACCAGCATCGGCAAACTTTTGGAGGCGGAATGGATTCACTACAGACCTTGCAGGCGCTTGACGCGGCCCATCACCTGCATCCGTTCAGTGACAATGCCGCATTGGCGCTGAAGGGCACGCGCATCCTGACCCGTGGGGATGGCGTCTATGTTTGGGACGCGGACGGCCGCAAGCTGCTCGACGCTTTTGCCGGGCTGTGGTGCGTCAATATCGGCTACGGTCGTGCCGAGCTGGGCGAGGCCGCGGCCAGGCAAATGCGCGAGCTGGCCTACTACAACAGCTTTTTCCAGTGCACCACCGAGCCGACGGTGCGGTTGGCCGCCAAGCTTGCCGAGTTGGCGCCGGGTGACCTTAATCACGCTTTCTTCACTAACTCCGGTTCGGAGGCCAACGACACTATCGTGCGGCTGGTGCGCCACTTCTGGGCCGTGCAAGGACGTCCGCACAAGCAGGTATTCATCGCCCGTCACGATGGCTATCACGGTACTACGGTGGCCAGCGCCAGCCTTGGCGGAATGAAGGGCATGCATCGGCAGGGGGGGTTACCGATCCCGGGCGTCGTCCACATCGATCCCCCATACGGATTCGGCGACGCGGGCGATCTCGATCCAGAGGAGTACGGCCTGCTGGCCGCGCGCCGGTTAGAGAATAAGATTCTCGAACTCGGTCCAGACCACGTGGCTGCTTTCATCGGCGAACCGATTATGGGAGCGATTGGGGTCTATATCCCGCCCCGTAGCTATTGGCCAGAGATCGAACGGATCTGCCGCAAGTACGACGTGTTACTGATAGCTGATGAGGTGATATGTGGTTTTGGCCGCACCGGGCAGTGGTTCGGTGCGCAGTATTTTGGTTTTCAGCCGGACGTGATGACGATTGCCAAGGGTCTTACCTCCGGCTATGTCCCGCTCGGGGCGGCGTTGTTCAATGATCGAGTGGCGGGGATATTGAAGGCGCAGGGCGGTGAGCTTGCGCACGGATGTACCTATTCGGGGCATCCAGTATGCGCTGCAGTGGCGCTGGAGAATCTGCGGATCATGCAAGAAGAGCGGATTGTGGAGCGCGCGCGCGAACAGGTCGCCCCGTACCTGGCCCAGCGTTGGGCTGAGCTGGGCGAGCATCGTCTGGTCGGCGAGGCGCGCATTGCTGGGTTGATGGGGGCGTTGGAGCTGGTGCCGGACAAACGCCAGCGAGCCTATTTCGATACACGCGGTAAGGTCGGTGCGGTGTGCCGCGACTTTGCACTCGGTCGTGGCTTGATCTTGCGGGCCACCTTTGACGCCATGCTGTTGTCACCGCCGCTGGTGCTGGACTGCGCCCAGGTTGACGAGCTGTTCGACAAAGCCTGGCAGGCGCTTGAGGATACCGCCGAAGCGCTGGGCAAATAGCGGTTTGCTGGTACGCTGACATGATTCCGGTCGCTGACCGGTTCCCCCATCCATATTCACCGGGATCCTAGGGAGACCACGATGAAGCTGCGAATCTTGACCGTTGCCCTCGCCACTACTTTGCTCGCTGCCTGCGGCGGCAAGCCCGACGCCGGTGCCGGCAGTCAGGCCGCTGGCAGCGAGGAGAAAGTACTTAACGTCTATAACTACTCCGATTACATCGCTGAGGACACTGTCCCAAACTTTGAAAAGGCCACCGGCATCAAAGTCGTCTATGACGTCTTTGACAGCGACGAGATGGTTGAGGCCAAGCTGTTGGCCGGTGGCAGCGGCTACGACGTGGTAGTGCCGACACTGAACTTCTTCGGCCGCCAGATCAAAGCCGGAGTGTTTCTGCCGCTGGACAAGAGCAAGATCCCGAACTTGGCTAATCTCGATCCGGATGTGATGAAGCGCATCGCGCAGCTGGATCCGGACAACAAATACGGCGTGCCGTACATGATCGGCACCACCGGCATCGGCTACAACGTCGATAAACTCAAGGCACGTTTCGGCGGCAGCACCGACATTGCCAATAGCTGGGACCTGGTGTTCAAGCCGGAGAATCTGAGCAAACTCAAAGACTGTGGCGTGACGATCCTTGATACGCCCTCTGACATGCTGCCGATCGCGTTGAACTACCTCGGACTGGACCCGCACAGCCAAAAGCCGGAGGACTTGCAGAAGGCGGCTGCGCTGATCGAGTCAATTCGTCCTTACGTGCAGAACTTCCACTCCAGTCAGTATGTCAGCTCGCTGGCCAATGGCAGCACCTGCCTGGCGGTGGGCTGGTCCGGCGACATCATTCAGGCACGCGATCGTGCCAAGGAAGCTGGCAACGGCGTGCATGTGGCCTACTCGATCCCGAAGGAGGGGGCGCCACAATGGTTCGACATGTTGGCGATTCCGAAGGATGCCAAGCACCCGGAGAACGCCTATGCGTTCATCAATTATCTGTTGACCCCGAAGGTTGCAGCGGCCAACACCAACTTTATCCACTATGCCAACCCGGTGCCGAAAGCAAGCGAGTATGTGTCCGCGGAAATCCGCAATGATCCAACCATCTATCCACCCGAAGCGGTAAAGGCCAAGATGTTCACCTACGCGATCAACCCGCCCGAGGTCGAGCAGCTATACACGCGGCTGTGGACGGAGATTAAGACCGGGCATTGAATTTTAGCGTCCGATAGCGTGAGCAAAGGGCGGCTCCGTGCCGCCCTTTCGCAAACTGCCGTATACAGCCTGAAGGCGAGACGGCAAAGACTGTAGTTCAGTGTTTTATCTGCACCAGGCAGTACGATTAAGAGTAAAGTAGCGCACTTTCACCTCCTGTCGTCCGTTGGTTGCGGAGACGCCGACGACCGTAATTGCAAGGAACCTGGCATTGAGTAGCTCACAAGAAGATCAGGCTCGCCAACACACGGCACATGTCGCCGACGGTGATGACACCCCGCCATCGCCGCTGGCTAACCCCAAGGTCAAGTGGACACTGATCATCATCGGCGTGGTCGTGCTGGTGTTGCTGCTGGTGTGGCTGGTGCATTGGCTGCTGGTCGGCCGTTATCTACAAGAGACCAACAACGCTTATCTGAAGGCCGATGCAGTGGCGGTCGCGCCGCGAGTCAACGGTTACGTCACCGATGTGTTTGTCAAGGATAACCAGTGGGTCAAGGCCGGCGAGCCGCTGTTGCAGATCGATCCGCGCACTTATCAGGCCCAGCTTGAGCAAGCCGAGGCTGCCATTGCGGTCAGGCAGTCCGACATCGCAGCTGCCCGGGCCAACGTGCACGTCAGTGATGCGCAGCGGGTACAGGCGGACACTCAGATCACCTCGGCCCGAGCCAGTCTGACGCTGGCCAAAGCTGAGGTCACGCGCTTCACGCCGCTGGCCGCCTCCGGCGCTGACACGCCTGAGCATCTAGAAAGCCTGCGGCACGACTTACAGCGCGCCCAGGCCCAGTATGACGGTGCGTTGGCCCAGGCGAAGGCCGCTGAGAGTCAATCGACCGCTGCCGAGGCGCAGCTAGGGCAGGCCCAGGCCGCACTCAAGCAGGCCCAAGCGGATGCCGACGCGGCGCGGCTGGCGGCTAATGACACCCGTCTGAGTGCGCGCATCGACGGTCGGATCGGCAACAAGACCGTGCAGGTCGGTCAGTTCGTCGCCGCAGGTACGCGCACGATGACGGTGATGCCCGTCGAGGACCTGTACCTTGAAGCCAACTTCAAGGAAACCCAAATGGGATTGATGCGTCCCGGACAGCCTGCTGAGATTGAGGTTGATGCACTGTCCGGAGTGACCTTGCATGGGACTGTGGAGAGCATCTCACCGGGCACGGGCTCGCAGTTCGCGTTGCTGCCGCCGGAGAATGCGACCGGCAATTTCACCAAGGTTGTGCAGCGGGTGCCCGTGCGGATTCGGGTTGATGCCGGTGCCGAAGCACGCAAGGTGCTTGTGCCGGGCATGTCGGTGGAGGTGACCGTCGACACGCGTTCGGCTAAAGAGGGTAAGAGCCGAGCCGAGGATGAGGCCGAGCGCGGTGGCGCCAAGGGCGGGGCGGGGCCGTGAGCGCGCCCGCGGTTGCGTCGGCTGTCGGCCGCCCGGGCAAGGCCGACGCTGGTGCCTGGCTCGCGGTAGCCGCCGGCACCATCGGTTCGTTCATGGCGACCTTGGACATTTCGATCGTCAACGCCGCGTTGCCGACGATCCAGGGCGAAGTCGGTGCCAGCGGCACCGAGGGGACTTGGATCTCTACTGCCTATCTGGTCTCGGAGATCGTGATGATCCCGCTGGCCGGCTGGTTCGTGCGTACGCTGGGATTGCGCAATTTCCTGCTGATTTGCGCAATCATTTTCACTGCGTTCTCGGTGGTGTGTGGGCTGTCTACGACGCTACCGATGATGATCCTGGGCCGCGTCGGCCAGGGGTTCGCTGGCGGTGCGTTGATCCCGACCGCGCTGACCATTGTCGGAACCCGGTTGCCGCCGGAACAGCAGACCCAGGGCACCGCGTTGTTTGGCATGACCGTGATTCTGGGGCCGGTGATCGGCCCGCTGCTCGGCGGATGGTTGGCCGAGAACGTCAGCTGGCACTACGCGTTCTTTATCAACGTGCCGATCTGCGCCGGCCTGGTGGCGCTGTTATTGCTCGGTCTCAAACACGAGAAAGCGGATTTTGCGGGGTTGCTACGGGCCGACTGGCTCGGCATCGCCGGGATGACCGCTGGGCTGGGCGCGCTGACCGTGGTGCTTGAGGAGGGCCAGCGCGAACGCTGGTTTGAGTCCGAGATGATCATCATGCTGTCGCTGGTGTCGTTTTTCGGTTTCTGTGCGTTGATCCTGGCGCAGTTTATTCAGCGTCAGCCGGTGGTTCGGTTGTCGATCCTGCGAAACCGGGCCTTTTTTTCGGTGTTCGTCATGGTGGCGGTGGTGGGCATGATCCTGTTCGGGGTCATGTACATGATCCCGCAGTTCCTGGCAACAATCGCCGGCTACAACACTGAGCAGGCCGGTTACGTGCTACTGCTCGGCGGCCTGCCAACCGTACTGTTGATGCCGCTGATGCCCTGGATGCTGGGCAACATCGATGTGCGGCTGATGGTGGGGGTGGGCATGGCTGCGTTCGCCGGTGCCTGTTTCGTTAATCTGGGGCTGACCGCCGACAGTGTCGGCAAGCACTTTGTGATCGGCCAGTTGTTGCAGGGCGTCGGACTGGCTTTTGCAATGATGGCGCTGAATCAGGCGGCGATTACTGCGGTACCGCCGGACCTGACTGGCGATGCCTCGGGCTTGTTCAACGCCGCTCGTAATCTGGGAGGCTCGATTGGCCTGGCGCTGATTTCGACCTTTCAGGAGCGCCGGCTGACTTATCACGTGCAGACGATCGGCAGCTCCACCACCGCCAACTCGCCGCTGGCGCAGGACTACCTACACAGTGTTAGCACGCAGTTGCAGGGCGGTGCTGGCGATCCGTCGATGCAGGCGGTCGGCCGGATTGCTCAGTTGGTGCAGCAGCAGGCGCTGGTGATGACCTATAACGACCTGTTCTGGATTTTCGGCATGATCGTGGTGGCCACGTTTCCGCTGATCTTCATGCTCAAGCCGCTGCCGAAGGGCGGCGGAACCATGGTGATGCACTGATGACTTCTCGTTTACCGTTCCGTCCGTGTTTGCTGCTGCCGGCGGTGCTGCCGTTGCTGCTTTCTGCCTGCATGCTGGGCCCGGACTACGTCCGCCCCGAGGTGGCTGGTGACGCTCTGGCGCAGCACCGCCTGCCGCGTGCCGATCCGGCTGTGGTGACCTCCGCTCCGCCACCGCAACGTTGGTGGCTACCGCTGGGCGACGCCCAGTTGACCGGGCTGATTGAGCAGGCGTTAGCCAATAGTCCGGATCTGCGTGCCGCACACGCACGCGTGGAGGCGTCGCGTGCGCTGGTCCAGCAACGTCGTGCCGAGCGGCTGCCCAGCGTGGCAGCCAGTGCCGGCTATGTGCGCGCGCAGCCACCGGATTCGATCACCGACACGGTACGCAAGGTCGGTTCGGCTGACTCGCAGCTGCAGGGACTGGACTTGGACGATGTCAAGTTCTATACCGCCGCGTTTGATGCAAGCTGGGAGCTGGACCTGTTTGGCCGCCGTCGCCGTGCACAGCAGGAAGCACAGGCGCAAGCGGAAGCCGACCAGGCTCAGCTGGCCGATGCGCAAGTCCAGCTCGCCGCCGAGGTCGGCAAGGTCTACGCCAATTACCGTGGCACCCAAGAGCGCTTGGCAATCGCCAGCGAAAGCCGCGACAAGGCCGCGCAGATGCTGGCGTTGACGCGGCAGCGGCGCGAGCGCGGCGCGGCCACACAGATGGACGTGGAGCGCGCGCTAACGCAGCTGCGCCAGCAAGAGGCGGTTATTCCGGACCTGCAAGCCACGTTGCAAGAATCACTCGACCAGCTGGCGTTGATGACCGGGCGTGTGCCCGGTGCGTTGGATGCCAGCTTGGCCGCTTCACGGCCACTGCCAACGTTGCCCGCAGTAGTGCCGGTCGACGACGCGGCCGCGTTGATCCGGCGGCGTCCGGACGTGCGCCAGGCCGAGCGTCAGCTGGCGGCCTCTTCGGCCAAAATTGGTCAGGCGCTGTCGGCGTATTTTCCGCAGGTCAAGCTGTACGGCGTGCTTGGTATGGGGGCGACCTCGCCGAGCGGCCTCAATGCGAGTTCGGCCGCGACGATGGTCGCGCCGATGCTGCAGTGGAACCTGTTCGACTTCGGTAAAACCCGTGCGCAAGTCGCGCAGGCCCGAGCCGGCTATCAAGCCTATGCGGCCAGCTACGAATCCAAAGTATTGGCTGCGCTGCAGGATGCCAACAGTGCACTGGCTCGTTTTGGTGCCTCGCGCAGGACCGTGGTGACGGCGGGCGAGGCCAGCGAAGCGGCCTCGCGCTCCTCGGACCTGGTGCAGCAGCGCTACCGTGCCGGCGCCACGTCGTTGATTGATGCGCTCGATGTGCAACGCCAGCAGCTGTCCGCGCGCGACAGCCTGGCGCAAGCGCAGTTGAAGCTACTGGTGGACTATATTGGCCTGCAGAAAAGCTTGGGGCTGGGCTGGCAGGCGCCGGAGCAGACGGCAGCAAAGTAGCCGCCGCCCTTTCGCGCGACCGTGCGGTCCAGCCGCACTACCAGCCGCACTATAAGCGCAGGGAGGTGCGGTGGCGCAGGTGCCACCTGCCGAGTGATCGTGCGCGCGCTTGCCCGTCACGATCCCGCCGCTACACTGGCGCCCGGCGGGCTGCTGGGTAAAGCGCGGCGCCCGCGATCCTTCAGCTATCAGGAGTGTCCATGGCGTCGACCGAGGCCCCGCCGCAGAGCCCGCCACGTCCCGCTGCTGCGCCCGAGCGCGGCTATTTGTCCATTAGCAGCGTGCGCAAGGAATTTGACGGTTTCGTTGCGCTCGACGACGTCAGCCTGGAGGTCAATCAAGGCGAGATCTTTGCGCTGCTGGGCGGGTCCGGCAGTGGCAAGTCCACGCTGCTGCGTTGCCTGGCGGGGTTTGAGACGCCGACCCGAGGACGGATCGTGCTCGACGGGCAGGGGATTGACGCAATGCCGCCTTATGAGCGGCCGATCAACATGATGTTCCAGTCCTATGCGCTGTTTCCGCATATGACGGTCGAGCAGAACATTGCCTTTGGCTTGAAGCAGGACGGGCTAGGTAAGGACGCGGTACGCCGGCGCGTCGGCGAGATGCTGGAGCTGGTGCAGCTTGGCACGCTGGCGAAGCGCAAGCCGCACCAGCTCTCTGGGGGGCAGCAACAGCGCGTGGCGTTGGCGCGTTCGCTCGCCAAAGGGCCCAAACTGCTGCTGTTGGACGAACCGATGGGGGCGCTCGACAAGAAGTTGCGTTCCAAAATGCAGCTGGAGCTGGTCAACATTATTGAGAGCTCCGGCGTGACCTGCGTAATGGTTACCCACGACCAGGAGGAGGCGATGACGATGGCGACGCGGATCGCACTGATGGAGCACGGCAGAATCCGCCAGGTGGGCACGCCCGGTGATATCTACGAGTCGCCAAACAGCCGTTTTGCCGCCGAGTTCATTGGCTCAGTCAACATGGTGGAAGGCGTGATCGGTGAGGACCTGCCGGACCATGTCACCGTGGTTAGCCCGCAGTTCCCGGTGCCGATCTACATCAGTCATGGCATCACCGGTGTGGAGGGGCAGGAAGTGGCTTTTGCGGTGCGTCCGGAAAAGGTGTGGATTACTCAGGATGAGCCTCAGCAGCGGTACAACAAGGCGCGCGGGACGATCGAAGACATTGCCTATTTCGGCAGTCACTCGATCTTCCACGTGCGACTGCCCAGTGGTCTGACATTGCAATCCAACTTTGCCAACCAGAAACGTTGGGATAGTGAAGGCATGACCTGGGGAGACGCGGTCTGGGTGTGGTGGGACGACAATGATGGTGTGGTACTGACCTCATGAAGCTGAGTGCACTTACGCGCCGTCTACCCAGCGCTCGCTGGGCGGTGATTGCGCCACCTTACGTGTGGATGCTGGTGTTTTTCGCGATTCCGTTCTTAATCGTGCTACGCATCTCATTCTCGCAGAAGGCCAATGCGATGCCGCCGTACACCGCGTTGCTGGAGTACGTGGACAATGCGGTATCGCTGCGGCTTAACCTAGACAATTACTTGTCGCTGCTACGCGACAATCAGTACCTGGACGCCTACCTCAGCTCGATCCAGATTGCGGCGGTTTCCACGCTGCTGACCTTGTTGATCGGCTATCCGCTGGCGTACGTGATCGCGCGGATGTCGCCGGCCGCGCGCAATGTAGCGATGATGCTGGTGGTGTTGCCGTCGTGGACGTCATTTCTGATCCGGGTCTATGCCTGGATCGGGATCCTCGACAGCAATGGCATCCTCAATCGAGTGCTGCTGGGACTCGGACTGATCGATTCTCCGCTGCACATTCTATACACCCCGGTGGCGGCCTACATTGGCATCGTCTACTGCTACCTGCCGTTCATGGTGCTGCCGTTGTACGCCAACCTGGTCAAGCACGATCAGCGCCTGCTTGAGGCTGCCTATGATCTTGGCGCGGCGCCGTGGAAGGCGTTTGTCAGTATCACCTTGCCATTGTCGCGCAACGGAATCGTAGCCGGCTGCATGCTGGTGATGATTCCCACGGTCGGTGAATTCGTGATCCCCGAGATGCTGGGAGGGCCAGACACGCTGATGATCGGTCGGGTGCTCTGGGGCGAGTTCTTCAACAACCTCAACTGGCCCAAGGCCTCGGCGGTGGCGATCGTCATGCTGATCACGCTGCTGATCCCGATCCTGATCTTCAACCGTTACCAGCAGCGTGAGCTGGAAGGACGGCTGACATGAGCGCCTCTCGTGGCAGCCGGATCGGCAACGGACTCGTGCTCGGCTTCGGCTTCGGCTTCCTGTACCTGCCGATTCTGTTGCTGATCGTCTATTCGTTCAATGTTTCGCGCCTGGCGACGGTCTGGGTCGGGTTTTCGACCAAGTGGTACGGCGAGCTGCTGCGCGACAGGCAGATGCTGGATGCGGCCTGGATCAGCCTGAAGGTCGCGTTCTGGACCGCGACCACCTCGATGGTGATCGGCACAATGGCGGCGATGGCGATGACGCGCATGCACCGCTTCCCAGGCAAGACCGCACTTGCCGCGCTAATCACCGCGCCGTTGGTAATGCCCGAGGTAATTATCGGATTGTCGATCCTGCTGTTGCTGATCTCAGTGGGAGGAGGTCTCGGCATCGCGCCCAAGGGTATAACCGCGATCTGGGCGGCACACGTGACCTTTACCTTGTCGTTTGTGACCGTGGTGGTGTCCTCGCGCCTACGCGAGCTTGATCGCTCGTTAGAGGAGGCTGCGATGGATTTGGGTGCGAACCGACTCAAGGTGTTCTTGCTGATTACTCTGCCGATCATCGCGCCGGCGCTGGTATCCGGCTGGTTGCTGGCGTTCACGCTGTCGCTGGATGACGTGGTGATTGCCAGCTTCGTCGCCGGGCCGGATTCGACGACGCTACCCATTAAGGTCTTTTCTTCGGTACGGATGGGGCTGAGCCCGAAGATCAACGCGCTGGCGACCATCCTGGTTCTGGCGGTATCGGTGGCCGCAGCGATCGGCTGGTGGATCATGGCACGCAATGAAAAGCGCCGGCAGCAGGACATGCAGCTGGCGCTGCAGGATGGCACTTAGGGGGCGGCTACAGCCAACGGGCGCGCTTGAACAGCCGATACAGCAGCAGGCAAGACACCGCTACCAAGCCTACCAGAATAGGGTAAGACCAGCGCCCTCCAAGCTCGGGCATGTGCGCAAAGTTCATGCCATACCAGCCGGTGATCAGCGTCGGCACGGCCAGCAACGCAGCCCAGGCGCCCAGCCGCTTGACCGTCTCGCCCTGCGCCAGCGTGACCAGCGACAGATTCACGCTCAGCGCAGTGCCTAACATCTCACGCAACGTGTCGATCGCGTCATTGATGCGTACCGCGTGGTCGAGCACATCGCGCAGGTAGACCGCAATCTCATGTGGGACCAACGGGCCAGGATTGCGTTTGAGATGGGCCAGTACGTCCTGCAAGGGCGCTACTACCAGCCGCATCTTGTTGAGCTCGCGCTTGAGCTCGTACAGCCGCACCACCGTACGGCGCTTGTAACTTTCCGCAAAGATATCCTGCTCCAACGCCTCCAGGGTGTCGCGAAACCCATCCATGATGGGCAAGTAGTTGTCGACTACGAAGTCGAGAATTCCGTACAGCGCGTACGCCGGCCCGAGCGTGAGCATTGCCGGCTCCCGCTCCATCCGCTCACGTACCGGCGTATAGGACAGCGAGGCGCCGTGGCGCACGGTCAGCAAAAAGCGCTGGCCGAGAAAGGCGTGGGTTTCGCCGTAGCGGATCCGCTCATCGACCAACTGCGCAGTGTTGACCACGGCGAACAGCGAGTTGCCATAGCTCTCGACCTTAGGACGCTGGTGGGCCTTCAGCGTGTCCTCAATTGCCAGATCATGCAGCCCAAATTCGGATTGCAGCAGCCGCAGCACGTCCTCGTCAGGCTCGTATAAGCCGACCCAGACGAAGCCGCGGCTGTCGCGCTGCAGTTCCTCGCTGATCTGCTCCAGGCTGATGTCGTGACGCTGACCTTGGTCGTCGTAATACGCGCAGGTAATTACGCAGGCAGGATTTTCGGAGTGGCGCCGATGCAATTGATTCATGCTGCGCATCCTGCGTCAGCAAGGCGATGCCTGACAAGTAACGGTGCTACCTGGCGCGGTCGCAGCCCTAAACCTCTTGTCGGGCACGGCCCAGCGTGAGGCTCAGGGCCGCATGCACCGGCAACAACAGTGCAATCCACTGCAGATTGAATTGCGGCTGGACTGAAAACCAGTGGATCACCAGCGCTAGCACAGCGCAAGCCACGATCAGCCATAGCACAATACCAAACCAGCGCCCGGGCGGACGCCGGCGCAGCAGCCCGAACGCGCCAACGATTGCCAGCAGGCACAGTGGGTTGAGCAGCAGTACGTTGCGGTTGGCCCAGGCTGATTGGTGCGCAGTGAATCCCCATAAGAACACCAGTAGCCCGCCACCGAGCGCACATAGCAGCCAGAACGGCCCTGCTAGCGCGGCAAGCAGGCGAGGGTGCCGCGCCAATGCACAGACTCCAGCAGCGATGAGCAGGCCGGTGAGCAGCCAGGGCCACATGTGGCGCGCCTGTTCAGGTGGCTCTGGTGCGATCTGCTGCGGCAGTAACGATTGGGTGGCCTGCACCAGCGGGCGACCCTCGCTGTTGCGCACTTGCTTCAGGCTCTCGGCCAGTCGCATTGGCACGAATGTTTCTTCCCAGCGCGACAGCGGCTTGTCGGCATACGGGCCTAAGCCGAGATCAAAGCCGATCCACATCCAGGGCACCGGCGAGGCCAGGCGCACGGCCTCGCTGCGGTACGTGTTACCACGTGAGT
>Cebus_capucinus_imitator_PRJNA485217_SSR047__coassemble_1423_pt1 | contig 14157 bp, 14 predicted proteins | sample Cebus_capucinus_imitator_PRJNA485217_SSR047__metabat2_high_PE_004 | metagenome-assembled genome bin Cebus_capucinus_imitator_PRJNA485217_SSR047
AGCCGTACAGTAATTTGCGGTGTGCGCAAAGCGCTGGCACCGCCTACACAGCCATTGCGGCTGCGAACATGCGGCCGCGCCCAGCGTGAGCTGGCCTCGATACCGGCCAATCCGAGGCTGGCGTCGTTCATGCCAAGTGGTTTGAAGATGCGCCGCTCCACCGATTGTTCGTAGAAGCTGCCTGAAGCGGCAAACACCACGTCGCCAATCAGGCTGAAGGCGACGTTTTGGTAGGCGTAGCACTGTCCTGGCGCGCAGCGCATCGGTGCGTCGGCCAACCGGTGGACCAAGGTGTAGTAGTCGGTGTTGGACTCGACATCGCGATCGTAGGCATTGCGGGTCAAGCCCACCCGGTGGCTGAGCAAATCGGCGACGGTGAGCTCCCGGGTCGCTTCTGGAGTGCTCAGTTGAAAGCCGGGTACGTAGTCGGTGACCTTGCTATCCCAGCGCAATACGCCGTCATTCACCAATATCCCTGCCATCGTGGCGGCGAAGGCCTTGGATAGCGATGCGAGTCGGAACACCGTATGCGCGTCGACCGGCTCAGGTTGGTTGACGCTAGTGACGCCATAGCCGCGCACACTGAGTATGCGGCCTCCCTGGACGATGGCCATCGCTAGACCGGGCACGCGATGGCCATAGGTGAGCTGCTGGGCGAGAGCCTCAAAATCCGCCACATTGAAGCCAGCCGCAGGCGGCTGCACGTGTGTGGTGCCGAGGGCGGTACGGTAGGGAGCGGGTTGGGTCAATGCGACCGCTGAAACCGGTTTTAGCGACTGCATGGCGGGTGCCGGTGTCTGCGCAGTCGAGGACAGTGCGAACGGGATCAGTATCCCAAGCAATCCCGATGCGACCCGCCGAATACGCCGGTGCCTGCTCTTATTAATCATCCGTCTGTCCGCCGAAGGGCCACTACCTTTTCCGGATTCTAGCGCCGCCTTTCTGAATTGCACAAACCAGAGAAGGATGAATGGGCATCATGTTGAAAAATCAGGATTTATCTGGTCAAGAACAGGTGAAAAAAGCGACGAGAAGACGGTCCATGCGCCGTCCGGTCCTGCGGAAGCCTAGTCGACTCGCGCCGGTCTCGAGAGTGGGCGAGGGGCGGCATAGATACGTTCAATGTTCACTGCGGTAGGGGCGCGTTGAGTTCTCAGCACAGGTCAGACACTTTGCGCAGTTGCGACGACAGCGCATCGTATACTGCCGTCTCGTCGGGTAAGGCAGAGCGGATGCAGGTCGAGCAGGCGTCGGGTCGGGTTTCGGGGGCACGGGTTCAGCATGGCGAATGGCGCGCCGTCGCGCTTTCTTTTCTGTGTTTCTTTTGCGTGTTGGCGGCTTATTACGTTATCCGCCCAGTGCGCGAACAGTTGTCGGCACAGGTCGGGTCGACCCAGCTGCCCTGGTTTTACGCGGCCACCTTCATCACCACATTGGTGTTGACACCGATATTTGCCGCGCTCGCCTCGCGTTGGCCGCGGCGCAAGGTGGTACCGCTGGTGTATCTGTTTTTTATCGTCTGCCAATTGGCCTTCATTCCTGCCTTCACCCACCTGGGACTGCTCAACCCGCGCCTGCTGGGCATTGTGTTCTTCGTCTGGGTCAGCGTGTTCAACCTGTTTGTGGTCTCGGTGTTCTGGATTTTCATGTCTGACATCTGGAGCCTAGATCAGTCCAAACGCCTGTTTCCGATTATCGCGGTGGCGGGGACGCTCGGGGCGCTGGCGGGGCCGGCATTGACCCGCTCACTGGTCAACGTGATTGATGTCGCGCCTCTGCTGGCGGTATCCGCTGCTCTGCTGGCAGGTGCGCTGATCTGCGTGGTCATGCTTGGCAACTGGGCCCGCGTACACGGCGCGCGCCGGTATGAGGTCGGTCACGAGGACGCGATCGGCGGCAGTATGTGGGATGGCTTGAAGCAGGTGCTCACGGATCCATTTATGCGTGGCATGGCGATCTTGCTATTGCTGGCCGATGGCATCGGCACGGTCAACTACGCGCTGATGGTTGATTACTCAGGTACGACATTTGTCGACGCAATAGCGCGCACACGTTTCCATGCAGATGTCGACCTGGCCGGCAACCTGCTGACGGTGATCGTCCAGCTTGGGCTGACTCGTTGGCTACTTCCGCGTAAAGGGCCGGGCGCACTCATCATTCTTTGGGCGTCGATCAGTATGGCGGTGCTACTGATGGTGGCGTTCTCGCATCACCCGCACGCGCCACTGTTTACGCTGCCGGTGCTGATCGGCCCGATTGCGCCGACCGTATTAGCGTTGGTAGTCAGCCGTGGTTTGGCCTATGGCATGGCCGAGCCAGCGCGCCACAGCTTGTATACGCGAGTGCCGCGAAGTGTGCGTTACAAGGGGCAGAACGCGGTCGACACGGCGGTCTGGCGCTTCGGCGACGTAGCGATCGCCACCGGTATGGATGGGCTTAAATCGCTCGGCATGGCAGTAGGCGGGTTTGCTGCACTCAGTGCCGTGGCGGCATTTGGGGCCGCCGGTATTGGTTGGCGATTGTGGAAGCGGGTCGACGATTCTGTTACTAAATCAACACTGGAGAGCCCGCGATGACACCCCACACCCTGCCTTTGATTGCCACAGTACTGACAGTTTTGGTGGCCGTGCTGCATCTGTATTTTCTGGTGTTGGAAATGTTCCTGTGGACACGGCCATTAGGTCTGCGCACGTTCCGTAACACGCCTGAGAAGGCTGCACTGACCCGCGTGCTTGCCGCCAACCAAGGGCTCTACAACGGTTTTCTGGCCGCTGGCCTGGCTTGGGGGGCAGCTGTCGGACGTACGGATATCGCCGGCTTCTTTCTCGGCTGTGTGGTCGTGGCAGGACTGTACGGCGCGTGGAGCGTCAGTCGCCGCATTTTGTGGGTGCAGGCGGCGCCCGCAGCGTTGGCGCTGTTAATGCTGGTGTTGGGCCTTTAAGCCACAGCCCGTACCCTCGACTGGGGAGGGGGGGCGGGCAGTACCGAGCAGGATCGGTTAGTCGTCATTGCAGTCCCGCAAGCATGGTGCTCGCTCCACGCCATGTGATGGATGGGTAGCTCATGTTCGGGGCGCAAATACAAAGACGGCGGGCCGAAGCCCGCCGTCTTTTGAGTTTGCTGATCAGGCAGCTTCGCGCGACGAGCTCGGTGTGGCTTGATGCGAGTAATAGCTGGCAGCACGCAACGCGTGCGGTTCGAAATCGTCGACAGTGATCGTGTCCATCGTTATCTCGCGCAGCTCCTCTAGGAGTTTGCGCTCCTCGACGGTAATCACGCCCCCGGCCACCGCCTCGTCCAGCTGTGCGGCGAAATCCAGCGCCTTGATGCCCTTGGATTTGAGCGCCTTGAGGAACTTGCGTTCCACCGGTTCGGCGGCGACTGCCTTGGCCAAGTAGCTGGCGATACGTCCGCCTGGGTTGTTCTCGCATGGAGTCAGGAAGACGCCACGAGCCAGACTGTCGCGCGCTTCATTGGGGCTCATCAGTAGTGCGGCAACCCGCCGTGACAGGCGGTCTCCGGGTGCCTCGGCGCGACGACCCAGCGGGAAGATCAAGGCCCACATCAGCCAGCCGACCGGACGGATCGGGAAGTTACGCAGCGCTGCCGACAGCGCTTCCTCAATTTTGTGCACGCTATTGTGGAAGGCCCACGCCAGCAACGGACGCTCGGCCTGTGGTGCGCCTTCATCGTGGTAGCGCTTGAGCATCGCACTGGTCATATAGATGTGGCTCAACACGTCGCCTAAACGGCCCGACAGCGATTCTTTGAATTTAAGCTTGCCGCCCAACATCATCATTGACACGTCGGCCATCAGTGCCAGGTTGGCAGAGTAGCGGTCGAGCTTGCGGAAGTAACGGCGGGTGTAGTCATCGCCGGGTGCTGCGCCGATCCGTGCACCGGTCAAGCCAAACCAGAACGAGCGCACCGCGTTGGAGATGCCAAAGCGGATGTGGCCGAACAGGCTCTGGTCGAACTCATCCAGGCCGCGTGAGGCATCGCTGTCCTGCGCGGCCTTCATTTCTTTCATTACCCACGGATGGCACAGGATCGCGCCCTGCCCAAAGATCAGCAGGCTGCGAGTCATGATGTTGGCGCCCTCCACCGTAATGCCGATGGGCGAGGCTTGCCAAGCACGGCCGGCGAAATTGCGCGGCCCCAGGATGATGCCTTTGCCGCCGATGACGTCCATCACGTCGCCGATAACGTCGCGGGCCATCGTGGTGCAATGGTATTTGGCGATCGCCGAAGGGACTGATGGCACGTCCCCCCTATCCACCGCCGCGGCAGTGGCCTGCGACAGCGCGCTGCAGATATAAGCCTTGCCGCCGATCCGTGCGAGTGCTTCTTCCACGCCCTCGAATCGACCGACCGAAAGGCCGAACTGCTTGCGGATACGTGCATAAGCGCCGGTGACGACCGCGCCGAATTTGGCGCCGCCGCTGGAGGTTGAGGGTAGCGTGATAGAGCGGCCCACCGCCAGGCACTCGTTGAGCATATTCCAACCCTTACCGGCTTTCTCCGCGCCGCCGATTAGCTGGCTCAGCGGTACAAACACCTCGTGGCCACGGATCGGGCCATTCTGGAACGGCGAATTCAACGGGAAGTGACGACGGCCAACCTCGACGCCATCGGTATCACGCGGCAACAGCGCCAGGGTAATGCCAATGTCCTGAGTGTCGCCGATCAGGCCGTCCGGGTCGTACATGCGGAAGGCTAGGCCGATGATGGTCGCCACCGGCGCCAGAGTGATGTAACGCTTGTCAAAGGTGAGCTTGACGCCGAGGACATTGGCGCCATTCCATTCGCCCTTGCAGACGATCCCGTAGTCAGGGATTGAGGTCGCATCGGAGCCGGCGAACGGCCCGGTCAGACCGAAGCACGGCACTTCGAGCCCTTGTGCCAGGCGCGGCAGGTAATAGTCCTTCTGCTCTTGGGTGCCGTAATGCACCAGCAGTTCGCCCGGACCAAGTGAGTTAGGCACCCCCACGGTGGAGCTGACGACACTGCTGACCGATGCCAGCTTCTGGATCACCTTGTGATGCGCCAGCGCGGAAAAGCCCAGTCCGCCGTACTCCTTGGGGATAATCATGCCGAAGAAGCGGTGCTGTTTGACGAAGTCCCACAATTCAGGCGGTAGGTCGGCGTGGACGTGGTTGATCTCCCACTCATTGACCATCGTGCACAACGTTTCGACGGGGCCATCAAGGAAAGCCTGCTCTTCAGCAGTGAGCTCTGGCTTGGGATAGTTGAGCAGCTTCTGCCAGTCCGGGTCACCGGTGAACAGCTCGCCTTCGAAACCTACCGAGCCGGTTTCCAGTGCGATCCGCTCGGTCTGTGACAGGGGCGGTAGTACTTTGCGAAAGATCTTCAGCAGCGGTGCGGTTATCAGCGGCTTGCGCAGGAATGGCAGCAAGACCGGGGCGGACACCAGTACGACCAGTACCGCCGCAATGATCGTTGCGGTCGGGCTGGCACCCAATAGCCAGCCCGCGACCAACAGGGTTAAGCAGATGGCAGTCCAGGCGGCCAGACGCATGCGATGGTAGGCGGCGAAGCCGGCCACTAACACGATGAGGAGAAACGGTACAACGATGCTCATGATCTTGCTCCAGGGACGTGCTCGAGGGCGTGCTTAGTGACCCGGGACGTCGCGGCGTTTGCCGGTAGCAGCGAGTCTAGGTAATGCAGCACAGCTGAGGTAAACGCGGTGTTGTCGTCGCCAGCCAGCATATGGGTGGCTTCTGGCAGCTGAGTGTGCTGCGCATGCGGCACCAGTGCCAAGAATTCGGCGATCGTCTGTGGGGTAACCAGATCGCTGCGGCCCCCGCTGACCAGTAGGACCGGGCAGCGTACCTGGCGGGCGGCCTCGATCATGATCGCTTGTTGCTCAGAGGCGTCGCCGCAAGCTAGTTCGGCGATCAACCGGGGGTCCCAGTGCCAATGCCAGCGGCCATGCTCGTCGGGACGAAGCAGCCGGCGTAATGCGTCCTCGGACTTGCGCGGGCGCTGTGGCAGGTAGGCCGCAATCGCATCTGCGGCAATCTGCAGCGAATCGAATCCTGCTGGGTGCGCACGCATGAACGTGAGAATTCGCTCTACCCCACGGGTATCCCAACGCGGGGTGATGTCGACGAGGACGAGTGCACGGAATAGGCCAGGCCAGCGTGCCTCGGCCAGCAGACCGAACAGCCCGCCCATCGACGCGGCGACCAATACGGGGGGTTCGGGCATCTCGCCGGCCACCACGATGAGGTCGTCAGTGAACTGCTGACCGCTGTAGGGCGTGTGTTCGGGGTTCCAATCCGACTCGCCGTGGCCACGCGCATCGTAGCTGACCGCCCGCAAACCGGCAGCTGCCAGGGTAGTGGCAGTGGGCTCCCAGGCACTGCGGGTTTGACCGAAGCCATGAGCCAGCAGTACCGGTATGCCTTCGGCGCTACCGTAGATGCTGGCCCGCAGCCGCACCCCGTCGGCACCGGTAAGCGGGTGCGAAGCCAGGGGGGCAGCGCTGAGGATTTTAGTGACCATACTTAATGGTATGGACTGCTGTTACGGAGTGTCAATACCACTAGGTATGGAGCCATAAACCCATGAATTGGAACGAATACGGAGTTTGGAAGCGAGCCGCATACTGCAGCTGACGCAGGCGTATGGTTAAATCACCCAATGACTAACGAAACCGATTCCAGCTCTATGCAGTCCCGGTCTAGCAACGGGCGAAACTCCCGTCTGAGTGCAGAGGACTGGGCACAGGCCGCGCTTGATCTGATTGCGGAGCAGGGGGTCGGCTCGGTGGCTGTCGAGCCGTTGGCCCGACGGTTGGGTGTGACCAAGGGGAGCTTTTACTGGCACTTCCCTTCACGCGACGCATTGCTACAAGCGGCCTTGGAGCGCTGGGAGCAGTTCGAACAGGAGCATGTGTTTGGTAGCCTGGAAGAGCTGGCCGATCCAGGGGTGCGGCTGCGCGCGCTATTTCAGCTGGTCGCTCACGAAGTCAGGCCGCATGTCATCTATAGCGAACTACTCAAAGCGCTGGACCATCCTGCGGTGCGGCCGGTGATCGACCGGGTGTCGCAGAGACGCATGGATTATCTGGTGGCTTCGTTCCGACAGGCCGGCCTGAGTTCGACCGCAGCGCGGCATCGCGCGCGGTTGGCTTATGCCGCCTATGTCGGCTTTTTACAGTTGTCGATCCAGCTGCAACAACCCAAGCCGGCGCGCGAAGACTTCGAAGCCTACGTCGAACACGTGATCTCGACGCTGATTCCGGGGTAATAGGCCGTCAAAGCGGGGTTATGGCGGGGATGGTTGCATGGGGCTTCGCGCGGCCTTGCGGCAGGTACCGCCAGACCGGCGCGATCAGTGCCAGGTCGACGAAAGTCGCCAGCTCAAACATCACGCGCCAGCTCGTGTGTGCGCCGACATAACCGCTGGCTGTTCGCGCCAGCAACGTGCCAGACAATAATAGAGCACTCATCAGTCGTCCCACAGTCTGCCCGCGATGTGCGGGATCGACCAGGCCTGAAACGGCCGGGATGATGATCTGCGCGCTGATTGCCGACAGGCCAACCACCGCGCAGGCCGCTCAAACTCGTAGCTGTTGCGCAAAGCGCTAAGCCGATCATATTCACAAGCAGCAGCACGGTAATCAGCCAGCGCCGATCAAGTCGGTCGCCCAACGAGCCGAATAACAGTAAGTCGATCGCGTATCCCGCCTGGGGCAGCATGGCGATGGCTCCTTGAGCAGCCGTGTCCGCGCCAAACGTTGCCGTCATCTGCGGCAGTAGCGGCTGGCTGTAATACAGGTTGGCAACGGCGAAACCGCAGGTCGCCGACAGCGCTACTACACCGCGACAAGACCACGGGGCGGTCACAAGAGGAGGATGGGGCATGACATGAGCTCCGTTCCTGCGGTCTGAGTGCTGCGGATGCACGACACGTGCTAGGCACGTCGCTGCCACGACAGAACACCCCGTCAGCGCATAATGTTTTTGCGTAAAATGCAAAATATGCGCTCCATTCCTTATGGAGAACATCTGTCAGTCTTCATCGCGGCGGCTCGAACGGGCAGTTTTTCAGCCGTTGCCGCCCGACAGGGCATGGCGCCGTCGTCCGTGGTGCGCCAGATCGATGCGCTGGAAGCCGTCCTTGATGTGAAGTTATTCGTCCGCTCCACGCGTGGGTTGGTACTCACTGATGCGGGCGAGCGGTTGTTGATCCGCGCGCCGAGTGTGCTTGATGAACTGGTGGATTTGCGTGCTGAAGTGGAAGCCCTAGGTAATGAGCCTCGCGGTGTGCTGCGACTGGCGTGCCTGCCCACATTGGGTCGCCACCACATGCCACCACTGCTCCCCGACCTGTTGAGGCGATATCCGGCGCTGCGCATCGAGCTTGAATTCACCGAGCGGCTGGCAGATCCAGTACGCGAACGACTCGACGCGGTAATCCGCATCGGCTCGCTAAAGGAAAACCGGCTCTACGCACAGCGGCTGGGCACGCAGCACGGGTCCATTTGCGCCAGCCACCGCTACCTGGAACGGCATGGCTACCCCGTCAGCCTGGCTGAACTGATTCACCATTGATTACTGGGCAAACGTCACGACCCCGAAGGATTGGGATGGCGCGGCTTGCGCGGCAACGGCCTGATTCCCGACGACCCTACCGAAAACGTTGTGGCTTGCGACGACTTTGAGGCGCAACTTCTGGCGGCCACTGCCGGGTTAGGACTGGCCTATCTACCCACCTGGGTGACAGACGAAGCCATTTCCGCTGGCAACTGGTCGCGGTGTTTGATGATCCTGCTCGGCGCGAGGGCGACATTTACTATATTGCGGACACTGCCGCAGCCGCCGGCCAAGCTGGCGGTCTTTTCGCAAGCGCTGCAAGATGCATTCAAAATGCGCGAACGCATGATCGATGGTCGTGCCGGATAGGCGGGGGCAGGGTGTGGGCTACAGGTCTTGCTCGTAGCGTACGTAGGGCACCGTGCTGTCGCTATTGCTCTCGTTGTTGGGGGCAAATGGATTCTTGCCGCGGGTCACGATGTTTTCCGCGCCAACCGTTAGGTGGCCACTCCAGGGGGTTCGCCAGGTCAGACCCAGTCCCAGGCTCTTCCACTTCTCGGGCTGACCGGGCACGTCGATGACCCGGCCGACAATGTTAGCGCTGAAAGCGCCATAGCCACCGCCAATACTCAGTGATTTGTTGTCCCACTGGTCCACCAGGCTGGGGGCGGCGTCGGCAAGTGGGACCAGTCGCGCACGCGCGTAGGTGCCGCCGATGGAGACGAATCCTTCCCGGCCAATGTTTTTTTGCCCGAACACAGTCAGGTCGTTCTGCTCCAGCCGCGCAGGAGGGGTCTTGGTGCCGGCGGTCAACCAGCTGGGGAGATTATCGCGTCCAGTACCCAGGCTGACGCCCGTGTGGATGCCGCCCCGGTTGAAGCCGAACGTTGCAGATACGTGTTTGCTGGTATTGGTGGTGTTGTCGTCATCGCCCAGGCTGGCGAGCAGACAATGACTGGCCAGGCCGCTGATGCTGGTGCCGCGGTTACTGTTGCACAGCAAACCCAGTGAATCGCCCGAAGCTAGCCCAAACGCCGTGTCGAGAGAGTTTTGGCCGAAATGCCAGCGGGCGCCGGCACTCTGCTCACCGGTCGGTTCCAGGTATAACAGGGCTTCAACTTTGCCGCTGCCTTGATTCCAGACGGGTAGCACCGTTCTGGAGGTTGAACTCTGCGCATGCACACCCGTAGCCACGGCCAGCGCGGCACACAGGGCAAAGGGCAGTCGCAGGAGGGCTTTCATAGACGAACGTTCAGACCTGCGTGCAGGCGTTAAGTTCCCGGGAAGACGGGGTTAAGAACGTCCCGACATACGGACGTGTCACGCAATTGCGAGACGTTCGCATCTTAGGTGAATTATGATTTTTTAACAAGTCTGTGCCCTCCCCAGAACTGAATCACTGGCATAGGGCCGGGACCATGCCAGGTCGCGGATCTGGCCTCGGGAGGTTTTTCTGCAATGTCTCCTCGGGCCGCGCATCGCCGATGGCTATTGAAGCCGGTCTGAGGCGGGCGCTTCAATCAGCTTGTCGGCGAACAATAGGGGCAGTTCAGTCACGGGAAAGTGATATTCCTTGCCGCAGAATTCGCATCGGACTTCAACTGCACCGGTCGTCTCGGCGGCCGCCCGCGCCTCTTCTTCGCCCAACGATTGCAGCATGGCGGCCACCCGTTCGCGTGAGCATGAGCAAGCAAAGCGCAATGGTTGTGTGCCTAGCAGTTCGGGCTTTTCCTCGTGAAACAGCCGATGCAGTAATGCGTGCGCAGGGGTAGCCAACAGTTCGCTGGCATGAAGGGTGTCGAACAGGGCGCCGCTGCGAGTCCAGCCGTCGCTGTCCCCCGCATCGCCGGGTAACTTTTGCAGGAGCAAGCCGGCGACGTGTGTCTGCCCGGCCGCCAGCAGTAGACGGGTTGGAAGCTGTTCGGACTGGCGGAAATAGCTCTCGAAGGCCTCGTCCAGCTCGGGAGAAGTGAGGGATACCAGACTTTGATAACGCTGAGGTTCGCGCGTATCTAAACCCGGGTTCTCAATGGTGATGGCCAGTACCGCGTGTTCGCCCAGATCGGTTAGATCGTCCGGTGCATCCTCGCCGTCCTCCAGGCGTGCGATGCCGCGTAGGGTGCCGGCCGCAGTGCATTCGGCAAAGAGCGTGCGCAGGCCGTGTTCCCCGCGCAGCTGAATCGACAGACGGCCGTCCACTTTGGTGTGGCCGGTAAACAGCGCCGCTGCTGCGCAGGCTTGGCCAAGCAAGGCTTTGGCCCGTGGCGGGTACTCGGTGCGGCCGATGAGCTCGATCCAGGTCCGCTCCAGTTGCACGTGGACGCCGCGCACGCCAGCGCCGGGAAGTAGGAAACGGGTCAGCTGGTCGCCGTGAGTGTGGGGAGAGGGCATGCGCGGGTTCCTATTGCCGGATAATGCGAGCGGTTAGAGCCAAGAGACTGTCCGTGCGCGTGCGGGCGATTCACAACAGATCAGGGGTAGGCACCACGATGGGGGCGGATGGGCGGGAGTACAAGATGGTCAGGCGCCGTTGCTGGCTGCGTCGGATGCTGGCGCTGCCACTGTTGTTCGCGGCGGTCAGTGTCGTTCAGGTAGCAGTCCTGCGATTCGTCGATCCGCCAGTAAGTGCGGTAATGGTGTGGCGGTGCTTGCAGGCATGGGGTAGCGGTGATTGGACGTTTAGGTTGCATCATGAATGGCGTGATTTGGCGCAGATGGCGCCGAGTCTGCCGATCTCGCTGGTGGCGGCCGAGGACCAGCGCTTCCCACTGCATAATGGATTTGACTTGCAGGCAATCGAGCAGGCCCGCGATCACAATGCGCGTGGTGGTCATCTGCGTGGGGCGAGCACGATCAGTCAGCAGGTCTCCAAGAACCTATTCCTGTGGCAAGGCCGCGACTGGGTGCGCAAGGGACTTGAAGCTTGGTACACGGTATTGATCGAATTGTTGTGGCCGAAACAGCGGATCATCGAGATGTACGCGAATGTGGCCGAGTTTGGCGACGGGATCTACGGCGTGCAGGCAGCCGCGCAGCTTTTCTGGGGCCGTAATGCGGACCAGCTGAGCCCGATGCAATCGGCGCGGCTTGCGGCGGTACTGCCGTCGCCACGCCGTTACGACGCCCGTAATCCCGGGCCTTACGTACAGCGTCGTGCTGTGTGGATCCAGCGTCAGGCCATTCAGTTGGGCGGGCCTTCATACTTGGTCCGTCCGTGAACGCCTATCCATGCGCGCGGCTGTCCATGTGTCTCCCCGCGCATGGATAGTCGCTGCTACAATGGAGGGTTGGTGCGGAAGCGGCGCGCGTGCAGCGCATGTGCCTACGATCGCAAGCGCGGCTGCAATACCATCGTCAGATGAAATCTGAACGCTTGACCGTGGTCATCGCGGCCTACAACGAGGCCTCCAACATCCCTTTGCTGCATCCTCGGCTGGAGCACGTGCTGCGCCAACTGGACAGCATCCAGGCGCGCGTGCTGTATGTCGACGACGGCAGCACCGACCGAACTTGGCAGGTGCTCGAGGCGTTGCTGCAGAGCAATCCACAGGCTGGGGCGATCCGTTTGTCGCGTAACTTCGGCAAAGAGGCTGCGATCACCGCCGGTCTTGATCAGGTGCACTCCGGCGCAGTGGTGTTGCTAGATGCCGATGGACAGGATCCACCGGAATTGATCCTGCGTTTCGTCGAATATTGGCGTGCCGGCTATGACAACGTATTCGGCACTCGGATCCAGCGTGAGGGGGACGGCTGGATCAAGCGGGCCGCCGCCTCCACGTTCTATCGGGTGATCAGGCGGTTGTCACATACGCCAATACCGGCCGATAGCGGCGATTTTAGGCTGCTCTCACCCCGTGCACTGGAGGCGTTACGTGCACTGCGCGAGCGTAACCGATTTATGAAAGGGCTGTTTGGCTGGGTCGGTTTCCGTCAGGTGTCGGTCCCGTATTGTCGGGAGCCCCGCCTGTCAGGACGTAGCAAATTTACCTTGTGGCGGCTGTGGAACTTTGCGTTGGAGGGCATTACCAGCTTTTCCACCGCACCGTTGCGTGCGGCTACCTACTTGGGGCTGCTCACCGCGGCGGTAGCGCTGGTGTTTGGGGTGTGGGTGGTGGGCAAGGCGGCGCTGGTCGGTGATCCCGTGGCCGGTTGGCCGACGATGATGGCGGTGATCCTGTTACTGGGTGGCGTTCAGCTGGTGGCGCTCGGCATGATCGGTGAGTACCTGGGGCGGCTTTATGAAGAGGCCAAGCGTCGGCCGCTTTACTTTGTCGAGGCCTGTACTGGCGCGGTGGATGCCTCTTGCACGGTTCCCCCCAGCAACGCACCCGCTTCAGTGCACGATCTGTCAGTGTTTGCAGGCGAAGACGACGCATGAGACCGGCCTAGGAGACATCGAGGCGGTGATCGTCGATCTGCTATGGCTGATGTGAATAAGAGGCGCGTGGTGGCGCCGTCGAGGTGGGCACCGACGGGGCGATGTGACACCGACGTGTGATCGTGCTGTGCGCTTGATGTTTGAGCGGTTCGTGGGCGCTAATGCGGCCGCAAAACACGATCATTACAGCGGGCGGCCTTGCCAGAATGGGCAGGCCGGTTACTTCAGCGCGGTCTAAAAACCAAGACCGGTGAGGTGGCCTGCACGGCACCGTGGGTTGTAAATAATTCACAGATTGTAAAGTCGCGGCGCGCGCCGCGCTTTACAGCACCTGGGCCGTGACCGCGACGAAGTGGCATACACTGCCGGCAAGAACGAACAGGTGCCAGATCGCATGGAAGTAGCGGATCGAATCGCGCTGGTAGAACCAGGTGCCAAGCGTGTAAAACACTCCGCCGGCGGCAAGCCAGCCTAAGGTAAAACCGTCCAGCGCCTGCAACAAGGGCTTGAGCGCGACCACGACCAGCCAGCCCATGGCGATGTAGATGAGCGTGGACAGCAGCCGGAATCGACCTGTATAGAAGAGCTTGAATACGACTCCAGCGACCGCCAGCGTCCAGATCGCGGTGAACAAGCCCCAACCCCAAGGACCGCGCAGTCCGATCAGGGTGATCGGAGTATAGGTGCCGGCGATCAGCAGGTAGATGCAACAGTGATCGAACACCTGCAGGCGGGCCTTAGCACCCGGGTGCGGGATCGCATGGTAGAGCGTGGAGGCAACGTACAGCAGTAGCAGTGTGACACTGAATACGATCGAGGTGCCCAGCTGCCAGCCATCGCCGTAAACCGCAGTCAGGGTGATCAGCACCGCGCCGCCCGCCAGCGCGGCGATCGCACCCAACCCGTGGGTGAGTGCGCTGGCCAGTTCGTCGCGAAAATCAGAAGAGGGCGAAGCGTCGGCGTTCATGGTGTCTAACGTTACCCCAATTGCGAGGCGTTCGCATTGCCAATGCGAGATATCGCCGGCGTGCGGTTCACGCACCGACTGGAATGCCGCAGTGCATACGTTATCCGTCGGTCTTGACGCTGTGAGCATGCTCACGGGTAGCACGGAACGTTACATCGGGTGCGCGCTCTTGCGCCAGCTGCAGGTTGACCCGGGTCGGTGCCAGATAGACCAGTTCGCCGGCAGCGTCGATCGAGAGATTGAGC
>Cebus_capucinus_imitator_PRJNA485217_SSR047__coassemble_1424_pt1 | contig 14152 bp, 13 predicted proteins | sample Cebus_capucinus_imitator_PRJNA485217_SSR047__metabat2_high_PE_004 | metagenome-assembled genome bin Cebus_capucinus_imitator_PRJNA485217_SSR047
GTGGACCAGACGTCGCCGGCGCCGACATCGAGCTGCACCCGCAACGTTTCGGGCACGCTAGCGTGGATATCCAGGTACGCGTCGCCGTTGCCGAAGACGAACCCAAGCAGGCTATCCCCGATGAGCTCGACGATCAGGCGGTCGCCGTCACGGGTCTGCACCACTTTCAAGTCTTTCAACCGGTCGGCGTCGGCGGCGCAGGCTCGACCTGTCAGTGAGGCGCGCTCGCCGGGTACAGCCTGCAGGTGCAGGTTGTTGGCGTTGACCTTGAAGTACACCGAACGAGCGCCGTCCAGGTTCAGGTCGAGCGAACGCGGTTCGCTGAACGCGCAGGGAGTCTCGGCCAAGGCCAGGGTGGGCGACATCAGCAAGGCGGCGGCTATTAGAAGTCGCATGGGCGATCTCCTATTGGGTGGACAGTCAGATCTCGCCGTTGCGGCGGCGCAAGTAGATAGCGGCAACGATGAAAGCAACACCGACCGCTGCGCCGATCCAGAGGTCAGGCGTACCGTAAACGCGTACCGGATCGATGTGCTGCACGACCCAGTGCAACAGATCATCCGGGTTTTGCAGATCTTCGCTGCGGATCGTGATGCCCGGTAAACCGTTTCCCGACCAGCTGCCCGGCCAGATGCTCAGCAGGCTGCGGGCGGCGACGATGTACCAGATCCAGCCCAGCGGCAGATGTACGCCCGGCATGGCGCCCAGGATGCTGATCATCACGCAGGCCAACAACGGCAACAGTACTGCCCATAGGAACGGTTTGCTGCTTGCCCAGGCCGAGCAGAACATCAGCCATCCGATCGTCGGTAGTGACCATAGCAGGCCAATCGGCAACGTACTCAGGACCAACCCTAGCAGCCGCAGCGGGTGGGAATGGGTCGCCATCGCCCATGGGCTGGGGACACCGGTCGCCGCGGCGCCGGCGATGACAATCAGCCACAGCGCGAGCCCGACCAGCAGACCGATAGCGATCGAGATTAGCGGCGCCAGCAGCACCGCCCACATCACCTTGGCGAGCACCGTTTGGTTATCGGAGATGGGCAGCGATTTCCAGAACAGGATGCTGCGGTCGCGACGATCGTCGTACAGGCTACCCAGCGAGTAAAAGAACACCACGAATGCAAGGACGTTTGAGGCGATCCCGATTCCACCCAAAAGCAGGCCATCGCCGATCCAGCCGAGCGCATGGGCATATTCCTGCTGGTTGTCGATGACTGCCTGGCCGGTCGCGGTGATGTCGTTGTAATGCGCGCCAATTACTCCGATCACCACGCCAAGCGCGGCGAAGAGCACCGCGATTCCCCCCGTGATCAGCTGCGCCCACAAGAATCCCCCACGATTTTCCCAGTACTCGCGCTTGAGTAGCCACTTGAAGGTTGCGATAGGCGAGGTCTTCACGGAAACGGCGTTCATGCGTAGGTCCCCTTCATGATGGCGACGAACAGGTCGGCGAGGCCGGGGTTGCGGGTTTCGCCGAATTCGGCGAGGCGGGGTTTGTCGACGCCATCGAACAACATCACGGTCTTGCCGAACGGCAACGCGCGCTCATCAATGGGTTTCAGCGTGCGAGCTTCGGCCAGTTTTTCGGCCGGCACCAGCAGCTCGGTATAGCGCTCGGAAAGGTGGTCCATGTCGGCTGACAACACGATCCTGCCATCGCGGATGAACAGCACGTCGGTGAGGATGTGTTCGATCTCCTCAACTTGATGCGTGGTGACCAAAATGGTCTTGTTCTCGTCGAAATAGTCTTCCAACAGGCGCTGGTAAAACTGCTTGCGATAGAGAATGTCCAGGCCGAGCGTCGGCTCGTCGAGTACCAACAGACGTGCATCGATCGCCATTACCAGCGCCAAATGCAATTGCACGATCATGCCCTTGGACAGTTCGCGCACACGCAGCTTTGGGTTGAGCTGAGTGTTGGCGAGGAAGCGTTGGCACTTGGCGCGGTCGAAGCGCGGGTGCACCCCAGCCACGAAGTCGATCGCCTCGCCAACCCGCAGCCAGCGCGGTAACACGGCCACGTCGGCGATGAAGCAGACCTCGTTCATCAGCTGCTCGCGCTGGTGGTGCGGTTCCAGGCCAAGTACGGTCAGCTCACCCTGGTAAGGCGCCAGGCCCAGAATTGCCTTCAGTGCAGTTGTTTTGCCGGCACCGTTGGGGCCGATCAGGCCGACGATACGGCCGGCGTCGATATTGAAGGAGGCGCCGTCCAATGCCAGCTTGTGTTTGTAGGCCTTGCGCAGGCCCTGGGCGGATACGACGGGTGCGGTTACGGTATTCATAAAAAATTCCCCGGGGGCAACAATTCTTCTAAGTTCAGTCCCAGCCGCTGGATGCGTTCCAGTACGGCGGGCCATTCTTCATTGAGGAAACGTTTGCGCTCGCTGTCGCGCAGTTTCAGCGCAGCTTCCTCGGTCATAAACATGCCGAGCCCTCGTCGTTTCTCGACAAGGTTGTCGTCGGCAAGCTCCTGGTAGGCGCGCGAAACGGTGATCGGGTTGAGCTGGTAATCAGCGGCTACCTGGCGCACCGAGGGCAGGGCATCGCCTGGTTTCAAGAGGCCGTCCAGCATCATTGCAATTACGCGTTCTTTCAGTTGGCGGTAGATGGGAGCGCTATCACTCCACTGGATGTGGCTCATGGATCAGCTCCGTGGGCGTAGCAATTGCGAAAAGGAAAAAAAGGCATGGACATGAAGGCGCGCTGGCGCCGCAGTTTCCGAGCAGGAGCTTCGATGGATGTTCCGTTTTCCTGAGCCGATGTCGGAACAACAGGGCCGGGGCCCGTGGCTGGGACGCGACCGCACGCCACGCCTAGCAGGCCCCCGCCAAGCATCAATGCCCCCCACAGCCACAGGGGCGACGTTTGCTTGATGCGCTGAGCATTCATAGAGATTGCCTGCTTTGCATTAGTGGTGTTGTACTTAACTACATCACTTTGGAGGTGAGTGTCAAGCGGCCGTGGTGCCTGCTCGTTGGCAAGAAGACGTCCGATGCGGTTGCGCGTATTGCAAGTGCGGTGCTGAGACCACGCTTCTATACCTCGATACGATGGGGGGGGGCGCCCTCAGGCACGCCTACATGCCACAATGTGCGGTGTGCGCCGGAAGCGGCGCCGTCACCACACCCAGGAATCGCAGCGAATGAAGATGGCAATGCGCGGCGCGGCAGCGTCGCTGATGATCGTGGCAATGTCGGTTTCGATGCCTGCAATGTCACAACAGCCTGCCGCCCCGGCGGCCAGCAAGGAGACCTCACACTTGACCACCGACCGCCAGAAGGTCAGCTACGCCATCGGCCTTGACGTTGCGCGTTCGTTCGAACCGATTGCTCAGGATATCGATCTGTCGGCGTTGCAGCGCGCGATTGAAAACGCCTTTAAGGGCGGCAAGCCGCTGCTGTCCGACGAGCAGACGCAGGCCACCGATACTGCGTTGCGTACCGCGCTGGCGGTCCGTAATGGTCAACAGGTGCCGGGTGTGGCGCCGGGCAGTCAGCCGCCGGCCGTTTCCAAGCAGGATGTTGGCCTGATGCTCGGCGATCGCGCGGTCGGTCCGTCACTGGCGCGTATCCAGGACGATATCGAGTTGCCGGTGCTGATCCAGGCGGTGCGCACGGTGTTCGAGAAGGGAACTCCGGCGATGAATCAGCAAGAGGCCGCCGCGACGCTGCAGGCTTTTGGTGCCGCCAAGCAGCAGGCCGCAGCTGGCAAGAACCGCGAGCAGGGTAATGCGTTTCTGGCCAAGAACAAGACCGAGAAGGGAGTAGTCACCACGGCCTCCGGGTTGCAGTACATGGTGCTGCGGCAGGGGAGTGGTGAGCGTCCGACGGCGGCCAGCAAAGTGCGGGTGAACTACGAGGGCAAGCTGCTCGACGGGACCGTGTTCGACAGTTCTTATGCGCGCGGCGAGCCGGCCGAGTTTGGCTTGGGACAGGTTGTCAAAGGATGGACGGAGGGCTTGCAGCTGATGCCGGTGGGTTCCAAATACCGTTTCTGGATTCCGTCGAACCTGGCCTACGGCGCCGAGGGTACCCCGGGTGGCCCAATCGGCCCCGACGCGGCCTTGACCTTTGACGTGGAGCTGCTGGGTATCGTGCCGTGATCATTGCTGCTCGCGCTGCATCAGCAGGGCTGGAGTATGGGTCATATGCATGAGCAAATGACGCCGCGCGAACAGGCCATTGAGGCACGGCTGGTCGAGCTGGAAATGCGTCTATCGTTTCAGGAGCAAGCATTGGCCGAGCTGAGTGAAGCGTTGGCTGATGCGCGTCTGACCGGTGCGCGTAATGCTGAGGTAATCCGGCATTTGCTGGATGACCTCGGCAAGGTGCGGTCGGCGTTGTACGCCGATCCTGCCGATGAGCCGCCGCCGCCGCATTATTAGGTTTGAGTGCACATAGCCCCTCCCGCTCAGTCAGGGTGTGGGGGGCAAGTGATCCGCCCACGCCGCCGTATTGTCGTCTTTCACGTTTGATTGAGCCGTCTGTCCCATGAGCGATACCCTGCGTGACCAGTTGCTCGGCTTGGGCTTCAAGCCCGCGCCCAAGCCTGAGCGTAAGCCCGAACGCAAGCCCGATCAGCGTGGCGCGCCCCCCAGCAAGGCGGGCAAGCCCGGAGGTGGCAGGCCGTATCCGGCGCATGGCAAAGGTCGGCCGCCTCAGAGCGGTAAGCCGCGCACGCGTGAGGATATTGATCTGGCCAAAGCGTATGCGATCCGCGCGCAACGGGAAAAAGACGAGCGGATTGAGGCTGAACGTCTCAAACAAGAGCAAGCGCGTCAGCGCCGTGAGGCACGTGCAAAGCTGGAAGCGCTGCTCAAGGATAAGGCGCTGAACCAGCCTGATGCCGAGATCGCCCGGCATTTTCCCTACGGGGGCAAGATCAAGCGTATCTACGTGACTGCCGACCAGCTCAAGGCACTTAACGCGGGTGAGCTCGGTGTTGTTCAGCTCAATGGGCGCTACTTGTTGGTGAGCGCTGCCGTACTGGCCGAAGCGGAGACGGTATTTGCGCAATCTGTAGCGCTGAAGGTCGACCCCAATGCGCCTGTGCAGGAGGATCCTTACGCCGATCCCAAGTACCAGGTACCCGATGATCTGGTCTGGTAGTCGCCGCATCGGGGGCCCCGCTCCGGTAGCGGTGCTGCTAGCGGCATTGGCTGCCAGCGGCACGGCGGTCGCGGCGGACGACGACACGGTGACCGAATTCGACCGGCCCGGTATTGGTTTTGGCGCCGACGTGTTAAAGGCGGGGGCCATGGCGTGGGAGCAAGGGGGGCCGAGTATCACCCGCGACCGTCAGGATGGTGCGCAATCCACGCTGTACACGCTTGATTCGCTGTTGCGGCTCGGTCTGGGCGGTCACTTGGAGCTGCAACTCGGCGCAGATAGTTACAACTGGGTACGCGGTGATGTGCGCGCGCGCGGCGGTGGCGATGCCAGTGCTGGGCTGAAACTGACGCTGCCGTCTGTTGACGAGGACTTCAGTTGGGCTCTGCTGGGCCGGTACACGCTGCCAACCGGCGCACCGGCTTTCAGTCAGGGGGGCTATTCGCGTCAGCTCGGCGTGTCGGCGTCCTGGGACCTGGGCGCGGGACGCAGCTTGGCACTTTATGCGAATTATGCCCAGGGTGACGAAGGTCATACTTGGACGTTTTCGCCTAGCTACACCTTCTACTCTGACGAACGTTTCAGTGGCTATGTTGAGGCCGGTTACGCGCATGGTGTCGATCCCAGTCGGGTCGCTGGTGGGGGCATGACTTGGCGCGTGCTGCGCAATGTGCAGCTCGACATCTCAGCATTGCGTGGGTTGGACTCGCAGAGCCCCGACTGGCAGGGTGGCGTAGGCATCGCGGTCGCGTTCCGCTGAGCCCCCTGGGGCGGCGAGCCACGATAAAGTACGTTTACGGCCTGTCATCGCGCCTATGTTCTTGTTGCGGTGCCTAGCGCGCGAAGGTGTTGGCTCACGGGGGGGGCATCGTGGCCGTCATTTAACTTAGAGCATTGAGTCTAGGGCTATGGAGCGCGGCGACGTGATGAACGAGGCTGTTCAACCATCGCGGCCAGTTGTCTTTGGATGTCAATGGTGCAGTGCGGCATGCGTCGCGGCGAGTGAACACGTCTAATTGGTTCGATCCAATTGTAGGCCTATCGATCCGGATGTCCTATGCCATCCTTTTATCGTCGTCCATGTCGTCAGTATTTTGCGAATCTCTCCCGCTTGTCGGGAGGTGCCGGTCGGCTTTGCTGTCGACACAGGGCTTAGGGGGGCGCTCGATGAAACTGTCGTCCCGGAATTACGTGAGGGCGAATAGGTGTTAGATGCCGGTTTCCTCTCGCCCTGTTGCTCTGTGGTCGCGTGTTTAGTGCTGGCTCGCACATGCTTCTTTGCCAGGTCGCAGTCCCTTTCGATCAGCTTCTGCCTATGCGCCGCACCCGCGTGTGCGGATGCCCTTTCCACCCAGTTCGGATTCCGATGACCACCACACAAAATTCTGTTACCAATCGTGTCGCACTGACGGTCGTCACCACGATCTTTTTCATGTGGGGTTTCCTGACCTGTCTTAACGACATCCTGATCCCACATTTGAAGGCGGTATTTGAGCTCAACTTCGCGCGAGCGATGTTGGTGCAATTCACGTTTTTTGGGGCCTATTTTCTGATGGCGCTGCCGGCCGAGCGGCTGGTTGCTCGGCTTGGCTATAAGAACGGCATCGTCGCAGGCCTGGCGATTGCCGGGGTGGGGGCGCTCGGTTTCTGGCCAGCGGCCGAGTTGCGTGTTTATAGCGCCTTCCTCGGTGCGCTGTTCGTGCTGGCCACCGGCATCACGGTGTTGCAGGTGGCGGCCAACCCCTATGTCTCGTTGCTAGGGCCGGAACGCAGTGCGTCGAGCCGGCTGACCTTGGCGCAGGCGTTCAATTCGTTGGGCACGGCCATCGCGCCACTGATCGGCGGCTGGCTGATTCTGTCCAACACGGTGATGAGCGGGGCACAGATCGAGGCGTTGCCGCAAGCCGAACAGATCGCCTACCGCACACAGGAGGCTCAGGTGGTGCAGGGGCCGTACCTCGGACTGACCGTGGTGCTGTTGCTGTTGGCAGTGTTTGTTTACCTGTTTCACCTGCCTTCGCAGACCGCGGCCACCGGAAAAGGCGATACCGCACATCATCACACCCTGGGTGAAGCATTGCGGCATCCGCATGTGGCGTTCGGCGTGCTGGCGATCTTTTGTTATGTGGGTGCGGAGGTGGCGATTGGCAGCTTGATGGTCAACTACTTCTCGATGCCACGGATCGGCGGTTTTAGTGAGGCGCAGGCGACACATTACGTGTCGGCTTACTGGACCATGGCGATGATCGGCCGCTTTGCCGGCTCGGTGCTGCTGGTTAAACTTTCGCCACGGCGATTGCTGTCGACGTTCGCGCTTATCAATGCGGTGTTGTTGGCTGTTTCGGTGTCCAGCGCCGGCATGCTTGCGGTGTATTCGCTGGTGGCAATTGGTCTGTTTAACTCGATCATGTTCCCGACCATTTTCGCGCTCGGCATCGAGCGACTTGGTCCATTAACGGGCCGCGCTTCGAGCTTGCTAGTGATGGCGATCGTCGGTGGCGCGATTGTGCCGTACGTGCAGGGCGTGCTGGCCGATCATTTCGGATTGCAAGTTTCCTTCGCGCTGCCGGCATTGTGCTACCTGTATATCGTGTTCTATGGCCTGTGGGGCTCGCGCTTGCGTGGTGAGGTGGCTCGGGAGACGGGCGCGTGAGCGAGACCACCCGAATCGTTTGTTTCGGTGAGGCACTGATCGATATGCTGGCGCAATCACCGGCCACTGCCGACGCGCCGCGCGCGTTTTTGCAGTTCGCGGGTGGGGCGCCGGCCAACGTTGCGGTTGCGGTTGCGCGACTTGGGGGCGACAGTCACTTTGCCGGCATGCTCGGTGAAGACATGTTTGGTGACTTCTTGTTGCAAAGTCTGCACGAGGCCGGCGTGGTCACCGATGGCGTGGTACGCACCGATGCAGCCAAGACCGCGCTGGCGTTCGTCGCATTGGATGCGCACGGTGAGCGCAGTTTCAGTTTTTACCGACCGCCGGCAGCCGATTTGTTGTTTCGAACCGAGCATTTCGCGCCAGAGCTGTTAGAGCAGGCTGCGGTGTTGCATGTTTGTTCCAACAGCATGACCGAACCAGGCATCGCCGAGGTCACGCTGGAGGGCATGCGTCGCGCTCGCACGGCGGGTGCGATCGTCAGTTTTGATCTCAACTTGCGGCCGATGTTGTGGCCGGCCGATGTCGAGCCGGCCCCGTGGCTGTGGCAGGCACTGGCGCTGGCTGACGTGGTCAAGCTCGCGCGCGAGGAGCTTGATTACCTAGCCGGTGCACTCGGAGCAGACGCCACTGCGGTGGCGCACAGACTGTGGCAAGGACAGTGCCGGCTGCTGTTAGTGACCGACGGCAGCAGTGCGCTACGGTGGAGTACGCGTGGAGATTCCGGTCAAGTGCCGACGTTCCGCGTGCAGGTTCAGGACACCAATGCCGCAGGCGACGCTTTTGTTGGCGGCCTGTTGTACCAACTGGCGCAACGCTTGCATGGCGTCGAGGCGCTAGACGGCTTTTGCAGCGACCATGAGGCGATCGAGCAGGTGCTGCGTTTCGCCGCTGCGGTCGGTGCACTGGCGGTCACTCGCAAAGGCGCCTTTGCGGCGATGCCGACGCGTGCCGATGTCGATATTTTGATTCAGGAGCAGTCATGACCCCATTGCCCGAACAGCCGACTCCGGATTTCCGTTCAGCCGACTTCCTGCGCGGCCATATCGCCGACACGATGGCGTTCTATCACCCGCGTTGCATCGATCCTGCGGGTGGCTTTTTTCATTATTTTCGTGATGACGGCAGTGTTTACGATCGCGGGCATCGTCACTTGGTGAGCAGTACGCGCTTCGTCTTCAACTACGCGATGGCCTATCGCGCATTCGGCGATCGCGAATACCTCGAAGCGGTCAAGCATGGCCTGGCTTATCTGCGCGATGTGCACCGCAACCCATCGACTGGCGGCTACGCCTGGACACTGCGCGACGGTCAGGTCGAGGACGATATGAACCACTGCTACGGCGTGGCGTTCGTGCTGCTGGCCTATTCGTGCGGGCTCAAAGCCGGTATTGAGCAGGCGCGCACCTGGATGGATGAAACCTGGGAGCTGCTAGAGCAGCGGTTCTGGGAGCCAACATTTGGTTTGTACAAGGACGAGGCCGACGCGCACTGGCACTTCACTGGCTACCGTGGACAGAACGCCAACATGCACATGTGTGAGGCGATGCTGGCCGCGTACGAGGCTAGTGGCGAAGCGCGCTACCTGGAGCGTGCGTTGTTGCTGGCGGAGCACATGACCCGACGCCAGGCGGACAAGGCCGGTGGGTTGGTGTGGGAACACTATGACACTCACTGGGAGATCGATTGGGACTACAACCGCGACAATCCCAAGCATCTGTTCCGTCCATGGGGCTTCCAACCCGGGCACCAGACCGAATGGGCCAAGCTGCTGATGATCCTGGATCGCTACACCCAGGCCGATTGGTTGGTGCCCGTGGCACGTAAGCTGTTCGATACTGCGGTCGCGCGTTCCTGGGATGAAGGGCGTGGAGGGCTGTACTACGGCTTCGCACCCGAGTCGCAAGAGGCCAATCCGATCATTTGCGACGATGATAAGTATTTTTGGGTCCAGGCCGAATCGTTAGCCGCCGCCGCGCTGCTGGCCGAGCGCACCGGTGACGACGTGTATTGGCAGTGGTACGACCGGCTTTGGGCCTATGCCTGGAAGCATCTCGTCGATCATCGCTATGGTGCCTGGTATCGGATTCTCGATGCGGATAACCGCAAGTACAGCGACGAGAAAAGTCCGGCCGGCAAAACCGATTATCACACCATGGGCGCTTGCCATGAGGTGCTGAATGTTGTCGGCAAGGATCCGCAGCCTGGCATCAAGCGCTCTTGAAGCAAACGCCATGCTTTTAACCGCCACTCCGGTGAGTGGCGATGGCGTGCCGCGGGTTCCTTGTGTGACAGGATTCAGACCCACGGTCGTCCAGTGTTAGGCCGGCACTCGCTGTATCCTCTGGCTGTGGATGCCGTCGGCAATAGCCGTCGTGTCCGTCTTTCACGTCGTGATCGACAGTTTGCTTCTGGGGTGTTCGGAAAAGCCTTGGCGCAGCATGGGCATGGGGCCGATGCTATTCAGGGCTTGTGAGCGATCAGCGAAATCACCTCGAAGTGCGGCGGCCGTTTTTCACGGGTCACCGTCTCCAGGCTGGAGACTTCCAGTCCCGCTTTTTCCGCAAACCGGCGCAGCTCCTTGTCGGAGAACCCCAGGTTGACATGACCGTAGGCCTGTACCGCGACCCGGTGGCCGTGTTTGGCGAGCGAACAAAGCAGCAAACGGCCTTGTGGGCGTAGCACTCGTGCGGCCTCGGCCATCGCTTGCGCCGGCTTGCTGGCGTAGGTCAGTGCATGCATCAGCACCACCAGGTCGAAGCTGCGGTCAGCAAACGGCAACGCGTGCATATCGCCCTCGCGGACCTCTACATTTTTCAGTTTACGCAGTCGCTCGCTGGCGGCCGCGACCACCCGTGCGCTGGTATCGATACAGACGTAGCGACGCGAATGGGGGGCCACCAGCTCGGCCAATACACCGTCGCCGGAGGCGATATCGAGCACATCGCCGGTCTCCAGCAACGGCAGCGCGGTGCGCGCCAGCGCCTCCCAAGTACGCCCGGGCGAGTAGTGCCGCTCCATGTCCCCGGCCACGGTGTCGGCCCAGTTTTGGTCGGCAGCGCGCATCGCCAGCACGCCGGGCACGCGTTCGGCATCCTGGCGTAGCAGTGGGTCATCGCTGCCGGTGCTCAGCGCCTGCCATAGCGCCTGTTGGGCCGGATCAAGCTGGACGTCATCGAAACGGTAGTACGCCGATACGCCGGCACGGCGGTCGCGTACCAGGCCGGCCTCCTTCAATTTGGCTAGGTGGGTGGACACGCGCGGCTGAGCCAGCTGGGTGATCGCCGACAGTTCGGCTACGGTCAGTTCTTCCTGTTCCAGCAGCGCCAGCAGGCGCACCCGGGTTGCGTCGGCAAACACTTTCAGGCGAGCCGACCAGTCTTCCAAGTCCATAAAATATCTCTACATCGCGATATCAAGATATTTTCGATGGGGGGGTAGATCCGGTCAACCTGCATACGCATGCGAATGGTTGTGGTAAAAATAACGCCTCTAAGCGTGCATAACGGCACACCCGGTGCCGGTGCTCGCGGGCTATCACTCACGCCCTGGGAGGGCCTGCACGTGGATTTCAGTTTTACCGAAGAACACCTGATGATTCAGGATGTGGCGCGCCGGATCGCGCAGGAAAAGATCGCGCCGAGCGCGGAGCAGTTCGATCGCAATGGTGAGTTTCCGCTAGACAACATCCGGCTGCTCGGCGAGAACGGCTTGATGGGAATCGAGGTGCCGGTCGAGTACGGCGGTGCTGGCATGGACCCGATCAGCTACGTATTGGCGATGGTAGAGGTCGCCGCTGGTGATGCCGCGCATTCAACGATCATGTCGGTGAATAACTCGCTGTTTTGCACGGGGATCCTCAAGAACGGTAGCGAAGCGCAAAAGCAAACCTACGTACGTGCAATCGCCGAAGGCCAGCATATCGGCGCGTTTGCATTGACTGAGCCACAGTCCGGCTCCGATGCATCGGCGATGCGCTGCCGCGCGGTCAAACAAGCCGACGGCAGTTTTGTGATTAACGGTAAGAAGAGCTGGATCACCTCCGGTCCAGTCGCCAGGTACATCGTACTGTTCGCGATGACCGAACCGGAAAAGGGTTCGCGCGGCATCACGGCGTTCATGGTAGACACCGACAGGCCCGGTTTTTTCCGCGGCAAGACCGAGCCAAAGCTGGGCATTCGCGCCTCTGCTACCTGTGAAATCGAGTTCGCTGACTACGTGGCACAGCCGGAGGATGTGATCGGTGCCGAGGGCGAGGGCTTCAAGACCGCGATGAGCGTGCTTGACGCGGGGCGCATCGGTATTGCCTCGCAGGCGGTTGGGATCGCACGTGCAGCCTATGAAGCAACGTTGGAGTATGTCAGGGATCGCAAGGCATTCGGCCAGGCGATCGGCAGTTTCCAGATGACGCAGGCCAAGATCGCCGACATGAAGTGCAAGCTGGACGCGGCGCTGTTGCTGACCTTACGCGCGGCCTGGCTGAAGGGGCAGGGCAGGACGTTCGGCACTGAAGCGTCGGTGGCCAAGCTGGTCGCCTCGGAGGCGGCGATGTGGATCACCCACCAAGCGGTACAAATTCACGGTGGTATGGGGTACTCGAAGGAAATGCCACTGGAGCGCTACTTCCGCGATGCCAAGATCACTGAGATCTACGAAGGCACGTCAGAAATTCAGCGTCTGGTGATTGCACGCAACGAAACGGGCTTGCGCTGAGGTCGTCTACGCTCCAGCCCGCCGCAGTTGCGGCGGCGCTGGAACGCTCTCCGCGATGCCAAGATTGATGAGGGCAATTCGATCATTCAGCGTCTGGTGACGGTGACGACGCGCAACGAGGTAGCTTTGCACCGGCAGCAGGCAATTCACCTGTGGGAGCGCGCATTACGTGCGACGCGGCTTTACCGGAAAGCCCTCATTGCGATTGATGTCATCTCTTTACAGACGGTCCATGACACATCAGAACTTGGCGTCGAACTCGCGCGCGTAGCCGCTGTTGACGACCACCTTTTGTAGCGCCTCAGAGACCTTGATGTTGCCGGCAACGACCTGGAAGTTCTCCGGGCCCTTGTTGTCCAGTCGCGATAGCGCTGCGCCCTTAAAATCACAGACACGGCCACCGGCTTCGCGGACGAGTAGCACGCCGGCAGCGATGTCCCAGGCCTTCACGCCGGCTTCGAAATAGGCGTCGGCGCGACCGCAGGCCACGTAGGCCAAGTCGAGCGCCGCCGAACCTGCTCGACGGACATCCTCAGCCTGGACCAGCAGCGCATCCACGCACTTGAGCTGAGCGCTGATACGAGCGCGCTCGCGCGGCGCGAAGCCAGTGTTGATGATGGTGGCTTCCAAATCCTTGCGCTCACTTACACGGATGCGACGGTCGTTCAGGACCGCGCCGGCGCCTCGGCTGGCGGTAAACAGCTCGTTGCGCAGGGGGTCGAAAATCACCGCGTCGGTTGGCTCACCATTATCGACCAACGCGATCGATACGCAGTAGTGAGGAAATCCGCGTAAATAATTGCTAGTGCCGTCCAGTGGGTCGATAACCCACATCAGCCGTCCGTTGCCCTGCACGCCGCCTTCTTCGCCAAACACGCCGTAGTCAGGGTAGGCACGCTTGAGTTCTTTGACGATCACCTTCTCCGCGTCAGCATCGACCTCACTGGCATAGTCCATGCGGCCTTTTTGAACCACATTCAGAGCTTCAAGTTTGTTGATGTTGCGCAACAAGACGTTGCCGGCGAGGCGGGCGGCCTTGACCATGACGGTGACGGCGGGTTTCTGCATGGCAAAGGCTCCCGTAAAGGCAGAAGGGCAGGATTGGCTGAGGTAAAGAGCGATCCGGCGCAAGGCCGGCCGCCCAGTTTACCATTTGCGATCGATCCGCTGCCGAATGACTGTTCATGTCCTTTTCCCATCGCATCCGCTTCGTTCTCGTAGGCACCCAGCACCCTGGCAACATTGGCGCCGCTGCCCGCGGCATGAAGACGATGGGACTGGCGCGGCTGGTGCTCGTAGCGCCTGAGCGCACGCCGGACGACGAGGCCTATCGGCGTTCGGCCGGTGCCGAAGATCTGCTTGAGACTGCACCGGTGTGGCCTACGCTGGCCGAGGCGGTGGCGGACTGCACGTTAGTGATTGGCTGTACTGCGCGTGCCCGCCGAGTACAACTCGAGGAATTGCTGCCGGCCGTGGCTGGCCGCCGGGCTATCGACAAGGCCCGTGTGCACAGCGAGGTGGCGATCGTGTTTGGGCGCGAGCGTACCGGGCTGACCAACGAGGAGCTGCAGCTTTGTCATCTGGCAGTGCACATTCCGTCTGATCCGGCTTTCAGCTCGCTCAACCTCGCCGCTGCGGTGCAAGTGCTGGCTTACGAAGTTCGGTTGGCGGC
>Cebus_capucinus_imitator_PRJNA485217_SSR047__coassemble_1435_pt1 | contig 14011 bp, 16 predicted proteins | sample Cebus_capucinus_imitator_PRJNA485217_SSR047__metabat2_high_PE_004 | metagenome-assembled genome bin Cebus_capucinus_imitator_PRJNA485217_SSR047
GCCGCGCTGGCGCGCCATGCCGCGCGGACTTCGGGGCTGGCGTGGCGGTTGGGTGGGGCGGCGGCAACCGCCGCTGATGAGGTCCCAGCTGAAGCGGACGTGCCGGTGCAGGGGGCGTTGTTTTGATGTAACAAGGCGTAGGTCGTGGACAGTGCTTTCTGACATCCTCATGCACCACTAACTGGCTCCATCGCGCAGTGTAGGGAGACAATCCGCAGACTGCCGCCGATCGGCCCCATGCCGGCCCGACCTATGCACGTTGATCCCGATTTTCGCCCGATACGCGACGGCATCCCCGCCAGCCGGCTACAGCTCCCTCCGGGACCGTGGGTGACGGTGTTGGAAGCTCTGTGCGCGCGTTTCCCAGCGGTGGATGCGGCGACCTGGCGCGCGCGCTTCGATCGTGGCCGCGTGCTGGATGCGCATGGCTGCCCGCTGGAGGCCAACGCCGCGTATCGCTGCGGCGCGCAGATCCACTACTTCCGCGAGGTGGTGGACGAGCCGGTCATCGATGCGCTGGAAACGGTGGTGCATGCCGACCCATACCTGGTGGTGGCCTGCAAGCCGCACTTGCTGCCGGTGGCGCCCACTGGCCGCTACGTGCGTGAGACGTTGCTGACCCGGTTGGCGCGGCGGCTGGACAACCCGGCGCTGGTGCCGCTGCACCGAATCGATCGCGACACCGCCGGGTTGGTGTTGTTCTCCGCCGATCCGTCCAGCCGCGGCCGCTACCAGGCGCTGTTTCGCGAACGTCGCATCCGCAAGCACTACCTGGCGCTGGCACCGCCGTTGCCAGGGCTCACCTTTCCTCACGTTCATCGCAGCCGTCTGCTGCCGGGTGAGCCGTTCTTCCGCATGCGCGAGGTCGCAGGCGAGCCCAACAGCGAGACCGTGATCGAGGTGGTAGCCCGTGGTCCAGACCTCTGGACGTACCGGCTGGAGCCGGTCACCGGGCGCAAACATCAGCTACGCGTGCACATGGCCGCGCTGGGCGCGCCGATCCTGCATGATCGCCTGTATCCGCAGTGGCAGCTTCAGCAGCCAGACGACCCGCTACGGCTGCTGCACCTGTTCGCCCACCGGCTGGCGTTCGTCGATCCGATCAGCGGCGAACCGCGTGACTTCAGCGTAGCGCTTGGACCGGCCATGCCGGGCTGAAACGGCAACGGCCCGCGCTCAGGTTCGAGACGCGGGCCTGCTTTGCGTGCTTACTTGGCCGGGACGCGTTGGTATTCGTCGCTGCCGGTGCGCAGGTCGCCATTGGCCTGGTCGATGGCAAAGTTCACCGTCTCGCCATCATTGGATACCTGCAACACGCCGTCCTTGTAGATGGCCGGGTAACTCTCGGTCTTGGGGGTGCGGCTGAAGAAGCGCGGCGTGGTGTTGCGCACCATGAACGACTCGCCGTTGCGCTGGATATCCATCACATCGTCCTGCGATTGCACATTGACCCAGTGGCCGACGTACTTCTCGCCTTCCACCCGCGCGCATCCGCTCAGCGACACCACTGCGGCCAGCATGGCCACCCTCCATTTGCTCATCTCTGCAACGCTCTCGTTTCTAGACCGGACGAGGATGACTACATTGGCATGTATGCGAAGTCAACGTGGCGTTGCACGGCCTCGGGTGTCAGTGCGTGCCAATCCAGGGCTCGGGTTATACGCGAGCGTGATCGACGACAATAAGCGTTTGAGGATTGGGATGAAGCCGATGCATGGAGTCGCTTTGCTTGCCTTGTTGTCAGTGGCTGCGTCGGTCCACGCGGCACCCGACGAGGACGCTGACACGTGCCGCAATGGCCTGTTCACCAGTAGCCCGACGCGCTTTTCACTAGCGCAGGTTGCAGTGCCGCGGCTGTACCTGTTGGATGATCTCGACGGCTGCCCGGGCAAGGGCGAGAAAGCGTGTCGGCAAAGAGCGTATGTGGTGCAGAGCGATACCGTGGTGCTGGCCCAGCATCGTGCCGGATATGTCTGCGCGTTCTACCCCAACAATGTTGGCGGCAGTGCCGGCTGGGTCAGCGAAGCCAGCCTGCGGCCGTCGCCGGTAGTCACCGCGCCACCGCCACACGCCTGGAACGGACACTGGCGCGGCGATGGTGACAACCGGCTGCAACTGACCGCCAACGGCGACGGCCACATCACCGTCAATGGCCAGGCGTACTGGCCCAGCGCCAACCCCGGCGATGCGTCCTATGGTCCGCACGTGGGCAGTGTCAGCGCGCGTGGTTTGGCCCAGGGCAACCGGCTTGAGGTGAGCGGGGACGGATGCTAGGTACGCATGCAACTGCTCGGCGACCTGCTGGTGGTCGCGGACAACCAGGAGTGTGGCGGTATGAACGTCAGCTTTAGCGGGGTCTACCGGCGTGCGGTCGCGCCACGCTGAGCCCAGCAGCTGCAAGACCGGGGCGATCTGCGTTTGATGGATGAGCCGCCTTGTGCCAGAGGGTTGGCACAAGGCGGCTCAGCGCCTCTGCATCCGTAGCCAGTGCTCGGTCTCGGCGGGGCTGCGCAGCCGCACGATGCCGCACGATCGGCAATTGCGGGAACTCGGCTTGGATTCGCGGCATGCGCTCGCTCCAGGCGTGCAGGGTTTTGCTCTGCCAGCGCAGCAGGTTCTGCTCGGGGTCGCGTTTGAGCAGGTTCCACGCCGGCTTTTCACGGTTGCCGTTCCAGAGCCGGGTACGCAGCAGGCTGCGCATCAGCGTGCGCCGGAGCAGCCGGGCCCGCACCACGTGATACGGATAGTCGAGCCAGATCGCGAGCTGCGCGCGCGGAGTCAGGATGGGCAAGGTGCCCTTGCTGAGGTACTGCCATTCGGTGGCCCAGCGCGGCGCAGCGGCGAACGCGCGTACGTCATCCAGGAACTGCGGCCGCGCGGTCCAACCGGGGCCATGAAAGAGCCCATCGATCTCGATGTGAGGTATTTCCCAGCACGCGGCCAACCGGCGCGCGAGCGTGGTCTTGCCCGAGCCGGTCACGCCGGCGATGAGCACGCGCTGCGGCATACAGGGGAGGGGGTCGTTCGCCGTGAGCATGCGCTGATGCTAGCGCGGTGGTTTATGCAGCGAGCATGCTGTCGAGATTGTTCGCGGCGCTCCCGGCGATGCACAAGGAGGCCGGCGGAGGCGTACGTGGTTGTCGCGCCGACTGCCGCCATAGCGCGTCGGCGCGGCGGACGGGTCAAGCTGGAACGGCTCCGCTGCGGACTGCGGAGGTCTGCGTGCGTTCAGCGATACGGCCCCGGTCCTCGCCACACCGGCTCCCCGTTCCGATAGACCTGCATCATGTTGATGACCTCGCGGGCATCGCCGATATGCTGCAACTCGGGAGAATCCGGCGGCAACATGCGGCACTTGCCCGAGCCGCGCCGCAGCGCGATCTCCAGTGCGCAGACCATGCGGTAGTGGGTGCCGGGCAGGATGATGGAGATCTCGGTCATGCCCTGCGCCTTCCATGCGCGCAGCTGGGTCTCGCTGCTGAGCTCATAGATCACCTGGAAGCCACCGACCTCCATGCTGGCCTGGCCGGGCTGAAGATCATTGCGATAGCCGGTGTCAAGGTCGTCGTTGTCGCCCATCCCTTCATCATGGGGCGCCACGTCCTGGTCGAGCATGCCAGGCGGTCGTCCGGACCAAGTGGCTGCGCGCTGCTCGGTGGGTGTAGGCGTAGGCGGCTGCGGCGCGTGCTGTACCGGCTTGGGCGGACGTCGGGTGTGCACGTGGTTGGGTTTATGCGTGGTGTCCGGTGGCAGCGGGTTCTTGGCTTCCTTGACCAGGGTCGAGCGCACCGGTGTGCTGGCGGGGGTTGCCTTTGGGTTGGACGCTGCCGCCTGTACCGGTTGGGTCGTGTCGCCGAGCACCTCTACCCGCATCCGGCTGCCACCGGCGGTGCCTTGCGGCGTGCTCACCGTGGGCGGGGAGGCGTACAGCAGCAACAGCGCCATCACAACATGCACCGCCACACTGAGCAGCGCGGCCAGCCAGGGCTCCAGGCGCTCAATGAACAGACGCGATGGTGCTACCCGGTCCTGTGCGTCGACGTGCAGATGCAGCAGTTGTAGCGCGTCGCCGCATACGCGGTAGACGAGCCGATAGGGCGTCTGCGCAATGCGCCACTCACGGGTGTCGGGCTGGTGTCCTGGATGGCCGCGGTCGGGTTGCCCGGCCAGCAGATGGGTAGCCGCCAGCACCCGCTGCGCCAAGGCTTCAGCGCGGACCGGGTCCAGGGCGTGTTCGTGCTCCTGCGCGTGCTCCAACTCCCTCGCCGCCGGCACCGTCCACTCACAGCGCAACATCAACACCCCGTCCGGAGCATGGCGTTTGATCGGCCAACGGCCTGAGGTCCACCCCCTCGAGTCCGTGCCGGAACCCCGCCGTGTCGAACACGCGTGCTTCGTTCCAATTGGCAGTATCGGGCGGGGCGTCGATCAGCGCGGGTGCAGCTTGCTTGAAGGGGGACATGGCACCGCGTCTTGGATCGATGGCGGCAAGTCTAGCGCCGCCATCACGCGTGCGTCGTGCGTTGTGTGTCACGCAGTTGATCACCCGTGCAGCGCACCGGCGATGTAGTCACGCAGCCACCGATGCGCCGGGTCGCGGTGGACCCGCTCAGGCCAGAGCATCAGCATCTCAAAACCGGGCACCTCAATCGGCGGTTGGACCACGCGCAGCGCCGCGTTGCCGCGTACCAACCGTGCCGGCACCATGGCCACCAGGTCGGTACGGGTCAGTACGGTCACCAGAAACAGGAAATGCGGTACCGACAACGCCACATGCCGGCTCAGACCGCGCTCGGCCAACATCACATCGGTGATGCCTTGGAAGCCCCCCCCCGTCGGGCGAAACAATCGCGTGATCGAGTTGGCAAAACTGCGCCAGCGTTGGCCTGCGCTTAAGCTGCGGATGTCCGGCGCGGCCAGCCAGCACGTAGTGCTCGTCAAACAGTCGTCGCCGATGCAGTGCCGACGGCGCTCCGGCCGCCATCTTCAGCGCCAGGTCGATGTCGCCCTGTTCGGCCATGCGTGCCACCTGCGCCGGTGTGGTTTGCACGATTGCCAGCCGAGTCGCCGGCGCGGCCCGGCGCAAGCCGGCCAGGGCCGGTTGCAGCACCGTGTACTCGCCGTAGTCGAACGCGGCGATGCGCCAGGTGTGCTTGGCGTGTGCCGGATCGAACGGACGCAGCGGCGCAACGGCATGTTCCAGTGCGGATAACGCCAGCCGCAGTGGCTCGCGCAGCGCCTCGGCGCGCGCGGTCGGCCGCATCCCGCGCGGTCCCGGCAGCAATAACGGATCACCAAAGAACGCGCGCAACCGTCTCAGTTGCACGCTCACCGCAGGTTGGGACAGATGCAAGCGTTCGGCTGCGCGGGTCACGTTGAGCTCAATCAGCAGGGCTTCAAGCGTGACCAGCAGATTGAGATCCAGGCGCTGCAAGGCATTGTCCACAGTAATACCGACAATTGTTGTAATTCATTTCGACTATAGCGAGCACGCGCCTATGGTGTCGGTCTCACCCGCAGGAATCTGCCCATGAACGTGCTGATCGTCTATGCCCATCCCGAGCCGCGTTCGTTGAACGGCGCCCTGCGCGACCACGCCGTGGCGCACCTGCAGCGCGCCGGGCACGCGGTACAGGTCTCGGACCTGTATGCGATGCCATGGAAGGCGGTGTTGGATGCTGCCGATGACACTGCGCACGTACCGGGTGCGCGCTTCGATGCCGCGCTGGATTCACAGCGCGCGTTCGAGCGCGGTACTCAGCGCGCAGACATCGTGCGTGAGCAGGACCGGCTGCGCTGGGCCAACGCGGTGATCTTGCAGTTTCCGCTGTGGTGGTTCTCGATGCCGGCGATCCTCAAGGGCTGGGTCGAGCGCGTTTACGCGCGGGGGTTTGCCTACGGCGTGGGCGAGCATTCCGACACCCACTGGGGTGACCGCTACGGCGAGGGCATGCTGGCCGGCAAGCGCGCGATGCTGATGGTCACCGCCGGCGGCTGGGAGGCGCACTACGGACCGCGTGGGATCAATGGGCCGATCGATCAACTGCTGTTCCCGATTCATCACGGCATCCTGTTCTATCCAGGTTTCGAGGTGATGCCGCCGTTCGTGGTCTACCGCACCGGCAAGCTCGACGCAGCTCGGTTCGAGCAGGTGACCACGGAGCTGAGTCAGCGCCTGGATGGGCTCTGGCACGACGCGCCGATCCCGTTCCGCCGCCAGAACGGCGGTGACTACGATATCCCTGCGCTGACCCTGCGCGCCGATCTGGCGCCCGGTCAGACTGGATTGGGTATCCACCAGGTGGAGGGCTGAGTGCGGCAGATCGGCAATTACGCGCGAGTCAGCGACGATTTTTCATGCTCGAGAAGCGGTCATGAAAAAGCCGACAACGCTTGCGGTCTTTCACTCAGTCACCCGGTTACCCGCTCCAGCCAGGCCAGGTGGTCGTGGTTGCGGGTGGCATGGCGTACGGTGGCCAGGCCCGCCTCGCGTTGAAACGCATGCAGTAACAGCGGTCCCAGCTTGGCCAGCGGCGAGTGGCGTTGATACAGTTCGCTCAGCAACGCAAAGCTGCGTTGCTCAAACTCGTGCAGGACGTTGGAGCCGTAGCGGGCGGCGTGGCGAATGCCGCTTAAATACAGCAGCACTGGCATCGGCTAGTCGGGCCACTGCAACGCCATACGTAACGGCCATTCGAGCAGGTTGCGCTCACCCCACAGGCGGTCTTTGGAACCCTGGCCGTCGGCGATCAGTGCCAGTATCAGCGACTGACCCAACGCGGAGAGGTAGATCGAAACCTGTTCGGTGTCGGGGCGCACGTACAGGCGATCATGCGGTCACGCTCGCGTGCCAGCCACCAGCCCAGGCCATTGTCCTGGTTCGGGTCCAATTGCAGCGAGGTCCACAGCGTGGCGTCCGCATCGCGGGTGTCGCCCCGATGGTCCTGAACCTTGGCCAGGTTGGTGAGCAGGGTCGCGCTCTGGCCAATTTCGCTGATTGCCGCGCGCAGCACGCGCTCGGCCTCGTCGAGTGCACCAAGCTCCATCAGCACGACCGCGCGGATCACGTGACCGCGTTCGAGGTTCGGGTCGATCGTCAGCAGCTGTGCGGAGGCGGGCTCGACGTCGGCGACGAAGCCGTCATTCAACGCATCGACGATGAGTGAATACAGGGCATCCGGTTGCTGCCAGTGCGCCTGCAGCTGCGGTAGCAGCATCTGTTCGCGCCACGCCGCGCGGCTGATCTGGATCTGCTGCCCATGCACGTCGTAGGCGGTGATCGGCGCTCGATCCTCGGCGTCCGCTGCGGCGGGGGGGGTGTGTGGCGGCCGCCGCGTTGCCGAACTTGCCGGCGATGCGGCTGAGCAGACGTTTGAACACGAAACCTCCATGGATCGTCCAGAACCTACAGGGTACAGGCACGGCGCGGCCATGGCCGCGCCGTGCGCCGGCCCATGCGCCGTTTGCGTTGCGGCCGCGTGCGTCAGTTCGTCGCGCATGTGTGAGCAACGAGGCAAGTCTTGTGGCGGCTTTTACAGAGAATCCATGGTTTCAAAAGGCTGCGCTGTGATTCTGGCGCAGTCGTAAAGCCGTCCTTTACTGTCAGGCTAACGAACCTGCACCGAGGTTGATTGTTCCCGACTCAAGGCCGACGCCAGACTGACCGCATGTCCTGAAGATCGTGGAGCTACCGTGCAAACCGTCAATGACATCCCCAAGCTGTGGAACACGCGCAGGATCGAGAAAGCACGACGCTTGGCCAGCGTAGCGACCCTGGCCGACGGAGCGGTGCTGCCCGCCGAACGCTTGGTCCAGGCGTTGGAGACCTTGATCGCTCCGGGCGACAAAGTCGTCCTGGAAGGCAACAATCAAAAGCAGGCTGACTTTCTCTCGCGCACGCTGGTGCAGGTTGATCCTGCCAAGTTGCACGACCTGCACCTGATCATGCCCAGCGTGGGTCGCAGCGAGCACCTGGATTTGTTCGAGCGCGGTATCGCCCGACGTCTGGATTTCTCCTTCGCCGGCACCCAAAGCCTGCGCATTGCCCAGTTGCTGGAAGATGGCCGCCTGGAGATCGGCGCGATCCACACCTATCTGGAGCTATACGCACGGCTATTCGTTGACCTGACGCCGAACGTAGCGCTGGTGGCCGGCTACAAAGCCGATCGCCAAGGCAATCTGTACACCGGACCGAGCACCGAGGACACCCCGGCGATCGTCGAGGCGACCGCGTTCCGCGACGGCATCGTCATCGCTCAGGTCAACGAAATTGTGGATGACCCGAGCGACCTGCCGCGCGTGGATATTCCGGCAGCCTGGGTCGATTTTGTGGTGCGCTCGGACCGACCGTTCTTTGTTGAGCCGCTGTTTACTCGCGATCCTCGGCTGATCAAACCCGTACACGTACTGATGGCAATGATGGCGATTCGCGGTATCTACGAACGTCATCAGGTGCAGTCACTCAACCACGGCATCGGTTTCAACACCGCCGCGATTGAATTGTTGCTGCCGACCTATGGCGAGCAGCTCGGGCTCAAGGGCAAGATCTGCCGGCACTGGGCATTGAATCCGCACCCGTCGCTGATCCCGGCGATCGAGTCAGGCTGGGTGGAGAGCGTGCACAGCTTTGGCGGTGAACTGGGCATGGAGAAATACGCCGCCGCGCGTCCGGATGTGTTCTTCACCGGGCGTGACGGCTCGATGCGTTCCAACCGCGCGTTTTGCCAGGTTGCCGGCCAGTACGCGGTGGACATGTTCATCGGCTCGACGCTGCAGATCGACGGTGACGGCCATTCATCGACGGTAACCCGTGGTCGTCTGGCCGGTTTCGGTGGTGCTCCGAACATGGGCCACAACCCAGGTGGTCGCCGCCATGCCACCCCGGCTTGGCTGGACATGCTGCGCAGTGACAGCCCGCTGGAGCGGGGCCGCAAGCTGGTGGTGCAGATGGTCGAGACCTATCAGGCGGGCGGCAAGCCGACCTTCGTGCAGACACTCGATGCGGTGCAGGTCGCTAAGGACAGCGGGATGCCACTGGCGCCGATCATGATCTACGCCGATGACGTTACCCATGTGCTGACCGAAGAAGGCATCGCCTATCTGTATAAGTCGGATTCGCCGCAGCAGCGCCGCGAGATGATCGCCGCCGTGGCCGGTGTCACCCCGATCGGGATCGATGCCGATCCGAAAAAGACCGAGCAGTTCCGCCGCGATGGACTGGTCGCGCTACCGGAGGATTTGCAGATTCATCGTTCGCAGGCCACCCGCTCGCTGCTCGCGGCGCGGAGCATGGCGGACTTGGTGGAATGGTCCGGAGGCCTGTACGAGCCGCCGGCGCGCTACCGGAGCTGGTGATGAGTGCCGTACTGCAGACGCGTTGTAACCTCGCGGCGAGACCGGCAACGTTGCCTTCGATGCCTTGGCTGGCGGCCCAGGCGGTACGGGCGCTGCTTGACGAAGCCGACCTGACCCCCAAGCCCGGACTGGTCGATGCACGCGGGCGCGGTGCCCACGACGATCTCGACCTGGCGTTGATGCAACGCTCGGCTCGCGCGCTGGAGCCGGGTTTCGCCGCGATGGCATTGGCGGCCGCCGCAGCGCCGGTGGCAACCCCGGCGCTACGCGCGCGATTGGGCGCGATCGGTCGCCAGGCCGAGGCGGCGATGTTCACGGCCAGTGGCGGCGTCAATACCCATCGTGGCGCGATCTGGGCATTGGGCCTGCTGGTGGCCGGGGCGGCGCAACAGCCGGGCGACCGGTGTGCACAGGCCATCGCCCGGCGTGCGGCAGCACTGGCACGACTGCCGGACCCGGACATGCCGCAGGCACCGCGCAAGGGCGCACAGGCTTGCCGGCGTTACGGTGTGGGCGGTGCCCGTGGTGAGGCCCAGCAGGGGTTTCCACACGTGGTACGGGCGGCACTGCCGCAACTGTGGCGTTCGCGCCGCGACGGTGCGAGTGAATCGGCGGCTCGTCTGGACGCCTTGCTGGCGGTGATGGCGCGGCTGGACGACACCTGCGTGCTATCGCGTGGCGGGCGCGCTGGGTTGGCGCTGGTGCAGCGCGGCGCTGCTGCGGTATTGGCCGATGGCGGCAGTGCCAGCCTGGAAGGGCGGCGCGCGCTAAGGACGCTGGACCAACAGTTGCTGGAGCGGCGGCTGTCGCCGGGCGGCGCGGCCGACCTGCTGGCGGCCGCCTTGCTACTGGACCGTTTGCAGGCGCTTGGCGCGGGCGCGGTAGCGCCGCGCTGACCCCCACGCAACAGCATTCATTCAAAAGCATTCAAGAGGGCAAATCGATGGAAAAGCTTCGTCTGGAATACAAGGCAGGCGCGCCTGCCAAGGGCAGGACCTTGGTCGGGGTGGTCGGCTCCGGTGATCTGGAGGTATTGGCCGAGCCGGGCTTGCCCGGCAGCACGGTGGTCGAGGTAAACACCTCGGTCGATGGCAGCGGCCCATTGTGGCGAGCCCAGCTGACGCGGCTGTTCGCCGATCCTGGCCTGCCGGCGCTGAAGCTGGAGATCAACGATTTCGGCGCCACCCCCGGCGTGGTGCAGCTGCGCGTCAACCAGGTGCTTGAGGAGATTGGCCATGAATGATCCACGCAATGTCGCCGAGGCGATCCTGGCCCGCCAAAGCTTCATCGAACTGGGCGCGCGCGAACGTGCCTGTGCGCTGCTTGAACCGGGCAGCTTCCGAGAGCTGGCAGGGCCGTTCGACCGGCTCACCTCGCCCTGGCTGGCGGCGCAGGGCATTGTCACTCAGGCCGACGACGGGGTGGTCATCGGCAAAGGCGTGCTGGCTGGGCGGCCGACCCTGGTTGCCGCGATTGAAGGGGCATTTCAGGGCGGCAGCATGGGGGAGGTCAGTGGCGCCAAGATCGCCGGTGCATTGGAATTGGCGGCGGCCGATGCCCGCGCGGGCAAGCCGATTCAGGCACTGCTGTTGTTGGAGACCGGTGGCGTGCGTCTGCAGGAAGCCAATCTGGGCCTCGCGGCGATCGCCGAGATCCATGCTGCGATCGTCGATCTGCGCCGCTACGCCCCGGTGATTGGCGTGGTCGCCGGTACCGTCGGTTGCTTCGGCGGGATGTCGATCGCCGCCGGTTTGTGCAGCTATCTGGTGGTCACGCGCGAAGCGCGACTGGGACTTAACGGCCCGCAGGTGATCGAGCAGGAAGCGGGTATCGAGGAATACGACTCGCGCGATCGCCCCTTCATCTGGAGTCTGACCGGCGGTGAGCAGCGCTACCACAGCGGCTTCGCCGATCGCTACAGCGAGGATGACGTGGTGCAACTGCGCGCGCATCTGCAAGCGTTGTTCGCCGCCGGTATACCCGCGCGCCACCGCAGCGGCCGCTACCAGGACTATCTGCAATGCCTGGACGCTGTGGATACCTCACATCAGGCCGATGCCGCGCAGGTGCGTGCCGCCTTCAATCAGGGAGCATGACTCATGGTCACCCAGGTAATGCATCAAACATCCAATGCCAGCCGTGGCAGCGTCTGGCTGCGCGCGCTCACTGGCACGGCGCCGCTCGCCGGCTACCCGGCTTCACTGCAGGTGGTGGACGCGCCGCTGGCCGGTGCGTCGGCGCGCTACATCGCGGTGGTGCCCGACCCGGACAACCGGTTTCCACGGGCGCGCCAAGGCGAGGTCGGTCTGGTCGAGGGCTGGCAGCTGGCGCGTGCGGTCGATGAGGCGGTGCAGGCCGACGCCGCCACCGCCGACAAGCGCCCGATCGTGGCGGTGATCGATGTTGCCAGCCAGGCCTATGGCCGCCGCGAGGAAGCCTACGGTATTCATCAGTCACTGGCCGGTGCTGCCGGGGCTTACGCTCAGGCGCGCCTGGCAGGCCACCCGGTGATTGGCTTGATCGTAGGCAAGGCCATGTCCGGTGCATTTCTTGCCCACGGCTACCAGGCCAACCGGCTCATCGCGCTGGACGACCCCGGGGTGCTGGTGCACGCGATGGGCAAAGCCTCGGCTGCGCGGATCACCCTGCGCAGCGTTGAGAGCCTGGAGGCTTTTGCCGCCAGCGTGCCGCCGATGGCTTACGACATCGACAATTACGCCAAGTTGGGGCTGCTGTGGAAGCTGCAGCGGGTAGGCAATGCCGATGCGCCTGATCAAACCGATCTCGACCAGGTCCGCACCACGCTGGAAGCGGCGCTGGCCGACATTCGTGCCGACACTGCGCCGGATTTAGCGGGCCGCCTGCGGGCGCCATTGCGGCGGGCCTCAGCCCAGGTGCGCGCGCATTTGCGCGCGCAGTGGTGAGCCAGCGCCGGCATCCGTGGTCGCCCCACGGATGCCCGGCCAGTGCCAGGTTCAAGCGGTTCTGCAGTCGATCCACGGCACCGGCCGGCGCGACTCCGGGCACGTCCACGACGATCTTCACTGATCGCCGCAGGCCGCGCTCGGCCCGCTCCCCCGATTTGGCCGGCGCCGCCTTCCCGCGGACGGGGATCCGCGGGTCCGTTACCCATTGAGATACGACAATGAATGTGATCATCGGCGCATTGGCGCCTGTCCTGCTCATCATGTTTCTGGGGTACCTGGCCGGCCGCATCAAGCTGGTCGACAATCGCAACGTCGCCTTGCTCAACATCTTCGTGATGGATTTTGCGTTACCGGCGGCGCTGTTCGTGGCCACCGTCAAGAATTCCTGGGCCGGCCTGTTGCAGGAGTGGCCGCTGTTGATGGTGCTGGTGCTGTCCATGTGGATTCTCTATGCGCTGTTTTTCCTGGTATCGGTCAAGGTGTTCGGCAAATCGGCGCAGGATGCAGCCGTACTCAGTCTGACCGTGGCGCTGCCCAATTACGCCGCGCTGGGGTTGCCGATTCTGGACAGCGTGCAGTCCGGTGCTGCCACGGTCGCGCTCAACGTAGCGGTGGCGATCGCGGCCGGATCAGTGTTCATGACGCCGGTGTGTCTGTTGACCCTAGAAGGTGCCAAAGCGGCGGGTGATCACGCTGCACCCGCGCGTTCGCCCATGGCGCTGCTGCTGGTCCTGGTATGGCGCTCGTTGAAAAAGCCGATCGTGCTCGGTCCGGTAATCGGCTGTCTGCTATCGCTGCTGGGCATCACCATGCCGGACCTGGTGCTGTCAGCGCTTAAGCCGCTCGGTGCGGCCGCACCTGCCGCCGCGTTATTCCTGACCGGGGTGATCCTGTCGGCGCGCAAACTGCAGATCAACCGCGCGGTGATCTTGGGTACGCTGAGCAAAAATCTGCTGCAGGGCCTGCTGGCGTGGGCGTTGGTGAGTGCGTTCGGATTCAGTGGCGAACCGGCGCTGGTTGCGGTGCTGATGCTGTCGCTGGCCGCCGGCTTCTTCGGCGTGGTGTTCGGCAATCGGTATGGGGTCAGTTCGCCGGATGCGGAAAGCACCTTGTTACTCAGCTCGGTGTTCGGCGTGGTCACCATCCCGCTGTTCATTCACCTGGTTGCCAAGGTCTTCTAGCCAATGCATCCGCGTCCGCACGATCTGGTATGGAGCCGGGCGCCGGCATTGGGCTGGCATCCGCTTGAGCCGGCGCCCGCTTGGGTGGGGCCACTGCTGGGTGCCGGGCTGCCGCTGGTGGTGCGTCGGGGTCCGGCACCACCTGGCCAGGTCGCCGTCGGCGTACGCGGACAGCAGCGTGGGCAGCGCCACCCTGGGTGGATGGAACTGGCGCATATCGTTGCCGTGACGACCCCATCGGATGTGGCACGTGAACGCCGCTGGCAGGGCGAGCCGCGCACTGCGGCCCTCCCGGTGTTGGCCGAACTGGAAAGACTGGCCCCGTGGTTGGATGCGACCTGCGCCCAGCAAGGCATGGAATGGGGGGTCACGGGCGGAGCCGGCTACGAATTGGCGTGCATGCAGCGAGTCCTGCATGCACACAGCGACCTGGATCTGTTACTGGAATGCCCCCGACCCTTGCCATGGGCGATCGCGGTCGAGTGGCAAATGCACCTACACGCGCAAGAAATTCTGATCACGTTCGGTCGGCTCTACGGTCAGACGAAC
>Cebus_capucinus_imitator_PRJNA485217_SSR047__coassemble_1436_pt1 | contig 14000 bp, 11 predicted proteins | sample Cebus_capucinus_imitator_PRJNA485217_SSR047__metabat2_high_PE_004 | metagenome-assembled genome bin Cebus_capucinus_imitator_PRJNA485217_SSR047
CTTGTTTTAACATTTCCACAGCATAATTAAAATCATCATATCCGCTAATTACAACCAACAGGCGCAGAGGTTTACCGGGCAGGCGTGAGGCCGCGTAACGCGCCGGAATAGCCACGACGAAAACCTCATTCATGGGCGTCCCCCTCACCAAACCATAATGATTCGTTAACAAAAATATCATTCATCAATTGCATTGGCCTTGCGTTTAACTGAGAATAATTTTCATTCATTGGTCGGCGGAGAGACCCCGACGATAGATCCCATCGGCTTGGCCGATGGCATGTCTCATTCAACCCGATGATTCTAAAGGCCATGACCTCGAACTCCTCCGGCCCAGCGCCCGTCTTCGCACCGCTTGCATACTCACTGTCGCGCCGCAACGCCCTATTCTTGCCACTGCTTGCTGCACTGTCCGCGCCGCTAATCGCCCACGCGCAGAGCTCCACCGATGCCAAGACGCTGGATTCCGTTAAGGTGACCGCCGAGCGCCGCGACGGCTACATCGCGCGCCCCAGCGCCACCGGCACAGGGTTGACCCTGTCACCGCTGGAAACGCCGCAATCGACCAGTACGCTCACCCGCCAGGAGCTGGATGATTTTGGCCTGAACAATGCCGACACCGCGCTGGCATTGGCCACTGGCGTCAACGTCGAGCTGGTGGAAACCGACCGTACCTACTACACCGCGCGCGGCTTTGACATCCTTAACTTCCAGGTGGATGGTCTGGGAATGCCGTTCACCAACGGCGGCTCCGAAGGCGACATCGACACCGCTATTTACGAGCGCATCGAGGTGCTGCGTGGCGCCAACGGGCTGATGTCCTCCACTGGCTACCCTTCGGCAACGGTCAACTTCGTGCGCAAGCGCCCCACCGAGGATTTCCAGGGCAGCGTCAAGGTCGGCGGTGGCTCGTGGAGCAATCGTCGTGTCGACCTGGATGTTTCGGGCAAGCTGAACCGCGCCGGTACTGTGCGTGGTCGCGCCGTGGCGGCCTGGCAAGATGGTGACAGCTACCTCGACCGCTATTCCAAGAAAAAAACGATGCTCTACGGCATTGTCGAGGCCGACCTGAGCGACAGCACTCTGCTGACCTTAGGTGCCAGCTACCAGAAAAATCAGCCGCGCGGGGGCATGTGGGGCGCACTGCCGCTGTACTACACCGACGGTACGGCCACCAATTATGCCCGTTCGACCAACAGCGCCGCCGACTGGACCTACTGGAACAGTACCGACAAGCGCGTATTCCTCGAACTCGAGCAAAAACTCGGCAGCGACTGGACGCTCAAGGCTTCGCTCAACTATCGCAAGTTCGACACCGACGGCGATCTGTTTTATGTCTACGGCACGCCGGTCAAGGGCACCAGTGAAGGGCTGTATTCCTATCCATCCGCCTACCACAGCAGCGAAGACCAGAAGTACGGCAGTCTGCAGGCCAGCGGCACGTTCGCTTTCCTCGGGCGCGACCATGACGCCACCGTCGGCGTGCGCTGGGAGAAGACCGAGGTCGACCAACTGTCTTGGTACAGCAGCGACACTGGCACCAGTATCGGCAGCCTGCAAGACTGGACCGGCGCCTATCCCAAGCCCAACTTCGATTCTTCTTCGAGCGGCGCAAATTTTGATATCACCCGTAAGAGCGCCTATGCCAGCGTTCGCTGGAATCTGACCGACCGGCTGAAGCTGATCACCGGCCTCAATCACACCTGGATCGAAAGTAGCGGCCAGACCTACGGTGTCATCCATGACTACGATGCCAGCAAGAGCAGCCCGTTCGTCGGCGCCGTCTACAACTTCGCGCCGAACTATGCGCTTTACGGCAGTTACGCTGAGATCTTCAATCCGCAGTACGTGGTCGACGCCAGTAACCATCTGCTTGAGCCGGTGACTGGCGACAATGCCGAAATGGGTATCAAAGGCCAGTGGCTGGAGGGCAGGATCAACGGCTCGCTGGCGATTTTCCGTGCCAAAGAGAATCACCTCGCCAGCGACGCTACCTACTCCACCTCAATCGGTGGCTATTACTACACGCCGGTCAACGCCACCTCAACCGGTTTCGAAGCCGACATCGCGGGCCAGGTCAGCCAGGATCTGCAGCTGAGCGCCGGCTACACCCAGCTCAGCCTGAAAGACGATGAGGGCGATAACACGCTGACCTATGTGCCACGTCGTACGTTCAAGCTGGCCGCGACCTATCGCATCCCGCAATGGGAACAGCTCAAAGTGGGTGCCACGGTCAGGTGGCAAGATCGGATCTGGCGCGATCAGGATGTGACCTCTACCAGCGGCACGGAGATCATCACTCGACAGGGCTCCTATGCCTTGCTCGGCTTGATGACCAGTTATGACTTCACGCCGAAGATCACCGCTTCGTTCAATCTCAATAACGTCACCGACCGCAAATACATCAATAGCTTGTATTGGGATCAGGGCTATTACGGTGCCGGCCGCAACTGGTGGCTGTCGGTGAGCTATCGCTTCTAAGCACGTTAGCCCGGGCTGGCGGCCTCTTGGAGGTAACCCGGGACACGACTAACTCCGTCCAGATCACCCCGCACAGCGATGTGCGGGGTGATGTGTTCAGGAGGTCGAATGAAAGCCCCAGCGCGGGCAAGGCCCGCTTCTACGGGGAGCGGCAATCGGACTAACCACGCGAGAGCTTGTCCAGTCGGTCAAGCAACGCTACCCAGAACGCCGCTGGCAACTCGGCCTGCAGCGGTACCCCGTAGTAACCATCGCCGGCAAAGCTGCGACACTTCACCGCGTCTTTCTCGGTCATCAACACTGGCAGCTGACTGCCAAACGCGAAATCCTCGGCACCGTAGCGGTGATGGTCAGCGAAAGCATGGGGCACCACGCCAATACCACGCTGGCGCAGCATGGCAAAAAAACGCTCGGGATGAGCGATGCCGGCGACTGCGTGCACACGCTGGCCGGCAAACGTGGACAGCGAGCGCACACGCGCGCCGGTCAGCGGCTGTGCCTGCGCGATGCGCAACCGCATACCCCATTCACCAAAGCCCGCTCCGCCATCCCCAGGCGTTGCTGTATCGCTGATCTGACCGAGGTTAACGACCCGGAAATCGCATTCGCGCGCGCGCGCGGCAGGCTCGCGCAGTGGACCGGCTGGCAGCAGGTGGCCATTGCCGTAGCGACGCTGCGCATCAACCACTTCGATCTCAATGTCGCGTGCCAGCCTGTAGTGCTGTAGCCCGTCGTCACAGACCACAATGTCACAGCCGGCCGCAACCAGTGCGCGGGCCGCAGCGACACGATCACCATCGACGCGCACCGGCGCACCGGTCTTCCACGCAATCAATGCCGGTTCATCCCCGGACAATCCGACCGGGGTAGTCGCCTCGACCCAACGCGGCGTACGGGCCTGCTCGCGGCCGTAGCCGCGACTCGCCACGCCGGGCTTCCAGCCGGCCTGTCGAAGCCTCGTGACCAGTTCGATCGTCAACGGCGTTTTACCGGTACCGCCGGCAGTGACATTGCCGACTACCACCACCGGTACCGGGATCTGCCGGCGTTTGAGCCAGCCCCGCCGATAAAGCCCGCGCCGTAGTGCGATGACGCCAGCATAGAGCGGCTCTAGCAGGCGGGCACCGAGCGGGATGGGTACGTTGCCATACCAGTGTGCGGGCGTATGGGCTTGCAGGCGCCTGCTCATGCCGGCCGATCACGGAACTGCATACGGTGCAGATGTGAATACAATCCGTCCAGCGCCAACAGCTCGGTATGCGTGCCGCGCTCAACGATCTGTCCCTGATCCATCACCAGTACCTGATCGGCATGCTCGATCGTAGACAATCGATGGGCGATCACCAGCGTGGTGCGGTCGGGCATCAACCGATGCAGCGCGTCCTGCACCAATCGCTCGGACTCGTTGTCCAATGCAGCGGTGGCCTCATCAAGGATCAGGATCGGTGCGTCCTTGAGCATCGCGCGTGCGATCGCCAGACGCTGGCGTTGGCCACCGGACAGGCGGCCGCCCTTGGTCCCAACCTGCGTTTGCAGGCCGTCCGGCAGGTGTTCTACGAATTCCATTGCATTGGCACCGCTGATCGCGTGCTGCAGCTGCGCCTGATCGGACTGGCGCAATTCACCGTAGGCAACGTTCTCGGCAATGCTGCCGTCGAACAGCACGACTTGTTGCCCGACCAGCGCGATCTGTCGGCGCAGATCGGCCAGCCGATACTCTTGCAATGGATGGCCGTCGAGCAGGATTTGCCCGGATCGCGGATCGTAGAAGCGCGGGATCAACTTGACCAAACTCGACTTACCGCTGCCGGACCGGCCAACGATTGCGGTTACGGTACCCGGTGCAGCAACAAAACTGACCTCCGATAGCGCCGGTCGCGCCTGATCCGGATAGCAGGCGGTCACCGCACGGAACTCGATCTGGCCCCGAGCACGCGCAATTGGGCGACTACCTGTGTCCTGCTCTTCCGGTGCATCGAGCACCACAAACAGTCGCTGCGCCGAAGCCACCCCCCGCTGCAACATGTTCTGCACGTTGGTCAGGTTCTTCAACGCTGGAATGATCGCCATCATCGCGGTCATCAGCGACACAAATTCGCCAGCAGTCAAGCGCCCGGCCAGCGCTTCGTGGCCGGCGATCAACAACAGCGCAGCCAAGCCGATGGCCCCCAGTAATTGCACCGCCGCTGAAGAAATCCCGCGAGTCGCTTCGACCTTCATCGCCAGTCGCAGGTTGGTATTGGCCAGCTGCTGGTAACGCAGCATTTCGCTGTCGCGAGCGCCGTATACCTTAACCTCCTGGTTGCCAGACAGGGCCTGGTCGGCAGCCTGCATGAGATTGGCATTGCTCTCTTGGATACGATGGCTAACCCGCCGATAGCGCCTGGCGACCTTGTTCATGACCCAGGCCAATGGCGGCGCCACCAGCAGGATCGTCACGGTCACCGTCCAGCTGTACCAGAGCATTACTGCCAGCGCGCCGATGATCTGTAAGGTCTGCTGGACCATCACCTTCATCGCATCCACTGCGGCCTGAGCCACTTGCTCGCTGTCCGAGCCGAGCCGCACCAGCATCGAAGCCACCGGCTCGGCGTCGAAACGACTTCCTGGCAAGCGCAGGTACTTGTCAAGCACGTTGACACGGAAATCCCGCGAGATGCTGCGCGCTGCACGGCCCATCGCCACATCAGTAATGTAGCCGGCCACGCCGCGTAGCACGAACAGGCCAACGATTTGCAACGGCAACCACATCGCCACCTCTCGGTTGCGGGCGATGAACGTCTCGTCGGTAATCGGTTTCATCAGCGCTAAGAAACCAGACCCGGCCAGCGCTTCAATTAACGCGCCGACTGCGGCCAGCACCAACAGGCCGCGATAGGTCCCCGCATAAGACAACAGTCGGCGATAGGTCCGCCAGGGGGAGTCCTGGACGGGCACGTCGGATAGTAATTTCACTTGGAGCGGGTGTCCGTGTTGACTTCGGGAGCTGTAGCGATCGCGATGCGATGGAAGCCGAGCTGGCCCAGCGCATCTTGGGCGGTGACCACAGCTTGATAAGGGGTACGCGCATCGGCGCGCAATAGTACATTCTGCGTGCGATCCTCACCGGCAACCTCGGCAATCGTCCGCTTCAGCGACTCGGGATCGCGACGCAGCACTTCCTGGTCGTTGATGAAGTAGCGTCCGTCGGCATTCACCAAAACGCTTAACGCGTGCGGCGGCTCGGGGTTGGCCTTGTCACTGGCGGTCGGCAGCTGCAGCTGTAGCGTAGAGTGCGCTTGGAAGCTTGTGGTAATCACAAAGAAAATAATCAAGACAAGGATCACATCGATCAAGGGAACCAGATCGATGTGCGGCTCATCCTGGACGCGGTCGTTGCGGATCCGCATCCGCTCAGCCCTTAGCCAGGATCGGCGCTCGCTGCGCCGCGGTCCGCCGAGTGGACGCTCCCGCACCGGCGGGGCTATCGTCAAGCGCATCCAGCAGCCGGGTGGCTTCCTGCTCCATCTCGATCACATAGCCGGCGATGCGGCCTTTGAATCCACGATGGAAGATCAGCGCCGGCACCGCGATAATCATGCCCGTGGCGGTACACACCAGCGCCTTGCCGATGCCGCCCGCGAGCTGATTTACGTCGCCCACACCGTGTTCGAGGATGCCCAGAAACATCTGGATCATACCGACCACAGTACCGAGTAGGCCCAGCAGCGGGCCGGCCGAGGCGATGGTGCCCAATGCATTCAGGAAACGCTCCATGCGATGCACAACGTATCGGCCGGCGTCTTCAACACGTTCACGGATCAGCTCGCGTGGGCGGCCACGTACGTCTAATGCAGCAGCTAGCAACGCCCCCAACGGCGAGTTGTGCCGCAGCGATTCGATATGGGCCGGATCCAGTCGGCCGCGCGCCGCCCAGGAACGTACTTCATCGCCCAGCCCTGGCGGCAGCACCTCACTACGGCGCAAGCTCCACAGCCGCTCCAGCACGATCGCCAGTGCGACCACACCCAGCAGCAGCAGTGGCAGCATCGGCCAACCGCCTGCCTTGACCAGTTCCAACACGACTCAATCCTCCGGCGCACCGGCCGCGTATACGTTCGGCGATAGGATAGCAGTCGTCCGTTGACGTTCCGCAGCATCCCATAAGCGGGCACGCCAACGCCGCCGCTCCCTAACCTGGATACCGGCGCTTCCTACCCAGACCCGGATTGCGCCGCTCTCGGCGGTGTTTAGCAGCTCAGCGCCCGCTGCGCGCCAGCGCTGGACCACGTCGGCGCGCGGATGCCCAAAGCGATTACCGTGCCCGGCCGACACCAATACCAGGCGCGCGCCGCTAGCGTGAACAAACTCAGGCTGCGACGAGCCGCTGCTGCCATGGTGTGGTGCCAACACCACTTCTGCGTGAAGATTCACGGGCTGCTCACGAAGCAGTCGCTGCTCGATCACTTCGCCGATGTCGCCGCTCAGCAACAGTGCACCATAGACCGTCTCGATTCGTAGCACGCAGCTAGATGCATTGCGCAGGTAGGGGAAGGTCGCGCTGGGATGTAAAAAACTGAAATCTACCCCATCCCAGCGCCAATCATCACCGGCGACACAGGCCCTTCGCACGTCAAGCGGTGCGCCCGGTGGCGCCAGTGAATCCCGAGGCGGGAACACCGCTGCAACTGCCGCATAACCGCCCGCATGGTCGGTGTCGGCATGGCTGATTACGATTCGATCGAGATGACGCACCCCACTCGCACGCAGCGCTGGCACCACAACCCGCTCGCCAGCGTCGAAGCCGTCCATGACGGCCGGGCCTGCGTCGTACAGCAGCGTATGGGTACGAGTCCGAACTAATACTGCCAACCCCTGCCCCACGTCCATCACCAGCAGCTCGACCTCGCCATCGGCAGGCAGCTCGCGCTCGGGAAAACACATCGGTAGGCACAGCACAAGCGCCAGCCCGCGTCCCGGGGTGGCGCGCGGCATCAGCCACCAGAACACCCCAACCAATGCGAGTACCAACGCCCATGTGCCCGACTCGGGCGCCCACCAAGCCGCCATCGGGCTATGTGCCAACCAACTAAACAGCGACCAGCTGACCTCAAAGCAGCCCGCGGCCAACTGCCAGGCCCAGCCCCCTGCTCCCGGCAGCACCGACTCCAGGCCGGTGCCCACCAATGCGAGAGGAACCACCACCAAGGTCCACCATGGAATTGCCAGTAGGTTCGCCAGCGGTCCCACCAACGAAATCTGCTCGAACAGGGCCAGCGTCAGCGGCACCAGCCCGATTGTCGCGACCCGTTGTGCGGCGAGAAAGCCGCGCAACATTGACATCGGTTGTGCTGGCAGACACCAGATCAGCCAGGCAACCCCCGCAAAACTCAACCAAAACCCGACAAACAACACCGATAGTGGATCGAACAGCAACACCACCAGCAGCGTGATCGCCAATGTTTGCGGCGTGTTGCCGCGCCGCCTTGCTAACGTGAGCAGCGCCGCGACTGCGATCATCAGCACGGTCCGTACGGTGGGCAGCGACAGCCCTGTCAGCAGGGCGTAGCCGCTCCCTCCCAGCAGCGCGCCCAAGGCGGCCCCATGCTGCCGGGGCCACCACCGCCCAAGCGACGGCAGTAGCCACCACACTCCCTGGAACGCCAGCGCAGCGAAACTGGCGACCATGCCGACGTGGAATCCGGAGATTGCGATCAGGTGGGTGAGTCCTGCCGCGCGCAGCACGTCCCAATCCCGGTCCTGCAACCCGCGGGTATCGCCCAATGCCAAGGCTTGTACGTAACCGCCCGCCGATCCGCGCACCGACTCGTGGATCCGCGCGGACATCGCCTCGCGCCACGCGTCGACGCCACGAGCCCCGGCCAGCTGTACCGCGCGCTCAGGGCGGCGCACGCGTGCAGTCGCCGCAATCCGACTACCCAACGCATGCCGCTCCGCATCGAAACCGCCCGGATTGCTCAGTCCACGCGGCGCACGCAACTGCAACAACAGCTGCCAACGCGCGCCAGCGTGCAAGGCGGTGCGTGGACAAGGCCTGGCCATACCGGAGTCGTCGTACCACACCACCTGCACACGCTTGCCACGCAGCGGTGCCGGCTGCGTAGCGTCGCTGTCCACACGCAGCAAGAATCGCGTCTGCCGCGGCCCTGACTGCGGCAGACCTTCAACCCGGCCCTGCACCACGACCTCACGTCGCTCCCACGCAGCAGGCAACTGTCCGGCGAGCGCATGCGCGGCATGCAGCCCAGCCAAACCAAAGCCGAGCAACGCTGCTGCCCCTCCCCCTACGGCACGCCATACCAGAGCCAGCACCAGTGCGAGTATGAGCGCTGCGCAATACATCCACTGCGGTAGTAACTGTGGGGACCACAGCGCAACGACCACACCGCCCAACAGGCCAAGCGCCGATGCCAGCGGCGCCAACCGTCGGCCCCGTACTTTCGCTCGCCGCGCGCCGACCTGCCACATGATCGCCCCCCCGGCCGACGACGCTCATCGAAATTCCTGCGCCTCTGTCTACGCACACTAGTGCGCAGGCGGCTTGTCGACCAGCAGACCGAACCGCGTTGCCATGTCGGGGCTTTCCTACCGTCCCGACTGTCTCAGCAAGGCGCTTCGCTTAGTGCACGCGCCAGGTCTCGTGAACGATACGTCGCGACCGCCTGCCACTGCGTGTCTGGGGGGCTGAATTCAGACGTCCGTCTTGGCCAGTTCGCGCAGTCTGCCCTGATGCAATTCCAGCACTCGATCCAAACGGCGCGCCAGTCCACGATCATGGGTGACGAGTACCAAACTGGTGCCCTGCGCCCGGTTAAGTTCAAGCATCAGCTCGAACACGGTCTCGGCAGTCCGGTCGTCCAGGTTACCGGTCGGCTCATCGCCGAGTACGCAGGCCGGACGGTTGACCAGCGCGCGCGCCACCGCCGCGCGCTGGCGCTCACCGCCGGACAACTCGCTTGGCTTGTGCTCGACCCGGTGCGACAGCCCCACTGCTTCAAGCAGCTGTAGCGCCCGTTCGCGCGACGGTGCGACATCCTCGCCGGAGAGTAGCACCGGCATCATCACGTTCTCCAACGCGGTGAACTCGGGCAGTAGATGGTGGAACTGGTAGACGAAACCGAGCGAGCGATTACGCAGCGCACCACGCGCCGAGTCCGACAACGCTGACATCCGCTGACCCGACACATAGACCTCACCAGAGGTCGGTACGTCCAGACCACCGAGCAAATGCAACAGCGTGCTCTTGCCTGCGCCGGAAGCGCCGACGATGGCGACGGTCTCGCCGGGCGCGATCGACAACTCCAACCCATCGAACACCGGAGTGCGCATCCGGCCTTCGGCGTATGTCTTGGCTAATCCTTCGGCGCGAATGACCGCATGCCCCTGCTTAAGCGACTGCACATCCACTCTCCGATGATCGATAGTCGTTTGCCGCATATCATTCATAGCGCAACGCCTCCGCAGGCTGAGTCCTAGCGGCGCGCCAGGCAGGATACAAGGTCGCCAGGAAGCTCATCAGTAGCGCCACGACGGTGATGACGACCACGTCGCGCGGTTCCATATCGGTCGGCAGGCCAGTGATGTAGTAGACGTCCTCAGGCAGCAGCTTGACGTGGAACAGCGACTCAATCAGTTTCAGGATGTGCTCCAGATTGAGGGTCAACACCACGCCACCGATCACTCCAGCGAGCGTACCGAAGATGCCGATCAGCGATCCCTGCACCATAAACACCCGCATCACGCCGCCCGGCGACAGACCGAGTGTGCGCAAGATTGCGATATCGGCCTGCTTGTCGGTAACCAACATTACCTGCGAGGACACCAGATTGAACGCGCCCATCGCGATAATCAGCGACAGCAAGATACCCATCACCGTCTTTTCCATCTTCAGCGAGTGGTAGAGGTTGGCATTCTCCTGGGTCCAGTCGCTGACCCGATACGGGCCATGCAGCTTCATCGCCAAATCGACCGCCACGGTCTGCGCCTGATCCATGTCGTATAACTTCAGACGCACACCGGTCACGCCGTCCATGCGCAGTACACGCGCCATATCCTCCATGTTAGCGACGGCCAGGCCACGATCAATCTCGTTGTAACCCGCTTCGAAGATGCCACTGACAGTGAAGCGCTTGATCTTGGGCAACGCGCCCATTGGCGTGCCCTGAAAATCGGAAAGCGTGACAATCACAGAATCGCCGACATTGACGCCCAGCCATAGCGCAAGCTCTTGCCCAAGCAAGATATTGAACGAACCCGGTTTGAGGCTGTCGACTGAGCCCTGCTTCATTTTCTGCGCCAACACCGAAACCTTGGCTTCTTCGGTCGGAATAATCCCGCGCACCATCGCCGGCTGATTGCGGGGACCGGAGAGCAGCGCCTCTTTTTCGATGTAAGGCGCTGCTCCAGCTACACGTGGATCGCGCATCGCAACCTGGACTGCGTGCTGCCAGTCATGCATCGGCGCGCCCTCAGCACTGACCGTGGCATGCGCGGCCATCTGCAATAGGCGATCGCGGATCTCCTTCTGGAAACCGCTCATCACCGCCAGCGTGGTAATCAGCACGGTCACGCCCAATGCGATACCCAGGATTGAGGCCATGGAGATGAAGGAGATGAAACCGTTGCGACGTTTGGCGCGCAGATAACGCAGCCCGATGGCGACGGGAATGGGTTTGAACATGCCGAGGACCGGACCGTTCCGAAGGATAAAGGAACGCTATGGTGCCACTTGCCGCCTATCCGACGGAACGACCCGAGCGGATGCGGCCAGACGCAGTTCACGTCGCGCTGTGGGAGGCAGCAGGTCAGGCCACCACAGCCGCGCCTGCCGCACACCGTTCGGTGGGTGCCAGCGCAGCAGCGCCAGCGGCCCGCGCCAGTGCACTTCAAAGGCATCTACCGCAACTCCGGCGACGCACACGGGGCGATCCGGATCCCAGGGGATCACCAACTCAAACTCGGCAGCCCACCACTCGGCCTGCAGTCGGCGACCGCAGGCCACGGCGATCGCAAGCGAAGCCAGCAGCGCGAGCCACTCTGGCAGTGCGGCGAGCCATAGTGAAACGATCGCCAGCGCCGTGAGCAGCATACAGGCACCCAACGACCACCAAGAAGGCCGCCACTCAAGCCGGCAGACGGCGGATGACCTCGACGAATTCGGCCAGTTGCGCATCCGGACAGGCCTCGTAGCCCATGAACCAGCGCCACAATTTATCGTCCTCGCAGTCCAACAGCCGTAGGAAAACCGCACGCTCGGCCTCGGAAGCCGCCGCCCACCGCTGCTCCAGATAGCGATCGAACAGCCGGTCGAGTTCACGCATACCGCGTCGGCAGCGCCAGCGCAGCTTTTTCAGCAGAATGTCGTCTTCGGTCTGCATGGCGCTAATCGAACGCGGACCCGCTCCCTCAATCGGAGCAGAACCTGGGTGGAGGGATACCATGAGGGCCTGCGACAGGCGAAGCACCTGGCGATGCTTTCCGCAAACCCGTGCCTTTGTCGCCACGCCCTCTCGAAACCCCGAAAGGACGCCCCCGAAGACACGGGCCGCCGCGCGATCAGGCGCGGCGCGCCATCATAAGCTTCTTGATCTCGGCGATCGCCAAGGCCGGGTTGAGGCCTTTCGGGCAGGTCCGCGCACAGTTCATGATGGTGTGGCAGCGGTACAGCTTGAACGGATCTTCCAGATCGTCCAGACGGGCACCGGTGTCCTCGTCGCGCGAGTCGATGATCCAGCGGTAAGCCTGCAACAAGATCGCCGGGCCCAGGTAACGCTCACCATTCCACCAATAACTTGGGCAGGAGGTCGAGCAGCAAGCACACAGGATGCATTCGTACAGACCGTCGAGCTTCTTGCGGTCCTCAGGTGACTGCAAGCGCTCGGTCGCCGCCGGCGGCGGCGTCTGGGTGCGGATCCACGGCTTGATTGAGGCGTACTGCGCGTAAAAGTGGGTCAGGTCCGGCACCAGGTCCTTGACCACGTCCATATGCGGCAGTGGGTAAATCGGCACTTCGGCGCGGCCGCAGGCGTCGATTGCCTTGGTGCAGGCCAGCGTATTGGTGCCATCGATGTTCATCGCGCACGACCCACAGATGCCTTCACGGCAGGACCGGCGGAAGGTCAAGGTGGGGTCGATCTCGTTCTTGATCTTGATCAGCGCGTCCAAAACCATCGGACCGCACTTGTCCAGATCGACTTCGTAACTGTCGGTACGCGGGTTCTCACCGGTATCCGGGTTCCAGCGATAGATCTTGAAGGTGCGCACGTTCTTGGCACCCGTGGCCGGGAAGTGCTTGCCCTTGCCGATTTTTGAATTCTTAGGGAGGGTGAACTCTGCCATGGCTCTAATTCCGGGAATGGGGAATAGGGAATGGGGTGTAGGCAGAACCGAATGCGACAGCTCCATGAAGGCCTGTCGTCAACACCCGGTTCTCCATTCCCCGATTCCCGGCTTTGGTCAGTAGACGCGCGGCTTGGGCGGGACGACGTCCACGTCCTTGCTCAGCGTGTACATGTGCACCGGTCGGTAATCGAAGCTGCACTTGCCCTGCTCGTCGACCGATACCAGCGTGTGCTTCTGCCAATTGGCGTCGTCGCGATCGGGATAGTCCTCGTGTGCATGCGCGCCACGGCTCTCATGGCGCTGTTCGGCCGAGTTGATCGTCGCCACGGCGTTGAGCAGCAGATTGTTCAGCTCGTAGGTCTCGATCAGGTCCGAGTTCCACACCAGCGAGCGATCCGAGACCTTGACGTCGGCATACATACTGAAGATCTCGTCCATCTTCTCGCAGCCTTCCTTCAGCGTCTTGCTAGTACGGAACACCGCAGCGTCGGACTGCATCGTGCGCTGCATTTTGTCGCGGATCACGGCAGTCGGCGTACCGCCGTTGGCATTGCGCAGCTTGTCGAGCAGTCCCAACGCTTTGTCGCAGGCGTCCGAAGGCAGCGGCTTGTGCGGCTGGTTGGTGCGGATCGTCTCGGCGCAGCGGTTGGCTACCGAGCGCCCGAACACCACCAGGTCAAGCAGCGAGTTGGAGCCCAGGCGGTTGGCACCGTGCACGGACACGCAGGCGGCTTCACCAATCGCGTATAACCCTGGTACCACCGCGTCCGGATCGTCCCCCACCTTGCGTACCACTTCGCCGTGATAGTTGGTCGGGATGCCACCCATGTTGTAGTGCACCGTCGGTAGCACCGGGATCGGCTGCTTATGCACGTCCACACCTGCAAAGATGCGCGCGCTCTCGGAGATGCCGGGCAGCTTTTCGTCGATCACGCCCGGACCCAGGTGGGTCAGATCGAGCAGGATATGGTCCTTGTGCTCACCGACACCGCGACCTTCGCGAATTTCGATGGTCATCGAACGGCTGACCACGTCGCGCGAGGCCAGATCCTTGTAATGCGGCGCATAACGTTCCATGAAGCGCTCGCCGCTGGCATTACGCAGGATGCCGCCTTCACCGCGCACGCCCTCAGTAATCAGGCAGCCAGCGCCATAGATGCCGGTCGGGTGGAACTGGA
>Cebus_capucinus_imitator_PRJNA485217_SSR047__coassemble_1462_pt1 | contig 13595 bp, 13 predicted proteins | sample Cebus_capucinus_imitator_PRJNA485217_SSR047__metabat2_high_PE_004 | metagenome-assembled genome bin Cebus_capucinus_imitator_PRJNA485217_SSR047
ATCCGGTCAATCAACAACACCGTCACCAGGCAGGCACCGATGCTGAGCGCGCCCGATAACACGTTAATTCGCAGCGCGTCGCTCTCGGAGAAGCCGACTGCCTGCCACAACACCGCGCCGTAGTAGAAAACTACGTTGATGCCAACCAATTGCTGGAACACCGCCAGACCGACGCCAATCCAGACGATCGGACGGACCCGTCCGGTGCTTGTATTAATCAGGTCCGACAAGCTCGGTCGGTGGTGGTCCTGCGACAAAGAAGCGTCGATCTCGCCCAGCTTGATCTGTGCCTCAGCCGCCCCATACAGGCGGGTCAATACGGCCTGTGCCTCGGACTGACGTTTTCTGACCATCAGATAGCGTGGGCTCTCCGGAATCGTCAGCAGCAGCAACAGAAAGATTGCCGAGGGGACCGCCTGCATCCAGAACATCCAACGCCACGCTTGCTGCCCCCACCACAGCGTCTGGGTCGACGCACCGGCTGCCTTGGCGAGCAGATAGTTGGACAAGAACGCGCAAAACAACCCGCCGATGATCGCCATCTGCTGTACCGTCGCCAGCCGACCGCGATAGCGTGCCGAGGCGACCTCAGCGATATAGGCCGGCGACATTACACTGGCCGCGCCAACCGCAAACCCACCCATCACTCGGGCAAAGATGAAGAACGCCGAGCTGTGCGAGGCACCTGCGCCTAGCGCTGACAACAGAAACAACACCGCGGCGACGATCAGCACCGCACGCCGTCCCCAACGATCGGCCAAGCGACCGGCAAAAAAAGCGCCAAACGCGCAACCAAGCAACATGGAGGCGACCTCGAAGCCAATCCCCGCCGAACTCGAATGAAAGGTCTGCTTGAGTCCGTCGACAGTGCCGTTGATGACGCCGCTGTCAAATCCGAACAGAAAGCCTCCAATCGTGGCAACGCAGCTAATCAGGACAATAAAGCGGGTGTTCTCCGCGGCGTGAGCGGACGTTCCAGAGGTGATGTTGCGGCTCATACTGAGTGTCCTCCCAGTGATTTTAAATGGGTTGTTCTTCTGCCCAAACTCTGAGGTATGACCTGTGTATTGCTGGCACGCAGCTGTTGCAACGCTTCTGTCGCCGGCATGGGCCGGGGCGCAGAGCAAGGGGCTTAAATGAGCGGATGCGACATAGCCTTTTCAGCACTCCAACGGCATCCCCCAGGCCGCTATCCTCATCCCGACATGCGCTGACCAGCGCTTCCAAGAGAAACATCAAGTTCATCGCAATAGATACTGATTGAGCAGGTTTTCATAGGCTTCTTGGTGACCACTGGTCTGTTTGGGCTCCTCACCGGCCAGGCCAGCCAACGCGCTCAAGTCAAGCTTGCCATCGACGAAGGCCTGACCGACAACACTGTCAAAGCTGGCGTAACGTTCGGCACGCCAGCGCTCCCATGGTGAAGTCGTCAATAGTGCATGGGCGACCTCCAACCCACGCGCAAACGCGTCCATACCGCCGATGTGGGCAATGAACAAGTCTTCTAAATCAGTGGACTCACGACGCGGCTTGGCATCGAAGTTCAAACCGCCTGGCAATCCGCCCTGGCGCAGCACCACTAACATGGCCCCAACCGTGTCGTAGAGGTCGGTCGGAAACTGATCGGTATCCCAGCCGTTCTGGGCGTTGCCGCGGTTGGCGTCGATACTGCCCAGCAGTCCGGCGTCGGCCGCCACCTGTAGATCATGCTCAAAGCTGTGCCCGGACAGCGTGGCGTGGTTAGCTTCGATATTGAGCTTGAAGTCCCCATCGAGCCCGTGCGCACGTAGGAAGCCGATTACCGTAGCGCTGTCAAAGTCGTACTGGTGCTTCATCGGCTCCATCGGCTTGGGCTCAATTAAAAAGTTGCCTTTTAAACCGATGCGGCGGCCATAGTCGCGCGCCATCGCCAAAAAGCGCGCGAGGTGATCCAGCTCCCGCTTCATGTTGGTGTTGTGCAGGCTGGCGTAGCCTTCGCGCCCACCCCAGAACACATAGTGTTCGCCGCCCAGCTCGACGGTCGCTTCCAACGCCGCTTTGACCTGCACCGCCGCGCGCGCCACCACCGCAAAGTCCGGGTTCGTAGCCGCTCCGTTCATGTAGCGAGGGTGGCTGAATAGATTGGCCGTACCCCACAGCAGCTTCACGCCGGTCGCGTCTTGGCGTGCCTTCGCCAGGCCGACCAGGTGCTTGAGCTGCTTGTCGTAGGTGCCGATAGGCTCGGCGTCCGGAGCCAAGTCGATGTCGTGGAAGCACCAATAAGGCGTGCCTAGCTTGGTGAAGAACTCGAACGCCGCATCGAGCTTGGCTTCGGCGGTGGCCAGCGCAGTGCCGCGCTGCCAAGGAAAGATGCGCGTTCCCGGACCGAACGGATCCATACCAGCATTGCCGAAGGTGTGCCAGTAGCAGGTAGCAAAGCGCAAATGCTCGGCCATGGTCTTGCCGCCGATGCGCTTGTTGGCATCGTAAACCTTGAAAGCCAGCAAGTTGTCTGAGTCGCGGCCCTCGAAGGGAATTGCGCCAATACCGGGGAAGTATTCCTGGGCACCGATGAAAACATGACGGCTCATAAGCTCCTCGATTGCGATCTGCGGTCAAAAGCCCGAATTTATGCGTAGCAATGCGCGATGCGCGCGAGGGACCATCCTGGGAAAGCCCACGCGCGCGTACCACCGTCCTACGAGGGAGATGGGCGGTACAGCGCCTCAGCAGCCGCCAGGTAGCGCTGAAAACACCGATAGCCCCGGTCGTAGGCGGCTACCCGTTGCAGGTCAGGATGAGCCCCCTGAAGCGGATCCAGCTGCACATGTTTGAGCACAACATCAGCCAGTGCACAGACCTCTCCATCGGCGCGCTGACAGGCCCACAGTGCCTGCAGCGCCGCGCCAAACGCGGCGCCCTCAAGCTGGCACGGCACCTCTACCGGCAGATCGAACACATCGGCGACCATCTGTCGCCATGCCGTGCTATGCGCCCCACCGCCGGTGAGCACCAAGGTGTCGAACCTGAGGCCAGCCTGGATCAGCGCCTCCTGCCCAGCACGCAGACTGTAGGTAGCCCCCTCCATCGCCGCGCGATATAGGTGTGCGGCCGTGGAGTTGTGTAGGTCCATCCCAAACAGCATGCCGCGTGCGGCTGGTAAGTCCGGGCTGCGCTCGCCGTTGAGGAAAGGCAACATCACCAGCCCTGCGGCACCGGGTGCCGTGGCTGCCACTGCCGCCTCGCTCTGGGCGCGGGTGAGCCCCCCCATCCGCGCCGCGACATCCGTGGCGACCGTGCAGTTCATTGTGCAGATCAGCGGTAGCCAGCCCCCGGTGGAATCGCAGAACGCGGCCCAACGTCCGGCTGCGTCGACTATCGGGCGCTCGGCGTAAGTAAACAGCGTGCCGGAGGTACCCAGGCTCATCGTTAACCGGCCCGGCACCACGTTGCCAGTGCCAATCGCCGCCATCATGTTGTCACCGCCCCCCACGCTCACCCGGACCCCAGCCGGTAGGCCCAGCGCGCGGGCCGCATGGGTCGTCAGTGCGAACACCGTATCCGGAGCGACCAGCGGCGGCAGTGCCGCGTGCAAGTCGCGCTCGGGGTCAATCGCTCGCAACACCGTCGACGACCAGGCGCGGGTGCGCACGTCCAGCCAGCCCGTACCGGATGCGTCACCAGCCTCCATGAAGCACTCGCCGGTCAGCCAAAAGTTGACGTAGTCATGAGGCAGCAGAATCGTCGCCATCGCCGCATAGGCCTGGGGCCGATGCAGACGCATCCACGGCAGCTTGGAGGCGGTATAGCCAACCAGGATCGGATTGCCCGCCGCGACCACCGCTGCCTCCGCGCCACCCAGGGCAGCGGTTAATGCCTGGGCCTGAGCCTGGGTGGAGGTATCGCACCACAGCTTGACTGGTGCAGTGACCTGCCCGTCTGTGGCCACCGGCACTAAACCATGCTGCTGGCCGGAGACCCCGATCGCGCGCACCCGCGATCGTAGCGTAGCCGGCACTGCGGCCAAGCACGCCACTATCGCTTGGATCCACCACTCCGCTTGCTGTTCGCGGGTGCCGTCGTCATCGCTGGTCAACGCCAGCGATGACGCCTGTGTGGCCACCACCTGTCGTAACTGCGGGTCGTACAGCACCAGTTTCACACTCTGGGTACCGACGTCCAGCCCAGCATAGAGACTCATCGCTTCACCCGTCGATTATGTTCCAGGCCTATGGCCTGGGATGCGGTCGGCAATCAGCTCCAACGCCAACACCTGACCGTCCTAGGAGAGCGCGTATGCGGTTCTTTGTCACTGTGCAGCACGGCATCGGGGACACCCTGCGCCACGAGGACGCGCAGGAACGCTCCGTGCGCAATGATTAAAAGCAACGGGACACCGCCAAGGACGAAGATGTCGAGGCAGCGTTTCAACCTGCCACTGACCGCCCCGGCCTGGCCGCTCGCCTAGGATGGGTAAGCCGTTAAGGCAGGTGAGCAGGGACTGGATCCCGTGCGGGGCCAAGCACGGGACATATTCATGTAAGGGCGGACTATTCCTCTGCGCACGTGCCTGGGCGACGCCTCAGCTTTGTGAGCACAGCTAGGGATACAGTCGCCGGGCGGTATGACGCAAGGCCAGCAGCACCCGTTCTGCACCGGGTGGAAGAAGGTAGTCGCGGCGGCGAATGATTCCAAATGATTCCATGCGCACGCCCAGCTCAATCGGTAGCACCGTCAGCAGCTTGGCTTGAATCAGAGGCGCGACCGATTCCAGTGGTAACGCGGTCAGCAGATCGCTGCCACGCAACAGGTTGGTCATGACCGGCAGCGCGGAGGTCTCGATAGTGTTGCTTGGCGCTTGCAGGCCGTGTTCCAGGAACATCGAATCCAGGCGCGCACGCAACACACTTTCGGCGGGCGGAAGGATCCAGCCATAGCGCAGCAAGTCGGCATGCTGTAGACCGGGACGCGCCGCCAGCGGATGTCCGGCACGGGCGATCACCGAATGCGGCTCGTCAGCCAGCGGCTCAAACTCCAGTTCTCCAGTACCTTCCGGGCCTAGGATGCGCCCTATCACGATATCGAGCTGACCATCCAACAGTTTGGTCACCAGGGGACGGCTGTAGTCCATTTCGACGCGCACCAAGATGTCGGGAAACTCACGTTTGACCTCCGCGATTGCCAGCGGCACCAGGTTTGTCCCCGGGTTAACCACGGTGCCGATCGATGCCTGGCCCATCCGACCGTTCTTCAGCGCGATGATCTCCTCCTGCGCGCGACCGATTTCCGACATCGCCGCGCGCGCTCGGCGGATCAAGACCTGTCCGTACCAGGTCGGCTCGACCCCACGCGCATGCCGTTCGAACAGCTTAACCCCGAGCATGTCCTCCATCTCCGCTAACAGCTTGGACGCGGCGGGCTGGGTCATGCTGGCCGCCTCGGCCGCCCGCAACACCGAGCGTTGCTCCTGCAGGTGTAGCAGCAGCAAAAGCTGGCGGGTCTTCAGACGAGACGCGTTGAACCACGGAGTACCGGGAAGGACCATATCGATGCTCGCTGCACAAACGTATTCACAGAAGGAATAGAATATGCAAAAAATTTCATTTGTAGCACATACCTCAGTCGCGACAGGCTAACGACCGCCGAGACGCAGTCCCTATCTGCCATTCTGCAGTAAGCATATGGGCGGACCTTACGCCCTTCACTGCACCGGGACGGCGGCGCGGCACCGCTTCGGTTACCCAGAGAAATGATGATGACACTACGCCCCAGATCACGATCGGGCTGCCGTTGCCCACACGCGGGGTGCCCATGAACGGCCGGCTGGCCGGCAAGTCGGTGGTAGTCACCGGCGCCGCCAGCGGCATCGGTGCGGCGATCGTGCGCCTATTCGCCGATCATGGTGCACAAGTCGCCGGTCTCGATCGCGACGCGCCTGCCGTGGCAGATCCGCGCGTGCATTACCACATCAGCGATATAACTGACACAGACGCAATCACGGCTGCGATCGATCGCGTGCTCGTACGTCAGACCCGGATCGATGCGCTGATCAATAACGCCGGAGCGGACGTGTTCGCTGATCCGCTACAACTAGAGGACGCCGACTGGCAGCGCTGTCTGGATTTGAACCTCAAGGGTGCATGGAACCTCTGCAAGGCCGTATTGCCTACGATGCTCGCCCAGCAAGCTGGCAGCATCGTTAATATCGCCTCGGTACATGGACATCGCATCATTCCGCATGCTTTCCCTTATCCCGTGGCCAAGCATGGACTGATCGGCCTGACCAAAGCATTGGGAATCGAGTACGCCGCACGTGGCCTCCGCGCAAACTCGATCTCCCCCGGCCTGATTCTAGTGCCGCGGATCGAGGCGTGGTTCGAGCGCGAGCCCGGCGCTCGCGAGCGTCAGACTGCGCTACTTCCGCCGCAACGGATCGGCACGCCCGAGGAAGTGGCCTATACCGCTCTGTTTCTGGCTAGCGATGAGGCCCGCTTCATCAACGCGACCGACATCCTGATCGATGGCGGCCGTTCTCAGCTTTATCACGAGTAGCGCCATGCCCCTTACTCAAGCCCCGTTCAAACTGCCGTTGGTCGCGATCCTGCGTGGCATCACTCCGGAACAGACGCCGGCCCACGTCGGCGCGTTGGTGCAGGCCGGTTTCGACGCGATCGAGATTCCGCTCAATTCGCCGCGCTGGCGCGACAGCATTGCATTGGCCCAGCGCGAATACGGCGCAGATGCCTGGATCGGCGGCGGCACCGTCCTCAGCAACAGCGATGTCGACGCGTTGGTCGACATCGGCGCGCGTTTCATCGTAACCCCCAACATACGCCCGTCGCTGATTCGCCACGCAGTTGCGCGAGGGCTGGAGGTGATCGCCGGTTTTGCCACCGCCACCGAAGCATTTGACGCGATCGATGCCGGCGCGCAACGACTTAAGCTGTTCCCGGCCTCGACCTATGGTGCCGCGCACGTGCGCGCATTGCGCTCGGTGCTGCCAGCGCAGGTGCCGATCTATGTGGTTGGCGGCGTAACCCCCGACAACCTCTCCAGTTTCTTTGCCCAGGGTGCCGCCGGTGCCGGCATCGGTGGCGAGCTGTACCGGCCCGGACAATTACTTGAAACCACCCAGTCGCAGGCACGTGCTTTCGTGCAGGCCTATCAGGAAAGTCAGGGATGAAGATCACCCGCCTTACCACTTATCACGCCGCGCCGCGCTGGCTGTTCCTCAAGCTGGAGACCGACGAGGGCATTACCGGCTGGGGCGAGCCGGTGATTGAGGGGCGCGCGCGCAGCGTTGAGGCCGCCGTACATGAGCTGTCCGACTATCTGATCGGTAAGGATCCGCAGCGCATCAACGACTTGTGGCAGATGCTCTATCGCGGCGGCTTCTATCGCGGTGGCGCGATTCTGATGAGCGCGATTGCTGGCATTGACCAGGCACTGTGGGATGTCAAGGGCAAGGCGCTGGGCGTGCCGGTCTACGAATTGCTGGGGGGCCTGGTCCGCGACCGCATGAAAACCTATCGTTGGGTTGGCGGCGACCGCCCAGCGGACATCGTTGCGCAGATGCAGGCCTACCGCGAGCTTGGCTACGACACCTTCAAACTCAACGGCACCGAGGAAATGCGCCTGATCGACAGCCCGCGTGCCATCGACGCTGCGGTCGCCAAAATCGCCGGCATTCGCGATGAGCTCGGCGACAGTGTCGACTTTGGCATTGATTTTCATGGCCGGGTCGGTCCGGCCATGGCGCGCACGCTGCTACGCGAGCTGGAACCGTACCGCCCTCTGTTTGTAGAAGAGCCCGTGTTGGCCGAACAGGCCGAACACTATCCCCGCCTGGCCGCAGGCACCTCGATTCCGCTGGCGGCCGGCGAACGCATGTACTCCCGGTTTGAATTTAAACAGGTGCTCACCGCTGGCGGGCTGGCGATGATTCAGCCCGACCTGTCGCATGCGGGCGGTATCACCGAATGCTTCAAGATCGCCGCCATGGCTGAGGCTTACGAGGTGGGTTTGGCTCCGCACTGCCCTCTCGGCCCGGTCGCGCTAGCCGCCTGCCTGCACGTGGACTTCGTCTCACACAATGCAGTGTTGCAGGAGCAGAGTATCGGCATTCACTACAACGAGGGCGCCGACCTGCTCGACTACGTTATTAACAAAGATGATTTCCGCTGCATCGATGGCACTATCGCCGCATTGCCGAAACCCGGCTTGGGTGTGGAGATCGACGAGGATATGCTGCGACGCGCTAACCAAAACCCGCCAAATTGGCACAACCCGGTCTGGCGTCATGCCGATGGCAGCGTCGCCGAATGGTGAGTGCTCCAATGCAACCGATCGAGGTAACTCTGGCAGTTGAGAGCCGCTGCTTTCACGGAGAAGGCGTGATTTGGTGCGAGCGCCGGCAGGCGCTGTTCTGGATTGACATTGGCGGTAAGCAGCTATGGCGCCATGACCTGCAAACCAGCTTGACCCGACAGTGGACCTTGCCCGACCGCCCCGGCTGCCTGGGCCTGTTTGAGGATGGGCGGCTGCTGGTGGTGCTGGCCAAGGCGGTCTACGTGGCCGACCCGGACTCGCCGGCGGGCTTGTTGCCTCTGCAATTACTGGCCAACGTCGAGCCCGACAACCCGCATACACGCAGCAACGACGGCCGTGCCGACCGCCACGGCAACTTCGTGTTTGGCACCATGGATGAGCACGACCAGAAAGCCGAACGCGGCGCGTTTTACCAATTTTCACTACGTCATGGCCTGCGGCGGCTGCCACTGGGCGGGGTGTCGATCCCCAACTCAATCTGCTTCGCGCCGGATGGCCGCACCCTGTATTACTGCGACTCGGTGCGCCCACAGATCCTATGCTGCGACTATGACCCCAACCAGGCACTCACCAGCCGAGCGCGCGTATTCGCCACCTTAGACCGCGAGGACGCTGAGCCTGATGGTTCGATCGTCGACCACGAAGGGATGCTCTGGAACGCACAATGGCGCGCCTGGCGAGTCGTCCGCTACCGAACCGACGGTCAGATTGACAGAACCCTCGCGATGCCAGTCAAACACCCGACCTGCTGCGCCTTCGGCGGGGAGGCGCTGGATCGTTTGTTCATAATCAGCTCACGGCTTGACCATCACAAGGACGAACTGGCCGCCACACCAACTGCCGGCAGCTTGTTCCAGTGCATCCCAGGCATAACCGGATTGCCGGAATGCCGGATTAGCCACACATGATCGCCATCGATTGGGGTACCAGCAGCCTGCGCGCCTACCGGCTCGACGCGTATGGGGAGATTCTGGAAACACGACGTAGCGACCAGGGGATTCTTGCCAGCACTGGCCGCTTCGCCCACGTGCTGTGCGAGATGGTCGGGCAGTGGACAGGCGAACTGCTGTTATGTGGCATGGTCGGCAGCCGCAACGGCTGGATCGAGCAGCCCTACCTGGCGTGTCCGGTCAACGCCGATGCATTGGCGGCGGCGATGCAAGCGCACCAAGACCCCGATCTACCCGGCCGCCGCCTATGGTTTGTACCCGGCGTGGTCACCCATACGCTAGCCGGAGTACCTGACGTGATGCGCGGCGAGGAAACTCAGATCGCCGGCCTGCTGCCCACGCTGGGCCCCGGCAAACACACCCTGTGTCTGCCCGGCACCCACTGCAAGTGGGCCCGGGTCGAGGACGGTACGCTGATCGATTTTGCGACGACTATGACCGGGGAAATGTACGCCCTGCTACGCGGCCATAGCATTCTCGGCAAGCTGATGAACGCTGACGAAGATAGCCTGCATGAGGACGCTTTCGCGCTAGGTGTGACGCGCAGCGGTGAGCCGGGGGGGCTGAGCCACCATTTGTTCGGCACCCGCACACTGGGGTTGTTCGAATATCTACCCGCCGCAGCACTGCCTTCGTATCTATCCGGCATCCTGATCGGCCATGAGATCCGTGACCGCCGACCGATCGGCGACATGGTGCACTTGGTCGGCCACCCAGGCCTGTCAAAACGCTACGCCCATGCACTTGGCCTGCTCGGCATCGACTCGATGTGTCACGGAGAGGATCTGGCCGCCACCGGTTTGCATCTGCTCGCGTACCAACGCGATCTACACGCCATCTGAGTGTTCGCCTAGGGCATAGGAGGCGTTAATCGGGCAGCGCCGGGACCGTGTTGCCCGCGCCGTTGAGAACGATCCGCATCTGATCATCGCGACTGTTCTAGAATTGACAGGCTTAACGCCGGACCTCGCTATGCCTTTTGTTGTCACCGAAAACTGCATCAAATGCAAATACACCGACTGCGTGGAGGTCTGCCCAGTCGATTGCTTCCATGAGGGTCCCAATTTCTTGGTGATCGACCCGGACGAATGCATCGACTGCACGCTGTGCGAGCCGGAGTGCCCAGCCAATGCGATCTATCCGGAGGACGACGTGCCGGCCGGGCAAGAAAATTTTGTCGCGCTCAATGCCGAACTAGCCAAAGCCTGGCCGGTGCTGACGGTGCGCCGGGAACCGCTGCCTGACGCCGCCGAGTGGGATGGCAAGACGGGCAAGTTGCCGCATCTGGAACCCTAAACCCTCCCTCTGCCTCCCCAAACGCGCTGCCAGCCCGTGATTGTCGAGCCAGTCCGCGCCCTGTGAGCATGAGGGAGATGCGTGTGTGAACGCGAAACGGGCGCATAGGCGCCCGTTTCGCGTTCACCTCATTACGCCGCGCTCAGTGCGCGCCGAGCTTGGCCTTTAACGCAGCGATCAGCTTGATTGGCGCTTCGGCGGTGGCCGGCAGACCACGCGGATCGACCGCCGATACGTAGCTGCCCGCATCCGCCGTGCTCACCCGTACCAGAAAGTTGTTGCCCTCATAGCTGACATCGAACGAACCGAGCAGCAGCGCGCGGCTCGCGATCGTCACGCCCGGGATTTGACCCAGCGCATCCCCCACCTGACCGAAAACCGTTTCGCGATTGCCCGCGACGCTGAAACCACTAGCCGCACTGGCCGAGGCGGCCTGTCCGCCCGTAGCCACCGGCCCCTGTACGTTCGAGGCCAGTACCGGCACCTTCATTGCACCGGACGTGTCGGGCAGGTTGAGATCCTGCGGTACTTCCAATGGGCGCTGTTCGGCCGACAGTAAGTAATCCCCGCGGACACTCTTGTGGAACCTGCTGCAGCCACTCGTGGTCGCGACGGCGGCGGTCGCCATGAGGGCGAGCGACAGAACGCGAACGGTGGGGACGGTAACACGCATCGGCAAATCTCCTGGGTCAGGCCGCGAGGCGTTCGCGGCTGGAAAGTTCTTCCAACGCCCGGGCCTCGACGGCCAGACGATTGGCGGCCGCACAATGCGGCGCGGATAACGGCAGCAGCGGTAGCCGCAGGCCATGACCGATACCGGCGCGCTGCAACAGCGCTTTGACCGGGATCGGGTTAGATTCGATACCACAGAAAGCATGGAATTCGCGCAATCGCGCATCCCAGGTGTTCGAAGCCGCGCACTCTCCGGCCCGTGCCAAGTCGCACAAGCGGCGGTATGTGCTAGGTAACGCGTTAGAGCCGACCGAGATCAGGCCATCGGCACCCGCCAACAGCGCGCGCGCGGCAGTGCCGTCGTCGCCGCTGAGCACCGCAAAGCCTTCACTGCGTAGCGCCAACAGTGCCTGCATTCGTTCCGGCTCTGCACGCGCCTCCTTGATCGCAACGATACTTGGATGCGCAGCTAATTCGGCCACGGTTTCCGGCAGCAAATCGCAGCCGGTCCGGCCTGGAACGTTGTACAGCACCACCGGCAGCCCGCCATGCTCAGCGACTGCCAGATAGTGAGCTTTGAGTCCATCCTGACCCGGACGCACATAAGGTGGGGCCACCACCAGCGCGTAGTCGGCACCCATTGTGGCTGCGCGGCGGGTCAGTTCAATCGTCTTGGCGGTACCGGATAGGCCCGTTCCGGCCAGAACCGGCACACGACCGTGCACACGTGCCACTGCCGCGCGCAAGATCGCGGCATATTCAGCGTCAGACAGCGTGGCCGCTTCACCGGTGGAGCCGGCGACCACTACGCCTTGCACGCCCGCCTCCAGTTGCTGGTCGAGCAAACGGAGCCAGGCGTCCAGATCAAGGGCGTCGTCGGGACCAAACGGGGTCGCCAGCGCGGTGATGATGCCGAAAAGGGACAAAGTGCAACGACTCTTTGTGAGGATTATGTGGCGGCCCGCCTAAGGCGCGGCCCGGGCATCCTGCATGTTACTTGCGGCGCGAAAGCACGGGCAAGTATGCTGCGCACAGCGCGCCGGGGCCTGCCGGCCGCCATTCAGCCTCACCCCGCAATGCCGGAACCCCCTTTGACTGACTCAACACCCCGGCCCTCGCCGAACGAAAACCACCTCCTGATCAACGCCTACACGACGCATCCGGAGTCTCCTTTGTTGCCCGTTACCCGCCGTATCGCCGACAGCGGTTGCAATCTCGTGGATGCGCGTCTGTCCACAGTCGGCCGAGACGTCTCGGTAACTGCGTTGGCGACTGGCTCGTGGGACTCGGTAGCCAAGCTGGAAGCGATGATGACCCGCCTGGAGCGGGAGGAAGGGCTCAAGCTGGTGTGGTACCGCACGGGCCCCAAGCAAGCACAGTCCAATTTGCTGCCTTACATCGTCGAGGTCATCGCCGCCGACAAACCTGGCATTCTGTTCCAGCTGGCAGACTTCTTCGATCGCCAAGGCATCACCATCGAAAACCTACAAAGTACCCGCTACCGCGCGATGCAGACCGGCGCAGAAATGTTCTCGGCGCAGGTTACGATCGGGGTGCCGGCCAACATGCACATTGCCGCGCTACGCGACGACTTTCTCGAGTTCTGCGATCACCTCAATCTCGACGCGATCATGGACCCGATGAAGTTCTGATCCGTCTTACGGAAAGGAGCCCATGAATACCGGCGACACGCTCTCCCCTCACGTTCTTTCACTGCCACTGCTACTGTCTGGCGGCGGCGCCAGTACGCTCGGCGACTACGCAGGTCGCTGGTTGGTCCTGTATTTTTATCCCAAGGACAGCACCCCTGGCTGCACAACCGAAGGCTTGGACTTCAATGCGCTGCTGCCGCAGTTCAAGCGCGCCGGTGCTTCCGTACTGGGTGTGTCGCGCGACTCGGTGAAGTCGCACGACACCTTCTGTGCCAAACAGGGCTTCGCGTTCTCGCTGGTCAGCGACGCCGACGAAGCATTGTGTCGGGCGTTTGATGTGATAAAGCAGAAGAACATGTACGGCAGGCAAGTGCTGGGGATCGAGCGCAGTAGCTTCCTCATTTCACCAGACAGTCGTATCGTGCAGGCATGGCGCAAGGTCAAGGTGACCGGCCACGCGGACACGGTACTCCAAGCCTTGAAAGCCCACAGCAAGTAGTGAACCCCAGTATTTCAAGCACGCGCTATCACCCTGCTTGCAGGCCGTGATGGTTCGCCCCTGTCTATTTCCCAGGAATCGATAATGACCCGAGGCAAGCGCATCTACGTGCTGGACACCAACGTGCTGATGCACGATCCCACTGCGCTGTTCAAGTTCGAAGAACACGACGTGTTCCTGCCGATGCAGGTAATCGAGGAACTAGACAACGCCAAGAAG
>Cebus_capucinus_imitator_PRJNA485217_SSR047__coassemble_1466_pt1 | contig 13548 bp, 11 predicted proteins | sample Cebus_capucinus_imitator_PRJNA485217_SSR047__metabat2_high_PE_004 | metagenome-assembled genome bin Cebus_capucinus_imitator_PRJNA485217_SSR047
GATGGCGCTCATCACGTGATGGGGAGCGGGCGGGCGGGGCGGTCATGTTATGGAATATACCGTCCAGTTTAGTTTTTCAGAAGTCCTTGACGCCAAGGCCGCAGGCATGGGGTGCACGTGCCAGTACGGTCGGGTGAACGGGCTTTGCCGAGCTTGGCGGTAACGTATGTCGCCGTGCCACTGCACTTGAATGCCGATGCAATCGAGTACGCGGTTTGCGCTATGCAGCAAGGCACCTTCGTGGTGCATCGCTACAATTCTTCACTTTCATATCTCCGGTACCGGCCCGTTCTGTCATGAAATCCAAGAAAGCCGTTTCGAAACCGACTGTTGCATCCAAGCGGGCATCCCGCACACAGGTTGTGTCCACCGATGCTGCGCAAGCCTTCGGCCTAGATGCGGTGTTCGCCGCGTTGCGCAAGCGTTACCCGGCGGCACGTCAGGCCGAGGCATTGGCATTTGGCGCCGATTTCTACCGGCGCATGCAGGAGGACGAGTACCCGCATCACAGCGCCGAGGCCTGGGCCGCGCTGGCCGCCGACGCGCTGGAGTTCGCGCGGGTTCGCAAGCCACAGACCGCCCGCGTGCGGGTGTTCAACCCCACTGCCAAGGCCAATGGCTGGGAGACACCGCATACCGTGTTGCAAATCGTCAACGACGATATGCCTTTTTTAGTGGATTCGGTCAGCATGACCCTGGCCGAATTAGGGATCGGCGTGCATGTGCTCGGTCATCCGGTGCTGCGCTTCACGCGTGACCGCGCTGGTCGACTCACTGCGGTGGGTGAGGGCCGGTCCGAGTCGCTGATGGTGGTGGAGCTCGACCGCCAGCCGGCCGAGGAGATGAAGCGGATTGAGGATGCGGTCCGTGGCGCGCTGGACGAGGTTCGCCAGGTGGTCAAGGACTGGAGCGCGATGCGCGAGAAGATGGTCGCGCTTGCTGATGATCTGAGTACCCGGCGGATGCCGGTGGACGATGTGACCCGGCGCGAGGCGCAGGAGTTCTTGCGCTGGGCCGCTTCGGACCATTTTGCCTACTTTGGCTACCGCGAGTACCGGGTCGAGAAGCAGGCTGGCAGCGAGATGCTGGTGCCGGACGAGGCAACGGGGCTTGGCTTGCTGCGTGGGCGCGACAAGTCGCCGGCGCGTCCGGTCGGCACGCTTGCCGCGCACGGGATCAATGCCAGCACCGGCTTCCGCGACGGGGTGATTCTGACCAAGACCAACGCGCGCTCGCAGATTCATCGCAACGGCTACATGGACTACATCGGTGTGCTTGAGTTCGACGCCAAAGGCCGGATCACCGCTGAGCAGCGTTTCTTGGGCATGTTCACCTCCGACGCGTACAACCGCCGTCCCTGGGAGATCCCACTGGTGCGTCAGCGCTACGAATACGTGATGGCGCGGTCCGGATTGTCGCCGACCAGTCACAGTGGCAAGGCGCTGCGCCACATCCTGGAGACGTTGCCGCGCGAGGAGCTGTTCCAGTCCAATGAGGAGGAGCTGTTTGCGACTGCGATGGGCATCCTCGGGCTGCAAGAGCGGGTGCGCAGCCGTCTGTTCGTGCGCCGTGACAAGTACGGGCGCTTTATTTCAGTGCTGGTCTACATCCCGCGCGAGCGCTTCAACACCGACGTGCGTTTGCGCATCGAGGCGCTGCTCAAGGAGGCGTTGCACGGCGAACATGTTGATTCCAGTGTGGTGTTGGGTGAGTCGCCGTTGGCGCAGCTGCACCTGATTGTGCGTCCCAAGAGTGGAGAAGCGCTGGAATTTGAAACCAATGAGCTGGAGCAACGGCTGGCGCACCTGCTGCGCAACTGGCACGACGACCTGCGCGAGGCACTGGTCGCACGCCACGGTGAAGGCGAGGGATTGCGCTTGGCGACCCGCTATGGACGTGCGCTGCCAGCCGGCTACATCGAAGAGTCCTCGGCGCAGGCCGCCGCCACCGATGTCGAGCATCTGGCTTGCCTGGCCGGCCCTGACGACTTGCATTTGAGCCTGCAGACGGTACAGCGCCCGAACATGTCCGGATTGCGCCTGAAACTGTACCGTCAGCTCGACGACATCCCGCTGTCCGATGCGTTGCCGATGATGGAAAATCTCGGCCTGCGGGTGATCTCCGAGCGTCCGTATCGGCTGCAGGTCGGTGACGCGCCGGTCTATATCCAGGATTTTGAGGTTGAGTCCGCTGCCGGGGCGATCGACGCGGCTAACATGGATGCCGCGTTCGGCGAGGCTTTTTCGCGCATCTGGCACGGCGACGCGGAAAACGACGGTTTTAACCGGCTGATCCTCTCCGCCGGGTTGCATTGGCGACAAGTCGCGCTGCTGCGCGGTTACTGCAAGTACCTGTTGCAGACCGGGGTGCCGTTCTCGCAGAGCTATGTGGAGACCACCTTCACGCATTATCCGTTGCTGGCGCGGCTGCTGGTCGAGCTGTTCGAGGCCCGCTTTGACCCAGCCACCGGCAGTGAGAGCAAGGCGCAGGTGAGCAAGGGGCAGGCCCGCTTCCACGCTCAGCTGGACGTGCTGGCGGGCGGCGATGAGGCCACTTTGAAAACGCTTGAACCCGTAGTCGCTGCACGCGCTGGTGATCGCCAGGCGCAGCTGGACGCGACTCGTGCTGCGCTGTTAAAACTGCTGGACCGCGTTGCCAGTCTGGACGAGGACCGCATTGTGCGCAGTTTTATCGGCGTAATCGACGCCACTTTGCGCACTAGCTATTACCAGACCGGCCAGGATGGGCTGCCCGGACACTGCATCAGTTTCAAGTTTGATTCGGCGCGGGTGCCAGACCTGCCCAAGCCGCGCCCGTATCGCGAGATCTTTGTCTATGGCCCGCGCGTGGAGGGTGTGCACCTGCGCTTCGGCGCGGTTGCCCGCGGCGGGTTGCGCTGGTCGGACCGGCGCGAGGACTTCCGCACCGAGGTCCTGGGTCTGGTCAAGGCGCAGATGGTCAAAAATACTGTGATCGTGCCGGTCGGAGCCAAGGGCGGCTTCTTCGTCAAACGCCCGCCGGTCGGGGGCGATCGCGATGCGGTTCAGGCCGAGGGCATCGCCTGCTATAGGCTGTTCATTCAAGGCCTGCTGGACATTACCGACAACATCGTCGGTGGCAAGATCGTGCCGCCGCCGCAGGTGGTACGTCATGATCAGGACGACCCGTACCTGGTGGTCGCCGCTGACAAGGGCACCGCGACCTTCTCGGACATTGCCAACGGGCTGGCGCTGGAGCACGGGTTCTGGCTGGGTGATGCGTTCGCTTCCGGCGGTTCGGTGGGCTATGACCACAAGGGCATGGGCATCACCGCGCGTGGCGCCTGGGAGTCGGTCAAGCGCCACTTCCGCGCGCTCGGCCGCGATTGCCAGAGTCAAGACTTCAACTGTGTGGGCATCGGCGACATGTCCGGTGATGTGTTTGGCAACGGCATGCTGTTATCGCGCCACATCCGCCTGCTGGCCGCCTTCGACCACCGCCACATTTTCCTGGATCCAGAGCCCGACGCGGCGGTTTCGTTCGCTGAACGCGAGCGCCTGTTCCAGCTGCCGCGTTCAAGCTGGGCTGACTATAACGTTGAGCTGATCAGTGAAGGGGGCGGCGTCTACTCACGTTCGCTCAAGTCAATTGAGATCACTCCGCAGGTTCGTCAGGCGCTTGGACTTGAGAGCACGCTCAAGCGGCTGTCGCCGAACGAGTTGATGAACGCGATTCTCAAGGCACCCGTGGACCTGTTCTGGAACGGGGGTATTGGTACCTACGTCAAGGCCTCCAGTGAGAGCCATGCCGACGTTGGAGACCGTGCCAACAACGGTCTGCGTGTGGACGGTGGCCAACTGCGCTGCAAGGTGGTCGGTGAGGGCGGCAATCTGGGCCTGACTCAACTTGGGCGGATTGAGGCCGCGCAGAACGGGGTGTTGCTCAACACGGATTTCATCGACAACTCCGCCGGTGTGGATACCTCCGACCACGAGGTCAACATCAAGATCCTGCTCAACGACATGGTGCGGGCCAAGAAACTCAGCTTTGACGCCCGCAACAAGCTATTGGCCTCGATGACTGACGAGGTCGCCGAGCTGGTGTTATGGGACAACATTCGCCAGAACCAAGCGTTGAGCCTGATGGAGCGGATGAGCATCAAGCGCCTGGGTTCCAAGCAGCACTTCATTCGTACGCTGGAGAAGGCCGGTCTGCTCGACCGCCAGATCGAATTCCTGCCGAGCGACGCGGAGCTGTCGGCACGTAAGGCGCGTGGCCTGGGTCTGACTCGCCCCGAACTGTCGGTGCTGTTGTCGTATTCCAAGCTGGTGGCGTTCCAGCAGCTGCTGGAGTCTGATATTCCGGAAGACCCATACCTGTCCAAGGAACTACAGCGCTATTTCCCAAAACCGTTGCAGAAGAAGTACGCCGATGCGATGGAGCGGCACCGGCTGAAGCGCGAGATCATTGCCACCGCAGTCACCAATACCACCATCAACCGGATGGGGGCGACCTTCCTGATGCGCATGCAGGAAGATACCGGCCGCACTGTCGCCGAGGTCGCCAAGGCGTATACGATCAGCCGTGAGACCTTGGATGCACGCGCACTATGGACGCAGATCGACGCGCTGGATGGTCAGTTGCCGGAGTCGGTCCAGATCGATGCGCTGGAGGTGATCTGGAAGCTGCAGCGTGCGTTCGTGCGCTGGCTGTTGTTCCGTCCCGGGATGATGCCGGCGATTACGGATGCGGTCGAGCGCTATCATGGTCCGTTCAACGACATACGCATCGCTTCCGGGGTGTTGCCCGACGCGCAGCGGCCGGTGTATGAGGCGCTGGTTCAGCAATGGCAGGCCAAAGGCCTGCCGGGGCCGCTAGCGCAGCAGCTGTCCGAGTTGCAGTTCCTGGAACCGGCATTTGACATTATTGAGCTGGCGCGTACCCGCAAGCTCAAGCCGGTGGAGGTCTCCAAGGTGCACTTCCGGCTTGGTGATGCGTTAAGACTGCACTGGTTGTTTGATCAGATCGATGCGCTTGAGGTCAACGGCCGCTGGCACGCGGTGGCGCGCGGAGTGTTGCGTGATGAGCTGGCGGCGCATCACCGCACGCTGGCCGGGCAGGTGCTATCGATGCCGGGCGGCACTGCCGAGGAGCAGGTCGCCAGCTGGATGGCACGCGACGACAGTGGACTGCGCTTCACTTTGTCGATGCTGGCCGAGCTGGCCGAGCAGAAGACGCTGGACTATCCGACCGTGTCGGTGGCGGTGCAGCGGCTGGGCCAGCTTGCGGCGCACGGAGCTTAACTGGGTGTGCCGCAGACCCGCTCTGCGGGCCTGCGGCCCGAAAGTTTGCTGGGCAAACTTTCGGCGCCTCACTTGGGCTGGCCCATCCCTCGCGTCTGTCGGCGCGCCCCCCTTAACACAAGGGGGGCTGGCTTCGGCACGCTTCGGGGAAGCGTGAGGGATGGCGCTGGATAGCGCATCACTGGGTTGTTTGTTAGCCCCGCGAAAGCAGGAATGTTGGAGCGTCTTTCCCGGATGCGGGTAGTGGGAGACCGGCTTCAGGGCTGCAACGCCGGAACGTGTACTGTGTCAACGTCCATGGGACGGCCCGTTAGGTGCTACGGACCATCGGACATGGCGGTTATGATCGACACATGAGTTCTGTTCCCCGTATAGAGACTTCGCGCATTTGCTTTCTGGCCAGCAGCGCGCCGCAGGCGCAGCAGGCGCGTACGCAGCTGGTGGCACGCTACGGCGACCATGCTGCTGAGGACGCCGACGTGCTATGCGCGCTTGGCGGCGATGGCTTCATGCTGCAGACGCTGCACCGGCACGGCAGCGCTGGCAAGCCCGTGTTCGGTATGAAGCTTGGCTCGATTGGCTTTTTGATGAATCAGTACCGTGATGACGACCTACAAGCGCGCTTGCAGCGTGCCGAGCCGGCTCACCTGCGGCCGCTGGAAATGTTGGCGCACACCGAATCAGGTGCGACGACGGGTTCACTGGCTTACAACGAGGTCTCGTTGCTGCGCCAGACCCGACAGGCGGCGCACTTAAGTGTGGATCTCAACGGGCAGACCCGCATCGACGAGCTGATGGGCGACGGTGTGTTGGTGGCCACACCGGCGGGCAGCAGTGCCTACAACTATTCCGCGCATGGTCCGATCCTGCCGCTGGGCTCACACACATTGGCGCTGACCCCGATTGCTCCGTACCGCCCGCGGCGCTGGCGTGGGGCAATCCTCAAGGCCGATACCGAGGTCCGCTTCCGCGTGCTCGATCCGTATAAGCGTCCGGTCAGTGCCACCGCCGACTCGCACGAAACCCGCGACGTGGTCGAGGTGGTGATCCGAGAATCGCGCGACCGGCGGGTGACGTTGCTGTTCGACCCCGAGCACAACCTTGAGGAACGAATCTTCAGCGAACAGTTTGTAGTCTGAAGACCGTGATGGGAGCGGATGGAGCCAATCGCGCGCGGGAGTGTGTGCTGAGTGCGACTGCTTTTTCGGCAAGTTCTCTCGTGGTCAGCGGTCGCCGCTATGAAAAGCGGTTACGCTTTGGGCGGACCAAGCATCATATCTTGCAGATAATGGCCGACAACACCCCCCGCCTGCTTACCGTCGCGGTCACCTCGCGCGCACTTTTCGACCTCGAAGAAGGCCACGCGTTGTTCGAGCAAGCGGGCGTGGACGCCTATGCTGCGCATCAGCGCGAGCACGAGGATGATGTGCTCGCGCCTGGAGTTGCATTCCCGGTGGTGCGTAAGCTGCTGGCGCTCAACCAGGGCACACCGCCGGAGATGCCGCGCGTAGAGGTGATACTGCTGTCACGTAACTCGGCCGATACCGGCCTGAGGATCTTCAATTCAATCCAGCATTACGGTCTGGATATCGTGCGCGCCACCTTTACCTCAGGCGAGGCCACCTGGCCCTACATCAAACCTTTCGGTACCGACCTGTTTTTGTCGGCCAATCCCGAATCGGTGCGGCGGGCGCTTTCGCACGGCGTCGCCGCTGCGCACATTCTGCCGCGCAGTCCGGGCGATCAGGTCGCTGCGGCTTCGATGGTGCCCGAAGAGGCGGCACGCATTCATAAGTCAGCTCAGGGAACGGTGGATTTTTGCGCGGAACGTGCGCAACTGCGGATCGCGTTCGATGGTGATGCGGTGATTTTTGGCGACGAGAGCGAGCGGATTTCGCGCGAGCAGGGCGTGACTGCGTTCGGGCTGCACGAACAACAGCGCGCCCGCGAGCCGCTCAGCGGCGGACCATTCCGTAACTTTCTATCGGCGCTACACACACTGCAGGCCGCATTTCCGGCAGGCCAGGCGTCGCCGATCCGCACGGCGCTGGTGACTGCACGTTCGGCACCGGCGCACGAACGGGTGATCCGCACACTACGGGAGTGGGGGGTACGTTTGGACGAGGCGCTGTTCTTGGGGGGGCGCCACAAAGGGCCGTTTCTGGAGGCGTTCGGTGCCGATATCTTCTTCGACGACTCCCTGCATAACATCGACAGCGCGCGACAACATCAAAGCGTCGCCGCCGGACACGTCCCGCACGGGGTCGCCAACGACCCGCCTTAACAAGGCGGGGTTAAGCGCTCTGCAAGCCCGTGTTGTCTGTGCATCGTGGGACCTTCACGATACTGTCCTCAACTCACTGCTAATCCCTGCCGCATTCGATGACCAACAGCCCCCCCCGTTCCGAGCGCCATATGCCTGGCGCGCCTTACGTCCGGCGGACTTGGCGCTATGTGGAACTGAAGTTTCGGGGGGAGGTGACCCAGACGCGGATGCTGCGCTGGTGTCCACATTGGCTGCAGGTTGGCTATACCCGCACGATGCTGGCCGCTTTGTTGCTAGCCCCGCGCCCGGCCAGGATCGGGATCGTCGGACTCGGCGGGGGCGCGCAGGCGAAGTTCTGTCACCGCTACCTGCGCAATAGCAGGATCGAGGCAATCGAGAACGATGCGCAGGTACTGGCGCTGCGTAAAGCGTTCCATGTTCCGGCCGATGATGCGCGGCTGTTAATCGAGCTCGGTGACGGAGCGACGTGGCTTGCTGAGCGTGCGGGGCGCTACGACCTGCTGTTGGTCGATGCCTATGATGTGAAGGGCATTCCGCCGGCGTTGTCGACCCAGGTCTTTTATCAGAATTGTGCGGCCGCGCTCACTGCTGGTGGGGTGATCGCGAGCAACTTGTACGCCACCGATGTGCGAACGCACCTCAACCGGATGCGGCGGGCGTTTGATCGCCACGTGTGCGTACTCGACGAGCCGGGTATGGATAATAAAGTCGCATTCGCCTGGCGTGGTCAGGCCCGGACGGTCGACGTGCAAGGCGCGCTGCGTACGCTGCCGTGGCTGGCGCGATGGCAGCTTGCAGCGCCAATCCGGCGTCTAGCGCGCAAACTCGACGCGAGCACAGGTGCGTAGGAGCGCTGAAGGGTGCGACGTAACGTACGCGCGGGCACGGCGCAGTGGGGGCTTCCGACTCGGCCCGGAAGTTCAACGACACCTTTCCTCGCGGCCAAGTGGTTACGACGGTGGGGGCTGCCAGACCTGGCCGACCTCGAATGCAGCGAAACGATCAGTCGATATAGAGCGCCGCGTGAGTTCGGCTTGTAGCAGTTCGCGTGGCGCCAACCGGCCTTCATCGGTCAGTTGGAAGGTGCCCCAATGCACCCCCAGCGCTTGGCGTGCCCCACAGTCGAGCAACGCCTGGACGGCCTCGGCCGCGTCCATGTGTTGGGGTTGCATGAACCAGCGCGGTGCGTAGGCGCCGATTGGCAGCAGCGCCAGATCCGGTGCGCCCAGCCGTGTGCGGATCTGGCGGAATGGCCAGCCAGTGCCATAGGCGGTGTCGCCGGCGACGTAACAGCTGAAGTCGCCATGGCGTAGATACAGTCCGCCCCATAGCGCCATGCGCCGGTCCGACAGGCTGCGCGAAGACCAGTGCAGCGCGGGCGTTGCGGTGACCTCGATCGTGCCGATGTCGCGGGATTGCCACCAATCCAGCGCCGTCGCCGGCATCTGTGGCAAGGCGCGTGCAACCAGTACATCATTGCCCAACAGCGTTATCAGCTGGGGAGCGTGATAACGCTGCAGACGCTTTAAGGTGTGCAGGTCGAGGTGGTCGTAATGGTTGTGGGTCAGTAGCACCGCATCGATCGGTGGCAGGTCGTCGAAGGCGATGCCCGGTCGTGTATAACGGCGTGGCCCCAACCAGCGGAGCGGGCTGGCGCGCTCGGACCAAACCGGATCGACCAGCAGGTTAAGTCCGCCCAGCTGGATCAGCACGCTGGCATGGCCAACCATCGTCACCGCTGGCCTCTGACAGTGCGGCTGCGGAACCGTCGTGGCCACCGCAGCCGGCGTGTCCCAGTGCGTACGTTGGCCGTTCAGTCGCCAGCGCAGCAGGTCGCGCAGACCGTGGTCGGCCACAGGATGGTCGGGATTGAAGAAACGCAATCCGTCGAAGTGGTCGCTGGGGGGGCCGCTGTAGTAAGGGTTATGCGCCATGCTGGTCAGGTGCCATCAAGTAGGCGGGACAGGGCGATGTTGCTGAGCTTCCAGCGCAGGCCGTTGCGGGTTAGCACGAATATTACCGGTGTGCCGGACGCGGTGTGGACGGTGGCGGAAAAACACGAAAATGAGTCGAAGCGGCCTTCGTAATGGGCGAACGGCCGGTCCGGGGTCGGCGCCGCGTAGCTGTCGTCGCCGACGGTATCCGCGCTGGCGCGTTTCCATAGCGTGCGTCCTTGCAGCAGTGCGCCGATACCAAGCGGGGTGACCATGGCGTCCACGCCGGCTCCGGCCACCGCACTGGCCACGTGCAAGGCGATCTCCTCGAGCGGGTGGGTTTGCAATGCCGATCCGGCCTGGCGTATTAGCGAATCGTCGAGCTGCGTCTTAAGGTTGACCCGCAACGCCGGGAAGTTCACGTGCTGCTCCAGCGCGTCAGTATCCTGACGCTCTATCGCCTGGCCAATCGCGCGGATTGCCAGATACGGGCCTGCTGCCACGTAGCCCACCAACACCAGGATGGCCAGTAGCGGCAATGCCCAGATCGATCTTCGCATCCACATCTCCCAAGGGCGGTTCGCCGCAGGATACGCGTAGACCATGCGCTATGCGGACACCTATCATCGTGGTTACAGCCGCTGCTGTTGAAGCAACCCGCGATCGCGTCAGAACTCCAGGTCCAGCGCGGCGCACAGGTAGTCAACGAACGGACTGAGCGTGGCCAGGTCGATGGCAACGGTCTGGCGCAGGCGCGAACCCGTCATCACCGCATCGCCGAGCGGCCGCACCATCACCCAGTTGCGTAGCTTGAGATCGTCCAGGAATGCAAAGTCGCTCGGATAGCCGCGCGGCGAGCGCACCATCTTTTCCTCTTGCGCCAGCTCAAAGCGGCGGCGTAACTTCGGCGCATGCGCTGCCGCCTTCCAACTCTCCGGGTTGTCGAAGATGAATTGGCGGATACGCCGCTGCACCTCGGGTTCGGGATGCCAGATACCGGCACCGACAAAGCTCTCCCCCGGCTGCAAGTGCAGGTAAAACGAAGGCGCCGGTACTTCCCGCCGCCTTTCATGAAATAGGCGTGCGCCTTGCCAGGTTTTGTAGGGCGATTTGTCATGAGAAAACCGCGCATCGCGGTAGATGCGAAACAGCGAGCCGCCCTGACCGCGTGGGTCGGCGCGGAAGTGTTCACTGATTTGCGCAAGCGCCGGTTGCAGGTCGCCGATCAGACGTAAGAACGGCTGTCGCACGTATTCGTCGTAGTGCGCCCGGTGCGCATTGAACCAGACCTTGTCGTTGTGGCGTGCCAGGCCACGCAGGAACGTGAGGCTGGCTTCGGTGAAATAGGTGGTCATAGGTGGCGTTGCAGGTCCTGGGCCCAGGCGGCCAGCTGATCAAGTAGAGCCTGCTTGGTAGCATCTTCGCAGTGAGCAAGTCGTAGATCAGCGATCTGTGCGTACAGCGCCGAGAAGCTCAGCTCAGACAGGCCGCTGTCTTCGGTCAGGCGCTGGCGACGGTAGTCATTCCAGCGCGCCTGTTCATCAAAAGACAGCGTCTGCGGCCAGTTACGCGCACGGTAGCGGAACAGCAGCTCGGGCATGCGTTCGTCACGCAGGCGCGAGCCCAGTGCAGCCAATTCGGTCGGTGTGCTCGCTCGCACCACCGGCAGCAGCCGGCGGTCGCCATCGGCGAGAAAACCGTCGTACAGCGAGCCGTCCACATCGCTCGGCGTGGGGGGGCGTTCACCGGCGTACACTCTGCGGACCTTCTCGGCCAGCTCCGGGCCGGCCTGGCGCAAAAGCGCGGCCTTGGCCAGGGTGGCGGTCGCATCGATGCCCAAGCGCGCGAAGTCGTTCGCGCGCAGGTGGTTCCAGGCCACCAGCGCCGGCACCTTATTGGTATGGACTTCCTTCAGCGCGATGCGGCGCTCGCCTTCGGGCAACTCGGCGGCCGGCGTATACAGTCGGTCGGCAATGTCTTCGGGCGTCATCCGCAGCAGAGGCTCAATCTCGCCGTCCAGATCGAACACGATGACCCGGCTGTCGATGCGTGGATGTCGTGTTATCGGCAATACTGCGGCTGCACACATGCGCGTGGCCGGGTAGCGCTGCGAGACGTGCAATACCGGTGTAGATGCGACTACGTCGAGCAGACCTGAGGCAAAACGCTTGTCGCGCAGCCGCAGCGCGTAATCCCACATGCGCGGTTGCTGATGCTTGAACAGACGTGCCATGCTGATGGTCGCATAGACGTCCGACAGGGCTTCGTGGGCGTCGCCTTCACGCACCCCGTTGGCGTCGGCCAAGTGTTCAAGCTTGAACGACGTAGCGCCATCCTCACGCTGAGGCCAGACGATGCCATCCGGGCGCAGCGCGTGTAGCAACCGCAGCATATCCAGCAGGTCCCAGCGCGAATTGCCACCGCGCCACTCGCGTTCATAAGGGTCGTGGAAATTGCGGAACAATCCGTGGCGGATGAATTCGTCGTCAAAGCGCAGCGTGTTGTAGCCAAGGGTACAGGTCTGCGGCCGCGCCATCAGCTCGGCGATCCGCGCGAACGCTTCGGCCTCGTTGACGCCTTCGTGCAGCGCCCGTTGCGGGGTAATGCCGGTGACCAAGGTGGCGTAAGGGGAGGGCAGCAGGTCGTCCGCCGGACGAACAAAAAAGCTAACCGGTTCTTCGACTACGTTGAGTTCGGTGTCGGTACGCACCGCCGCGAATTGTGCGATGCGGGTGCGGCGTGGGTCCTGGCCAAAGGTTTCGAGGTCGTAGAAGAGGAAGGTCTCGGGCATGGGCAAGCAGTCCGGAATGTCCGGTTCATTGTAAAACGTGCGCCTGCGCTCTTAGAGTGCAACTCAATACGCACCTTGCAGCGGAGACAATCGTGTGTGCACCACGTGCTCCAGTGTGGCCCAGTCGATCCGTGACAAGTCGGTATGGCCGCGCGCCGCCTGAGCGAGGATTTCGCGTTGGATCTGGCTGCGTTGCAGTGCCTGCGCATGAGGCGTGAGCAGAAACGTTATCATCGTGTAATACGGCACAAAAACGGGTGGGCCAGCGCGTCTGCAGCTTGCGCTCAAGTGCGCGTTGCAGTAAAAACTCGGCGTCGTCCACCCGGTCGCGCTTCTCCAGATAGTTTTCCAGCGCCATCTGCCGGATCACGTGGGTGTTGGGTTTACGCTCTCGCGCTCGAATGCGGCGAAGGCCTGCGCGAGATCGGCATACGCGCATAGCACCAGCGCCAGACGTGACCCGTGCAGGGCGATCGCACGCTCCAGCGCGGCCATCGAAACCGTGCCATCGGCCGCGTCGGCCTCGACCTCGATCAGATCGGTGGCCGGGTCGACACCATGGAAGCGGATGCGCCTGGCCGGTGAAATGACCTTCGACCGCGAGCATGCCCCAATGCTCGAGCACCTCCTGCACCAGTACAGCGGCGCCGCGCGGATGTAGGCCCAGGGAGTTACCGACGAAATAGATCTGTTCGCCATCGCCTTGGCGGGGAAAGCGAAACGCATTGCGCAATCCGCGCAACGGATTGGCGGCATCGGGAGCAAGCGTATGGGATCGCGAAAGAGTGTCGGACATTGCGCGGCTGTAGCGAGGCGGGGGGCAGTTTAGTCCCCGACCGTCCGCGCGATCGCACGATCTCTTAGCACCAAATCCATCGCCGGCACGGCCCGCGCCTAGGCGTAGCATGCCGGCTGCGGATGCACCTGCCTGCACTGCGTACAGGTGCGCAACTGCTCAGACCGGTAGAAGCGGTCGAACCCCGGAGGCAGATCGCGCTCGATGTCCTGCAGCGGAAAGTATTCCTCGTACAACCTGTGGTTGCAGTGTGCGCAGAACCACATCAGCCCGTCGCGCTCGTGCGCCAGACGGCGCCGTTCAATCACTAGCCCGATCGAGTCAGCCATAGGCTGTGGCGAGTGCGGTACCTTTGGCGGCAGCATAAAAATTTCGCCTGCGCGGATCGGAATTTCGCGCGGCCTGCCATCCTCCTGTACCTTCAGCACCATTTCGCCTTCCAGCTGCTAGAACCATTC
>Cebus_capucinus_imitator_PRJNA485217_SSR047__coassemble_1467_pt1 | contig 13510 bp, 12 predicted proteins | sample Cebus_capucinus_imitator_PRJNA485217_SSR047__metabat2_high_PE_004 | metagenome-assembled genome bin Cebus_capucinus_imitator_PRJNA485217_SSR047
GTTGGCCACGGAAGACGGCCTGGCGCGCTTTGACGGCCGCAACTATCGGATCTGGCGCATTGAGGAGGGTTTACGCGACAATTTGATCTGGTCGCTGCATGTGGACGCGCGCAACCGGCTCTGGATCGGCACTGAAAGTGCTGGGTTAGTGATGCTCGATGCGGAACGTCGGCGTTTCCATTTCTACGATCGCCGCGGTTACCCGCAGATGCGCGGCGGCGCGGTCTGGAGCATCGCCTCCACGCCCGATGGCAGTGTTTGGTTCGGCACCTCCAATAGCGGCCTGTATCAGCTCGCGCCGGATGGGGCAATGCACCGTTTTATGCCGGTCCCGGCCGATCCGCGCAGTGTGCCGGCCTCCTCGATCAACTTTCTGGTCACCGCATCGGATGGCACCCTATGGGTGGGCAGCAAGCAGGGTGTCGCGCGTTGGACGGGACATGATTTTGAACGGATCGTATTGCCCGCAGGTGCCAGCGGCGTGGTCAACGGGTTGAGCGTGGAGACTGACGGCAGCGTGTGGATCGCGGACAGCAACGGCTTGTTGATGCGGCGCAGGCCAGACGGGACCGTGGATGAACCGCGGTGGTCAAACGTCGGATCTGGCATGGTGCTGAAGATGCTGATGCGCGACCACAGTGGCGCGTATTGGTTGGACACGATGGACGGACTGGGCCGCGCCGGTGCCGACGGTGTGGTACACAACGTGCCTTTATATAGCAGCACAGCGCACGGGCGGGTCAAGCCGAGCTGGGCAGAAGCGTTCCAGGACCGCGAGGGTGGATTCTGGTTCGCTGGCATGAATGCTGGGGTATGGCATTTGCCGCCTAACTGGCAGCAGTTCGCGGTGCTGTCCTATAGCAGTGACGATCCGACGGCGATCGGTAACCCCTACGTGTTGGCCGCCGCATCTTCCACCGATGGCCGATTTTGGATGGTCGGCACTCGCGGGGTGCTGGATCGGGTGGACCCGGCCAGCGGCGTGGTCGAGCATCATCTTGCGCCGGTAGATCGTAGGAACTGGCCGACTACGCTGCTGGAGGACGGCGACGGCCATGTCTGGATCGGGCTATCCGACGAGCTGGTACGTTACGACCCGCGCGACCACAGCGTGCGCCGCTGGCCGGCGGGTGCGGCGGTGGATCCTGCTCCGGCCGAGGAGCCCGAGCTGATAAGTCAAACCCGTGATGGCAAGTTGTGGTTGTATTCGGCTATCGGCGGCATGCAGGTGCGCGATACGCAGGGGCGAGTGCTGCGCGAGTTGGCGCCGGGCAGTCATGGGCTGGTGCAGGGGCTCGCTGTCAATGACATGCGCGGCGGTCCGGATGGCGCGTTGTGGCTGGGCACCTCACGCGGGCTGCTGGCCTGGAATTCGGTGCGGGATCGCTTTGTACCGGTGCCGGGCACGCCGCGCACTCCTGTATATGCCTTCCAGGTCACCGACAGCGGGGTTGCCTGGCTGGCCGGACTTGGCCGCCTACAGCGCTATCTTTGGCAGGACAGCCGGTTACAGCTGCTCGATAGCCTCGGCGTCGCGCAGGGATTTCCCGCGCTGGCGCCGAGTGGGCTGGTCGTCGATGCCGAAGGGGTGGCGTGGTTGACGAGTATGCGAGGGTTGATCCGAGTCGATCCGGCCAACCGCGCAATCCGCGTCTATGACATTCATGACGGCCTGCCCAGTCAGCAGTTTCGCCGCCACACACTGCTGCAATCGTCGAAGGGGCAGATCATGGGCGCCACCTCCGATGGACTGGTGATATTTGATCCCAGCCGGGTGCGGCCTTCGACCCAGCAGCCACTGTTGATGATTGAGCGGGTTGGGTTGCGCCGCGGCGAGCAGGGCCTGGATATGAGCTTTGTGCGTCCGCTGGTGATGCGCGATGGCGATCGCGACCTGCACGTCGTCGCACGGATCCTCTCGTTTGCCGACTCCGAATCCACCAGCTATCGATTTCGCCTCAGTGGCTATGACCCAGACTGGGTTGATGTCGGACCGGGGGGCGAGCGCTTGTTCTCGCGGTTGCCACCGGGACGCTATACCTTGGAAGTGCAAGGCCGCACGGTCGATAACGTTTGGTCTCAGGTAAAAACACTGCATTTCCGCGTGCTGCCGCCGTGGTGGCGCAGCCCTTGGGGAGTGGCCTTGTTGACCGTATTGGGGCTGGTCGCGATCAACGCACTGGTTGCGTTATATCGGCGCCGGCTGCGACGCCTGCATGCGCTGCAGTTGGCGATCCACAAGCAGGAGCTGGCCGAACAGGCTTCGCTGGCCAAGACTCGCTTCTTGGCGACGCTTGGACATGAGGTGCGCACACCGATGACTGGGGTGCTGGGTATGAGCGAATTGCTGCTCAACACTGGGCTGAACGCGCGCCAGCGCAGTTACACCGATGCGATCCGCCGCGCTGGCGCGCATCTGCTGCGGCTGGTCAACGATGCGCTGGATCTGGCGCGGATCGAGTCAGGGCGGCTGGAGCTGGACCTGCAGCCGTTCGCGGTGCGGCAGTTGGTCGAGGAGGTACGTGAACTCATGGAACCGCTGGCGCGCAGTCGTGGGTTGGGCTTTGGGTTAGAAATCGAACTGAGTGATGACATCGTCGTCAGCGGCGATGTCACCCGGGTGCGGCAGATCTTGCTCAACTTGATCGGTAATGCGATCAAATTCACCGAGCGCGGGCGAGTGATGCTCAAACTCAGTCCACTGGAGCATCGCGCCGGACTGCGCTTTGAAGTGGCCGATACCGGCCCGGGGATCACCACTGAACAGCGCGAACGGTTGTTCCAGCGCTTCGAACAGGGCGAGGGTGCGCGTACCAGTTCGCGCTACGGTGGCAGCGGACTCGGATTGGCGATCTGCCAGGAGTTGGCGCTGGCGATGAGCGGCCATATCGAGGTATTCAGCCGGCTAGGCACGGGTACCCGTTTCATTGTCGAGTTACCGCTGCGCTGGGTGTCCGCCGATACCGCCACGCTTACTGCGCCGGTGCGCGCGTTGGCGCCGTTGGTGCCGCTGCGGATTCTGCTGGTTGAGGACGATAGCACCGTGGCTGAGGTGATCGGCGGGCTGCTGCACGCGCAGGGCCATACCGTCGTGCATGCGCCGCATGGGCTTGCCGCGCTTACCGAGACTGCCGAGCAGCACTTCGAGCTGGCGTTGTTGGATCTGGATCTGCCGGGACTGGATGGTTTCGCGCTGGCCCAGCAGCTGCGCCTGTTTGGCCAGGTGATGCCGCTGGTCGCGGTGACTGCACGCTCGGACGATCAAGCTGAACCGGCCGCGCGTGAGGCTGGTTTCGACGCCTTCCTGCGCAAACCCGTGACCGGGGAGATGCTCGCTGAGGTGATCGCCAAGGTGATGGGCATCGCCGCTGAGCAATGAATTCCGGCTGCGGCCGCGCCGAGCCCGTGGGCGTGGCTATTGCGAGCATCGGTTTGTCCGAGGCGGCGGATTCGGTTGTATCGACCACGGCTGTATGCGCGCGGTTGAGCGTGATCTATTCGGCTACTTCCTCGACCGATTGCGGATGTGGGCGGGTATCGGCCAGCTGCCAAAAGATCAACGTCGAGGTCAGCGTGATCACGCTAACGCAGATGAAGGTGGCATGCAGGGCGACGGTGGCGTCCACGTTAGAGCCCAGATGGTCGCTGAAGGCCGCCAACAAGCTACCGGCCGCAGCGGCGCCAAAGCCGGTCGCCAGCATCATCACCATCGACAGTAAACTGTTGCCAGGACTGGCGAGGGCGTGGTCAAGGTCACGCAGCGTCACCGTGTTCATCACGGTGAATTGCAACGAGTTGACCGCGCCGAAGGCGGCCAGCTGCAGCAGTCGCCAGGCCAGGGGCTGGCCTGGTACCACCAACACGAAACTGGCCATCATCAGGCCGACCAAGATGGTATTGACCATCAACACGCCCCGATAACCAAAGTGGTTGACCAACTTCACTGCGGCGCGTTTGGAGGCCATGCCGGCCAGTGCCACTGGCACCATCATCAGTCCGGCATTCATTGGGCTCATGCCAAGGCCGACCTGCAGCAGCAGAGGTATCAGCAACGGCATCGAGCCGCTGCCGATGCGCGAGAACAGATTACCGAGAATGCCGATGCGGTAGCTGGCGACCTTGAACAGCGCCAGGGGGAACAACGGTGCGCTTGATCCGGCCGCATGCAGCCAATAGCCGACCAGTGCCGCCAGCCCGCCGATCGCCAGTAGCATCACGAAGGCGTGGCGCAGCCCCAGTTCGGAGATGCCGTCCAGCGCCAGCGATAACGCCACCATGCCGACCGCCAGCATCAGGTAGCCGGGCAAATCAAAGCGTTGGCGCTGCTCGCCGTAGTGGTCGGGCATCACCTTGAGCGCAGCGGCGAAGCCGATCGCCCCGATCGGCAGATTGATCAGAAATACCCAATGCCAGGACGCGATCTCGACCAGCCAACCGCCCAGGGTCGGGCCGACCAGTGGGCCGATCAGTGCCGGGATCGCGATGAAGCTCATCGCACGCAGGAAGTCCTCACGCGAGACCGAGCGCAGCACTGCCAGCCGACCGACCGGTAGCAGCATCGCGCCGCCGATGCCCTGTACGACGCGCGAACCGACCAGTTGCGCCAGGCTTTGCGAAAGCGCGCACAGCAGCGAGCCCAAGGTGAACACGATTATCGCGGCGAGGAAGGTGCGGCGGGTGCCGAAGCGGTCGGCGATCCAGCCAGAGGCGGGGATGAACATCGCCACTGCCAGTGCGTAAGAGAACACCACCGATTGCATCTGCAAGGGGCTCTCGTGCAGGCTGCGCGCCATCGCCGGTAACGCGGTATTGACGATAGTGCCGTCCAACATCTGCATGAAGATCGCCAGTGACACCAGCCACAGCAGTGGCTTGATCGAGACATAGTCGGGCTGAGGCGGTGTCGGTTGGCTCATCGCGCAGATACGGTTTGGAGGACCACATGGAATTGTCCGGCGGCTGCCGGTGCGGGTAATCAAGCAGGTCGAGCACGATGAGCGCTAGCAGCGCGCCTTGTGCGCGGGTGGCCTTGGCGCACGTCCCTAGCACGCGCGGTGACTTTCATCCTTATACGCGATTTCACCGGAAAGTCTCTCGCGGCCAGGGCCCCTGCTACAGGGGTGGCGAAGGGGCCGGAGCGCGCCGGCTCAATTCGTGCACCGTCTCGACCAGCACCGCAGCGTGCTCTGGATCCATGTCTGGGGACATGCCGTGACCGAGGTTGAACACCTGGCCCTCGCGCGAGCCGCCGTTGCCGGCAGCGTAGTCGTCGAGTACGCGATGGGTCTCGCGCCGGATTGCCTCGGGCGTGCCGTACAGCACCGCTGGATCGAGGTTGCCCTGCAAGGCGACCCGGCCGCCGGTACGTCGGGCGGCGTCACCGATATCGATCGTCCAGTCCACCCCGATGGCTTCGGCCCCCGTGGCAGCTAGCGCCTCGATGTAGCCACCAGTGCCTTTGCCAAACAGGATCAGCGGGGTACGCGCTGGCCCATCGCCACGTTCGAGTTCAGCGGCAATGCGGGCCAGATAGGGCAGCGAGAACTCGTGATACATCGCCGGGCTCAGTACCCCACCCCAGGTGTCAAACACCTGCAGCACCTGCGCACCGGCCGCGCGCTGCGCCCCCAGATAAACGATAACGGCGTCGGTCACCACCGCCAGTAGCTGGTGCAGCAGCTCGGGGGCGTTGAGCGCCATCGCCTTGACCTTGGCGTAGTCCTTGCTGCCGCCGCCCTCGACCATGTAGCAGGCCAGTGTCCAGGGGCTGCCGGAGAATCCGATCAGCGGTACCGCTCCATCCAGCTCGCGGCGGATCAACCGCACGGCGTCCATCACATAGCCCAGTTCCTGCTCCATGTCCGGAACCGCCAGCTTTGCGATGGCTGCCGCATCGCGAACCGGATATCGGAATTTCGGCCCTTCGCCTTCGACGAAGTACAGCTCCAGCCCCATCGCATCGGGCACGGTGAGAATGTCCGAAAACAGGATCGCCGCGTCAAGCGGAAACCGCTGCAGCGGTTGCAGCGTGATTTCGCAGGCGATCTCGGGGTTCTTGGCCATTGCCAGGAAGCTGCCGGCCTTGGCGCGGGTGGCGCGATACTCCGGCAGGTAGCGGCCGGCCTGGCGCATCAGCCAGACCGGTGTGCAGTCCACGGGCTGCCGGCGCAGCGCGCGCAGCAGACGGTCGTTCTTGGGAGGTGTAGTGAGCAAGTGAAAGTCCTGGTGATCTTCAATATGGGCATGGGTCGATGGGAATACACGCGTTTTCAGCCTGCGTCGTAGCGCTCGGGAAATGTCAGTCCATAAAGCACCACGTCCTCAAATGTTGCGTGCTTGCGTTCGTGAGCGATGAGCAAGCCCTCACGGTGCATCCCGGCCTTCTCCATCACCCGGGAAGAGGCTGGGTTGCGGGCGAGGCAGCGCGAAATGATACGGGTGATTCCTTGGCCTTCGCGCGCATAGGCCATCAACCGGCAGGTCGCTTCGGTGGCGTAGCCCTGGCCCCAGTGCCCGACGGCGATCCAATAGCCGAGTTCGGCTCTGGCGTGGTCGCGAAAAATCGTATGTAGCGCGACCGAGCCGATCAGTTCTGCGGTCTCGCGCAGTGTTACGGCAAAGGTAATCCGGCGACCTTCGGCAAATGCCGGCGCCAGACTCTCGATCCAACGCTCGGCGGCGCCGTCGGGATAGGGGTGGGGAATGTTCGTCGTGGTGTCGGCAATCCGTGGATCGCCCGCCAGTCGCTGCACGTTGGCCGCGTCGGCTAGGGTGTAGGGGCGAAGCAGTAAGCGTGCCGATTCCAGAACAGGCTGCTCAGTAGGCGTCGTGTTCAACGCCGGCGTGCGCGCATCTCTCATGATGTCCGCACGCGAGGTGTCTCTAAGCATGAGGCTGTTCCTGCTGTAGGTTTATGAAGACAGCTGCGGCAGCCAAACGCATCGGCGCTGATGGGCATCGTACAAGCCGTTCCATCCGGCCGCCCAAACCGTCACGCCCAGCGCTGTTGGCCGGGACCGCCGCGCTCAACCGCATCGTGTAAAGCCGGGTTGTAACGCCTACGATCAATCTGAGCGATTGCGCCTTAATCTCCACCGGCCCGCCAAACCGCCTGCTGAGGATGACCCGGTGGGTGCGGCTGTCGAGTACCGTCACGGTAGGAGATAGGTTCATCATGGCAGTGACGAGTGCCAGTTTATTGTCGGGTCAAACCGGCTGAAGGGGGAGCATGAATCCACCTGACGTGGCCACTCAGCCGCAGACACAGAATCACGAGCGCCAGGTTTGACCGAATCGAGACGAGGCTCCGTAACGGGGTCGGCATGCCTGGCAGTCCTCAGCGCGGCGTATCGTCGGCGCGCGTCAACATCACCTGGAAGCCGCGTTTGAGCTGTGCGTCGCGGGCCTTCAAAAAGGCGTGGTCGGCATCGTGCTGGCTCAGAAACAGCTCGCGCCGCAGCTGAGCGCGTCCACCTATCTGGCCGCTTTCGCGCAGCAGCTCCCAGCCGCCAAACAGGTCGGGTTGCAAGGTCAGCTGGACGTAGCGGGGCGAGTCCTCGCCGACCGGGGGCTGTTGTAGGAGTACACGCATGGCGCGAATTGTAGCCGCTACTGCCGTCGGCCGGATTCGTGGGCACGACCCGCGCCGCGCTTACTGCTGCATCAACCGGCGCGCAGCACGTCGAGCACCGTGGCCTCATGAACCTCATGTACGACCTCGGCCTTGCCGATCCCGCGCCACAGCACCAGCCGCAGTCGCCCGGCGACGTTCTTCTTGTCAAGTCGCATCCGCGCCAGCAGCCGCTCGGGTGCAAGGCCGGCCGGCAACGTGGTTGGCAGACCATAGTCCTTCAGCAACGCGCACAGCGCCTCGGTGTCAGCGTCAGTTGCCAGGCTCAGGCGCGTTGACAGCCGCGCCGCCAATACCATGCCGACCGCTACCGCCTCGCCGTGCACCAGATTGTCGCTGCCGGGGGAGGCATAGCCCTGTTCGGTCTCGACCGCGTGGCCGAAGGTATGACCCAAGTTGAGCAGCGCACGCTCGCCTTTTTCCAGTGGATCGCGTTCGACGATATCGGCTTTGTGTTCGCAGCTGCGTGCGATTGCCTGCGTCAAGGCACTGTGCTCGCCGGCCAGCAGGGACTCGCGCTCGGCGTGCAGCCATTCGAAGAACAGCGGGTCGCGGATGCCACCGTACTTGATGACCTCGGCCAGGCCGGCGCGCAATTCGCGCTGGGGTAGGGTGCGCAGTGCCGAAGTATCGGCGATCACCGCACGCGGCGGATGAAATGCTCCGACCAGGTTCTTGCCTTGGGGAATGTCTATCGCGGTCTTGCCGCCGACCGAGGAGTCAACCATTGCCAGTAGCGTGGTCGGCAGTTGTACGCAATCCACCCCACGCATCCAGCACGCGGCAGCAAAACCGGCCAGATCGCCGACCACGCCACCGCCGAGCGCGAACACGCATGCGTCACGGGTCGCCCCCAGTTCAGCCAACGCAGTAATAGCGGCACCGAAGTTGTCCAGGGTCTTGGAGGACTCACCCGCATCAATCACCAGTTCGCCGATCAGCAGATCCGGACGGGTCGTCAATAGCGCTTGACGTACACGCGGGGCATATAGCTGCGCTACTGCCGAGTCGCTCAACAACAGGACGTGACGGCCGCGCACGTGCGCGGCGAGGCGCTCGCCCTGGTGCAGCAGGCCGGGGCCGATCGTGATGGTATAGGGCTGGGCGCCGCCAACGTCGACGGTGCGGGGGGCAGCGGATGAGCTCATGTAGCGTACCTGGAACCAGTGATGTACTTCGGGGGGAGGGCAGAAGTTGAGGGGCGTGCTTGGCTATAACTTAAACTGAATAGTGATGCGCTGTGGGCGATCCTGTGTGCGTCACGGGGCACATGACGTGCTCGGAATCTTCCATCGCGTGGCCAGCCTCAGCACTAACTGCGCGGTGGCCTCACTAGGGGAGAGGCGGTCGGTATTCAGTATCAGGTCGGCGACTTCGCGATACAGCGGCGCGCGCAGCCGCGCCATCTCGTACAGGATCTGCTCGCGGTCCTGGCGTTGCAACAGCGGTCGACCACGGTCACGTGCCAGTCGCTCCAGCTGTGTCTTCACTCCGACACTGAGGTAGACCACAAAGCCGTGCTCGCGGATCAGTCGGCGGTTATCGGCTTCCAAAACCGCGCCGCCGCCGGTGGAGACCAACTGGCCGTTTCCTTCTAGGATCCGCGCCAGCACCTGGCGTTCGTGTTCACGGAAGCCCGCCTCGCCCGAATGCTCGAAGATCGTCGGAATGCTGGCACCGGCGTGTTCAACAATGGCATGGTCCACATCGACAAAGTGCAGGCCGAAGCGTTCGGCCAGCCGGCGACCGATGCAGCTCTTGCCTGCCCCCATCGGACCGACCATTACGAGATTCGAAGCGGGATTCATCAGCCTCATGCTAGCACCGGCCGCCGTCGACTTTGCGGTTTGCCGACCTATGCAACCATCGTTCGTGGGCTGGCTGAGGGCGCAAGGTACGAGCCTGTTAACGTTGGACGTGGTGCTCGCTGGTCGTGGGGCGGTGTAAGCGGTGACGGTTCCGCGCGGGCGCTGGTGTGCTACCGCCCAGTGATATGGCGTGCGTGATCCAGCGGAATACAGCGGTCAGCGATCGCCGGCAGCGTGCGCAGCGCCTGGCGGCTAGTGCGTTCGTAGAACTGTACGAAGCGCTCAACCTGTGCACGGCTCATGCCGCCATGTCCAGGGGTGTGCGCCTGCAGCGTTTGTTCCTGCTGCCAGCGCCATTCGGGAATGATCTCGAAACCGGGCGCTTGCAGCAGCCAGAGACGATCCAGACGCGCCCACAGCGCTGGATAGTCGCGGCTGAGTGCCGTGTTGCAATGCAGGCGCCAGGCGCCGTCGTGGTCCTCATCGCGCTCCAGCGCATTCAGTGGTGCAACCAGCGCGGCGGGGGCCTCGGCCGGAGTGCCGAGCAGCCAGCCCTCCACCACCAGCAGGTCCAGGGGGGCTTGCAACTGCGGCCACTGGCTTTCGGGTAGGCGATCGTCGCCGAGCTTGTCGAAGCGCGGCAGCCGTATCCTGCGCCCTCCGGCCACTGCATCGAGGGTGGCGTGAGCCAGCGCCAAGTCGTGGGTACTGGCCGGTCCGCGGGTCGCTAGCAGGGGATGTACCTCGCGCGCCAGGCGCTGACGCGCGTCTCGGGTCAGATAGACGTCGTCGATCGACAGCGTCGCCGCCTTAAGCCCGCTAGTGTCAGCCAGCGCGGCTACCTGCGCGGCAAAGGTTGATTTGCCGCTGCCTTGAAGCCCGCTGACTGCGAACACGCAAGGGCGACCGGGGGAGCGGTGCGCAAGGGCATCGCTGAGCGCGGCGGCTACCAGCTCAGTGGTGAAACCTTTGATTGAGGTCATGTGCGGAGCGGTCGACATATGTCCACAATAACGCCACCCCGAATCTGCCTGTGACTATGACTGACCTCCTTGCCGAAGCCGTCTCTACTTTTGCCCAGCTGTTCGATGAGGCTCAGCGTGCTGGTGAGCCTGAACCCAACGCGATGACGGTAGCCACCGCGAGCCTGGAAGGGCGGCCAAGCGCGCGAACCGTGTTGTTGAAGGGCTTCGACACGCGTGGTTTTGTGTTCTACACCCATCTGCAAAGTCCCAAGGGCCGCGAGATTGAGCTCAATGCGCAGGTCGCGTTGTTGTTCCTGTGGCGTGGCTTACGTGAGGCCGGGGTGCAGGTGCGGATCGAGGGCGAGGCGCAGCGGGTGAGCGCAAGCGAGGCCGATGCCTATTTTGCGACCCGTCCACGGATGAGCCAGATTGGAGCGTGGGCGTCGATGCAGTCGCACACATTAGGGTCCCGCGAGGAATTCGAGCAGCGCTTGGCTAAGGTCGAGGCTAGCTTTGAGGGGCGCGAGGTGCCGCGGCCGGAAGGCTGGAGTGGCTTCAGGATCGTGCCTCACTGCTTCGAATTCTGGTATGGCGCCAAGTTTCGCTTGCACGAGCGGTGGCGCTACGACCGCGATCTGGCTGGGAACTGGTCCAAACGCATGCTGTATCCCTGATGCGGGGAGGGGGGGGCGCAATATATGGATGTCACTACGGCCGCGTGCGGTGTGCCAGGATGCCAGCCAGCAACGCTAATGCGAATGCTGGGGCGAACGCCAGGGCATAGCCCAGCGTGGGCTGATGATCCAGTAGCCGTGCGAACAATGAGCCGGATACTGCGAGGACCGTGGCCACGGTGACTGCTTCGGTAAGCTGCATGGCGGAACTATTGCGGCCTTCGCTTCCCGGAGGTGAGAGCTGCAGGACCATGACCGATAGGCTGGGTGAGATCAGCCCCATGCCCGAGCCCGCGAGAATCCACCCGGCCACGGCCGCTGCGACCGACATGGCGGGATGGATTGCGCTCGCGGTCACCCCGATGCCCAGCGCCAGCAATGTCGCGCCCGCCGCGATCAAGCGATGCCGTGGCATTATCTGGACGCGCAAGCCTTGGTACCACGCGCCGCAAAACCAGCTCAGCGCGCCGGCACTCAGGGCGACACCGGTCAGAGTCGGTGTTAGCCCGCGTTCGCGAGACAACAGCAGTGGTACGAATGCCTCGCAACCGAAAAATGCGGCAGCAGCCAACCCACGCAGCAGAATTACACTGGGCAGGCCGCGTCCAGCCGCTAGCGTGCCCGGCGGGACCAGCCGGCGGACGCAGCTCGTCACCACTGCCGTCGCGATTGCCATCGTCAACAGCGCTGCAGATCCGCGTGATTGGCCGGCGACATACAACGTCAATACACCCAGCGCGACGCCCACTGCCCAACCCGCATGAGCGGGTGCAGGGACGTCGTCGACCGGTACCGCCCGCAGCCGCGTCAGCGGCCGGCGCAGCACCGCCGCTGCGGGTGCCACGAGCAACGGCATACTAAGGAAGATCCAGCGCCAACTGGTGTGTTGCACAATCCAACCCGCCAGTGCGGGGCCGAACAGTGAGGGTATCACCCAGCCGGCGGAGAGGGCTGAGAACATTCGCGCTCGCAAGACAGGGGGATACGCCCGTGCGACTACCACGTACAGGGCGACCGAGATCGCGCCTGTGCCCAGCCCCTGCAACACACGTGCGGCGATCAGCACCATCATCGACGGCGCTATGCCGGCCATCAGCAGTCCGCCGAGGAAACCGATCAGCCCGCTCCAAAGGGCTCGGGTGGGTACCCGGCGATCGCAGTCGCGACCGGCCAGGGTCACGCCGACGACGCTGACTGCCAACAAGCCGCCAAACGCCATTGCGTACAGGCGCAACCCATCAGCTCGCGCGTGGCGGCAGGCATCACCGTGGCTACAGCGAGCGCTTCGAAGGCGGTCAGCGCCTCCAGTGCGACCGTGCCGAACATAACGGCTCGATAGGGGGCGGCGATGATTGAGGTAGGTGCCGCCAAAGCGGGATGTTTGCTGGCCGGTGCATTGCAATGCATGTGACGGTCTCTTCGAACGGCTTGCGCCAGCGGCGGCGGGCATGCAGCATTCAACCTCAACCTTGGTTGAGGTCAATCGATGGCGGAATTGGCTGTTGGCGAGGTGGCCCGGCGCAGTGGAGTGGCGGTGTCAGCCCTACATTTTTATGAGCGCAAGGGCTTGATCCACAGTGTGCGCAATGGCGGCAATCAGCGTCGCTATGCGCGCGACGTACTGCGCCGATTGGCCGTGATCCGCGTCGCGCAACGGGTCGGTGTCCCGCTAGAAGCGGTGGCGAGAGCGTTCGAGGTGTTGCCGCAACAGCGCCCGCCGACGCACGCGGAGTGGACGCGGATGTCGGCGGCATGGCATGGCGAACTGAGCCGTCGTATTGTCTATTTGCAGCGCTTGCGCGATCAGTTGACCGAATGTATTGGTTGCGGCTGCCTGTCGCTGCGGCGTTGCCAATTGGCCAATCCAGGCGACCTGCTGGCTGAACAAGGTGACGGGCCTCGGCGGTGGAGCGAAGGCTAGATGCCCATACGCATTGGCCTGGAACCGGTCGGTGTGATGCCGGTTCTGCGCAGCCGCGATAACTTCGTCCAGGCCTATCCTTAGGGGTCGACGAATAACGAGTGCCGAACATGAAAGTCGCCGTCTACAGTGCCCGCCGCTACGACAAGGTGATGCTTGAACAGGCCAACATCGATCACCACCATGAGCTGCTGTTCGTGCAGGACACGCTGACAGTCGAGACCGCGCCGCTGGCGGCGGGGTGCGGCGCGGTCTGCGTATTCGTTAACGATTGCGTCGACGCACCGGTATTGCAGGCTCTCCAGGCGTTGGGCATTGGTCTGGTTGCGACCCGATCAACAGGGTTCAATCATATCGATGCGGTCGCGGCCAGGCGGCTCGGTATTGCGGCCGCGCGCGTCACCGATTATTCGCCGTACTCGGTCGCCGAGTTCGCGGTGGGCCTGCTGCTGGCCGTGACCGCTGAAAGACAATAAAATGCGTCCGCGCATTGCCGAAACGGCGAAAACCCT
>Cebus_capucinus_imitator_PRJNA485217_SSR047__coassemble_1478_pt1 | contig 13279 bp, 10 predicted proteins | sample Cebus_capucinus_imitator_PRJNA485217_SSR047__metabat2_high_PE_004 | metagenome-assembled genome bin Cebus_capucinus_imitator_PRJNA485217_SSR047
GGTATCTAGCTGTAGCGAACAACAGCGCCGGCCACCGTCGGCGTCGATGACGAAATCGGCATCGCTCACACGCGTACCGAAGCGTACATCCACGCCCTGCTCAAGCAACCAGCGCTGCAATGGCACCACCATCGAGTCGTACTGGTTGTACACGGTGCGCCGAACCCCGGCCAGCGTATGGATGCGCGGGAACTCCTGTACGAACCGCAGGAAGTAGCGACGCAGCTCAATTGCGCTGTGCCAGCGCTGGAACGCGAACGTAGTACGCCACATCCGCCAGAAGTTGCTCTGGAAGAACCCATCATCGAAAAACTCTTCGATGCGGCGGCTACCAATCAGGCGCTCCGGCAGCGCTAACAGGCGCAGCATCTGCGCCCGATTGCTCATCGACAGTCCCAGGTGCGCGGCATCGGCGATGACGTGATTGCGGTCGATCAGGCGCGCATTGGCATGCGTCCTGACCCGCGCATTGAACTGCCGACATTCCTCACGCACCGACAGATGAGCGTCCTGCAATGATGGAATGCTCTCGAACAAGTCCCATAAACACAGGTAGGTTTCGTCGGTCAGCATGCGCCCACCGCGCGTCACCCAAGCGGCCGCACCATGCACGCTAGCGGGCGCCTGCGCGCCGTCCAGCGAGCCACCGGCAACGTTTAGTTCCTCAAGGATATGAATATGGGAGGGTGCGATGCCGGCATCGCGGATCGCAAAAGCAGCGACCGCCATGCCGGCGATACCGCCACCGCAGATCCATAGCTGGGCGGTTCCGGCGGCCCCTGGGAAGATCGCAGACATGACGCAGGTCTCGCTTGGATGAGAGCCATAGGATCCCAACCAACCGCCAAGCCCGCATTGATACAGCGCAAATCGCGGCAATGCCAACCGTCGTGGCTACTCCATCTGCATCTGTTCGTGCAGGATGCGGCGAATCTCCAAAATCGCCTGCGGCGTCTCTTGCACGCTGTGCCAGGACGCGATCACCTTCTCCGACTCGGCCCCGTCCAGGTGCGCGCTGCGGTACGGCACGACACCATCACTGGAGTCAGCCAACGGCAGCGTGTCGTCCTTACCCACGATGGTGTGATAGTGCACGCGTGGGGAGATCGGCAAATTCTCGCTGGCCACAATGAACGGATCTTTGTCACTCAAGTTATCGATGCTGGTAGGCACGCCGGATGTGCCGCCGGGCTTTCCGCCTTGGCCCGCCAAGTCTTGCAACACGTCGCCGAAACGCTGCACCAATGTCACCGGTAGCCGTACCAGCTTACCTACCAGGCGGCCCAAGCGGCTGTGCGCGACCGGGGTGCCGCGATGCGGGGCTGCGATGAAGATCGCACGGTCCACTTCCGGCAGCGGTTCAAACTGCAGCATGGGACCGAGCCGCTCGCGAATGCGTCGCCCGCGCTCGCCGTCGAGCCGATGATCCGCATTCATCGACTGCAACAGCGTTTGCCCAGAGCTTGAGACCAGCAGGCGTCCGATTACCCCGCCCATGCTGTGCCCGATCAGCACCATGTGCTGCGAGGCCGCGGCCTGGCCGTCGGGGTCGAACTGCTGCAGTGTCTTCTTTACCAGGGCTTCGATCTGCGCACGGTTGTACGCGATCGGCGCACTGGTCGGGTAATAGACCTGCCAGATCTGGTAATGCTGGCGCAGCGCCTCGTCGCCCATGATTTCATTGGCGACGTTGACCCAAGCCTCTGGGCTGGAGGCCAGCCCGTGCAGCATCAACACGATCCTCCGCTGCGGATCGTAGGGCTGCATCAGGTACAGATGCGGTCGGTCGATGCCGCGTTCACGCCCCAGCATCGAACGCAGTGACTGGTCGGCGAAGCCCGACTGCGCCAGCCACAAGCCGTAGGCGGCAGTAAAGTTGGCCGCCAGCGGCACGCGTTGGCCGTGCAGCACAATCTCGGCGTTGCGGTACGGATCGTAGGGCAGGAAGGTGGCCGTGTCGGTCGCCAGTACCGCCTCCAGTGAGTCGCCGTCGAAATGCAATAGCGCCGTGGTTGGCGCGTACGGCATCTCGCTGAAGTCAACTTCAGGCTTGTTGTGACGTCCACCAGGCGAAGCTTGCGGTGCGGGGTCCAGCAGCGACGCGGTCGGATCCCCCACCGCCGACGGCGGCACCTTGGCCACCAGCTCGGCGCCGAAGCCATCGCGGCGGTAGGTGCTGCGCAGCCCTTCAAAACTCAGCCCGTTGGCGTCGTAGATGTCCTCAGGAACTTCGGTACCTCCAGGTAACCGGAACCCGGACAAATCCGTGCGTAGGCGCCAACGGCCGACTGCCAGGCTACCGCCATCCAGCGGTTGACCTTGCGCGCGCCAGCGTCGAAAGACTTCGCCGACCGCCTGCTGCACGGCATAGTTGTAGTAATCGCGCACCTGGGTCTGGCGGTTCTCGAATGCGCGCTCGCCGGGCGTGCGCGTGGTAAAGAACAGATAGGCATAGGCGTGACGGGCCGCCTCCAACCAGGCATTCAGTACTGCATCGGACATCGCCCGATTCGTTCCTTGACGGTGTGTCAGCGCCTCGGCGACCCATAGCTCGGACTGGGTGGCCAGGCGTCGCTCGTCGCCGAGCCCGGTGACCGCGTCGAGTTGGGCCGCGCAGGATGCCGGCGCGCTGCGGCACGGTTTAGGCTCAATACCGGCCACTTGCAGCGTCTCCACGCCGCTCTCACTGAGTCGCTGAGTGGTCAACACATCGCCGCGAGTGATCGCCACGTAATCGCCGGTGCCGCGCGACTTCACCGTGACCATCGCGCAACCGGACCCAATCAGCAGCAGAGTGACTGCCAGCAACCGCACTACCGGCGCCCAGCTCATCGCACCTCCCCGGCGGCTTGCAGCGGCATGCCCACACGGATGCGTGCGGAGAACGCCGGATCGCGGTCGGCCGCACGCGCACGCGCGGTAATGTGACCGCCGCGCTTGAGCTGCTCAAAGCTGTAGCCGGGTAACAGTCCATGCTGGTCGAACGCGTACTCGGCCAAATAGCCGGATGCCAGCAATCGCCAATCCAGCGGCAGGCCCGGATCAAGCCGGCGCGCCAAGTCAAACACGATGGTCGTGCAGTTGCTGGTCAGTGTGTTGTAGAAGCGCGGCTGCTGATCGAGCGCACGCGCGCGCTCGACGTAACCCAGAAACATCGAGCGCAGTGCCTCACGCGGAAGATTCAGCCGGTACAGATACATATCCTCATCGCGTACGTTGGTGCGTACACGCAGGATGTCGCGTTCTTCGGCCGCAATCAGGGTCTCCTCAAAGCTTCTAAAAAATCCACCTAACGCTGAAAACGACTCGCCACGCTGCTTACGAATTTCCAGCGAGAACACGACCTGCGAACCGTCATCGAACCCAAACGACACCAACGTGTGCGCAATCGCCGGCCCCATCCAGTACGACAGCGCCAGGTCGGCGCTGACCAGGTGGTTCAGATCATATTCGCGGGTCTGCCAACGGATGTGGTAATCGCTGTCGCTGCGCCAATCGAAGTCGCGCACGTTATGCAGTACCACGCGGTCGCCGTGCACCTCCGCGCTCAGCCGCTCGGCGACGTCATCAGCCCAGTCACGATCCTGCTGCGGCTGCATCGTCCACCAGCCGATCTGCATGCCGGTAAAGGCCAACGCGAAGATACCGGGTAGCGCCCAGTTCTCCCGGCCAGCGCGCAGCCCCCATAACGCTGCGCCAGACAGACCGAGCCAAACCGCGACCATCGTCCAACGCAGCACGGCGTGATCGCGGATAAGAAAATACAGTGACAGCAGGCTCCACAACCCGGCGCATAGCACCATAAGACGTAGTAACCAGCGGCCCATTGGGGGCAGCCGTAGTTTCATATCTCACGACCCGATTGAACGGTCTTCACCATGGCGGACATCCCCAGTGCATGCATCAACAGGTCAGCAGATCGGTGTGAGAGCCGACGACGCTCGCCATCATCGGCACCGCGCACACAGCCGCCGAGCATGTCCATGACCAGCAGCATCTGTTCCTCATCGAGGTCTGGCCGGCAAAGACCGGCGGCCTTGGCACGCTGCACGAACGGCATAAAAATGCCCAGTGCGCGCTTATCCGCGCTCTCGACCACCGGATGATGCCGATCCATTTCACGCCAGAAGTCGATCATCGGCGCTGACTCGGCAATGTATTCGGCCGCATCGTGCAGCAAGATCGCCAAACCATCGGGGCGCTCGCCCAAATCCCGTGCCGCGCTCTCAAACGCGTCCAAGCCGCGATCCAACAGCGCGGTCATCAAGGCCAGACGGTCGGGAAAATGGCGATACAGCGTGGCCCGACCCAGGCCAGCGCGCTCGACCACCAGTTCCAACGGCGCATGCACGCCGTGTTCGGTAAACACGTCGTCGGCCGCATCCAGGATCTGCCGGCGGCGAAACCCGGCATCAGTGCGTGGGATCGTCATGCTCCGCATTGTCGGACAATTTTGTCCGGCCGTGTCAATTTTTTTCCCCCTAAACGGGAACACTAGTCGGGAACACTCGTGATGCGGCGGCTGAGCCTGCGTGGAGTGATCCGCGGCAAGTCGGTGAGCACCTCAGAGAGCGCCAAGGCGCGACCGTGTCCGCTGGACCGGGTGAACCGGCAATTCCATGCCGCAAGGCACGCTGCGCGGGCTGAGACGATCAAGGGGCTGTACAAGGCCGAGATGATCCATCGGCGATCGTGGCGCAACCGCGAGCAGATGGAGCTGCCCCGGCTGGACTGGGCGCACGGGTACAAACACACACGATTGCTGGCGTCGATCCGGCACGTCCCACCCGCGCAAGCCGGGGCGGCTTCTTAGCAACAACAAGCCGGTCAGGCCAAAACGGCCTGACTCGAACCCACTGGCCTCCACGCAAGCAGGAGGCTCCAAATCAGTCATTCCCGCCGAGCAAGCGCCTTCTCGATCTTCTCGTCGGTCTTGTACTGACTCAGCGCGTACACGGCCCAGATCGTCGCCGGCAACCAGCCAACCAGCATGATCTGAAGAATCAGGCAGATCACCCCCGCAATCGGCCTGCCGATGGTGAAGAACGTCAACCAGGGCAGAATCAAAGCGATTAACAAGCGCATTTCACAGTCCTTTTATTGATCAGTTATCGAGTCCCTTGGCTCCCCAGCTGACGCGGGTTAGCCACACGCCGTGCTTGTGCTCTTGCTTGCCAGCGTCGTCAGCGATCCGTCCGACCTTTGGCAAGGACGCCAAGCGTTCCTGGCGTTCTTGCCAAATCGGCCGGATCCGCCGATCTTTAAATGATACCTCGTGCGTCTCGGTCAGGCGGCGGAAGTTGAGGATCGTGTTCGCGTCTGGAATCGCATCCAACCCGACAAGCTTGGGCGAAACAGTGCATCACCCGCATGTCGCACAAGGCCCCTTGCTATACCGGTATCGCTCAGCGCATATCACTGCCGAAACAAATGGATGCGCCGCATCCTCTTCAGCGAACATGACGGCTGGCCCGGCGTAGGGTGTTTAGATCTTTCAGTGCCCGCCCCGCCTAACGAATGCGTCCGAGATGGCCAAGCCGAATACCCGTCGGCCATTGGCCTTCCTGTTTGTCGAAACTCATCCAGATCACGACGGCTTTGCCGATCAGATTCTGCTCCGGGACGAACCCCCAGTAACGGCTATCGTCGCTGTCATCACGGTTGTCGCCCAACATGAAATAGCTCCCGTTGGGCACCACCCAGGTCAGTGCGGGCTGCCCCGGCTGCCTGTAATAGCGCTCGGTCTGGCTAGGCACATCGCGCATCAGCCGTATTGGGTGAGCAACCCGCCCCAGGGTTTCGCGCCGGTAGTCCAAACCGGCGCCCCCCTGCTTGATACTCGAATAAACCACGCGATTTTCCCGGCTACACGGCGCAGCAGATGAACACGCCGCGGTTATCGTAACGACCTTCAGCGTGGGGTCGTAGCTCACCCGATCCCCCGGCAAACCGACCACCCGCTTGATGAGGTCCGTTGCGGGTTCTTGCGGATCCCGGAACACCACAACGTCACCGCGTGCCGGGTGGCCGGTCACCCCCCATGTGGCATGGGTAAGCGGATTTTTCAGCCCATAGGCGAACTTTTCCACCAGCACCAAGTCCCCCACCAACAACGTGGGCATCATCGAGCCCGAAGGAATGTTGAACGGCTCAAAAAGGAAAGAACGCAGCACGAACACCAGTAACAACACAGGGAACATCGACGCCAACGCATGGCTCCAATGCAAAACACGCGCGGTGTTTTGCGAGTCAACTTTGGCCGAAAAACGCTGCCGGTAATGCCCCAGGCACCAACAGATGCCAGTCAATAACGTCGCCACCGCCAACAGCGCGGGAAAATAATTCATGACGCACGCCTGGCACGACCACAGCGCCATTTCGTGGTCGCGGCATGCCATCCCCAACACAACGTGAGCGCCACGGGAAACGCCGCGCCAACGGCACACACACCGTACCAGCCATGGTGGGCGTAGCTCACGCTGGCGAGCGCCGATCCCAACGACATGCCGATAAATCCCGAAGTAATGAACACGGCAGTGATGCGCGAACGGGCCTCGGGTGCAAGACGGTACAGCACCGACTGATGGGTGACCTGTAGTCCTTGAGCAGCCACGTCTACCAGAAAGATGCCGGCAAGCAGCCAGACCATCGCATGGGGCGCGTACGCCAGTAGCGCCCACGATGCCAGTAACACGACCGCGAATAGACCCGTCATGACCTGCGCCAACCCGCGATCACCCAGGCGTCCCGCCAGATTGGCCGATAACGCGCCCGCTGCGCCCAGCAATCCAAACAAGCCGACGACCTCGGTGGAATAACGATAGGGCGGTGCGGTCAACAGAAAGGTAAGCCCCGTCCACAGTGCACTGAAACTCCCCAACCCGAGCAAGGTATAGAGCGAGCGGTGGCGTAGTTCCGGCTGCGCACGCAGCAGGCCGGGCAACGAAGCCAGTAACTGGCCGTATGCCATCGCCGGACGTGGCGGATCGGCTTGCATTGCGCGCCGCAATGCGATTCCCAGGACCACCACCGTCAACGCCGACAACACGTAGATCGCCCGCCAGCCCGCCCACGCCGCCACCACACCGGACACAGTACGGGCCAGCAAAATGCCGAGCAGCAGCCCGGTCATCACTTGCCCGGTGCGTCGGCCGCGCTCGGCCTGATCGGCGTGTGAGGCGACATAGGGGATCACCACCATCGTCGCGCTGGAGCTGGTCCCCAACACCAAGCTTGCGACGGCCAGTACGGCAAAATTCGGGCTTGCCGCAACCGCCAATAAGGCCACGATACAGACGGATAGCATGATCGACGCCAATTTGCGCCGGTCCATGCCGTCGCCCAGCGGGACGATGAGCAACACGCCCAACGCATAGCCCAGTTGAGTCAGAGTGACGAGCCATCCGGCCTGGGTCGACTGGCGCCCGAAACTGCGCCCGATCTCGGCCAACAGTGGCTGAGCGTAGTAGAGGTTGGCGACCATCGCACCTGCCGCCGTGGCGAACAACACCATGCGAGCAGGGGTTAGCGTGGAACGTATTTGCGGTGATGTTGTATTGATAGCGTTCATTTTTAGATTTAAAAATCCCTAATTGGGCAAAAAAATGGGAATATCCCGTTGTCAGGCTTGGCTGTACTGGAAAACCGGCACATTCAATCCCGAGGTGGCAAACTCAAGCGCCGCCAGCAGCCCGTCGCGGTTGGGGGCCAATGTGCCAACCACGCGCATGCCTTTGAGGAAACACAGCAGGAAACGGCCGCAGGCCACCGCGTCGAGGTCGGCGCGGATCGAACCATCCGCCTGGCCAGCGCGAACCAGGTCGACCACGATCCGTTCGGTGGTCAGGAAGGCGCTGCGTACCCGGCTGGCAATGGCCTCGTCGTAGGTAGCCAGCTCCGCCGCGACAGTCACCGACAGGCATCCGCGCCGCCCGGTTTCTCCCTCAGACGATTCCACATAGAAAAGCAGCGCTTCATACAGACGCTCCAAACCCGAGCCTTGGGTATCGACACGCGCGCGCAACAGATCCAGGCGCGTCGTCACGTAATGATCGAAAGCGGCCAGAAACAATGAATGTTTGTCGCCAAAGGCTTTGTACAGGCTGCCCCAGGCCAATCCGGTTGCGGCGGTGAGCTCGGCGACCGAGGTGCCGTGATAACCGCGGCCGCTGAACACCTCGATGGCACGCTCCAACACCGTCTCCATGTCGAATTGACGAGGACGACCGGGGCCTGAGCGCTTGGAGCGAGCAGCTGTCATGACCCCATTATGGGATTTTAAAATCCATTATTCAATCCGGCACACGGGCATACCGCCATTCGCCCGTGCCCGGCAGCCACCGGCGTCAGCCGGTGTTCTGCACCCCCTGCGAGACCCCGTTGACACAGGCCACCAACGCGCGCAACAGCGCCTCGTCCTCACCGCCGGTCTGACGCCAGCGCCGCAGCAGATCGACCTGCAACACGCTGATGGGATCGATGTAGGGGTTACGCAGCCGAATCGACTGCGCCAGCCGCGGATCGTGCTGTAGCAGCGACTGCTGCCCGGTCAGCCGCTTGAGCCAATGCTGGGTCAGCGCCAGCTCGTCGCGGATACGCGGGAAGAACCGTTCGTGCAACGGCCCTGACAGGCGCGAGAACATCTCGGCGATATTGAGGTCGCCTTTGGACAGCACCATCGCAATGTCGTCAAGGAAGGTACGGAAGAACGGCCAGTCCGTCGCCATCTCACCCAGCGCATCCTCGTGGCCGGCATCCACCACGGCCTGCAAACCGCTGCCGACCCCGTACCAGCCCGGGATCACCGCACGCGCCTGGCTCCAGGCAAACACCCACGGGATCGCGCGCAGGTTGGACAGCGCCGCGTCCTGGCCAAGTCGGCGCGACGGCCGCGAGCCCAGGGTCATCCGCTCGATCACGTCGATCGGGGTGGCCTGGCGGAAATACGCCATGAAATCTGCCGCGCCGACAAAATCACGGTAGGCCTGTGCGCTGTGCTCGGCGACCAGGTCCATCACCGGCCGCCACTGTGCCTCGCGCGGTTCCGCCGCGCGTGGACGCAAACTCGAGCGCAACACGGCTCCGGTCATCTGTTCCATCGAGCGTAGCGCCAACGCGCGGATGCCGTACTTGCGGTGAATCACCTCACCTTGCTCAGTCACCCGCAAGCGTCCGTCAACGCTGCCACGCGGTGCCGCGTCGAGCGCCGTAGTGGTCTTGCCACCGCCACGCACGATCGAGCCGCCGCGTCCATGGAAAAAGGTCAGGCGAATGCCGAGCTGCTCGGCCGCCTCCAGCAACTCGACCTGAGCACGTTGCAAGCCCCAACGCGAGGCGGCGATGCCGCCGTCCTTACCACTGTCGGAATAGCCGAGCATCACCATCTGTACGTTCGCGCGCGCGGCCAGGTGGCGGCGGTAGACCGGATCAGCCAGCAAATCGTGCAAGGTGGCGATGCTGCCGCGCAGGTCATCCACGGTCTCGAACAGCGGCACGATATCCAGCGGCACCGCGCCCTCGGTATCGACCAGCCCGCCGCGGCGCGCCAGCGCGAGCACGGTCAGCACGTCGGCGCGGTTGTGCGCCATTGAGATCACGTAACTGCCCAACGCGTCGGCGCCGTGGCGCGCACGCGCATCGGCCAGCGCGGCAAACACTGCGTCCAGACGCACATTGCCCTCATCCGCAGCGATCGGAAGTAGCGCCTCGCCGGCCGCATACGGACGCAGTGCAGCAGCACACGCGTTGTAGTCCTTCGCTTCCCAGTCCGCATCACCGAGCGCAGCCGCCACCGCACGCGCATGCACGCTCGACTCCTGGCGCACATCCAGCCGCGCCAGATGGAAGCCAAAGGTACGCACCCGCCACAGCAGCCGACGCAATGCGAACCAGCCCGCGTGCAGACCACGGTTGGCCTCCAAGCTGTCGAGGATCAGCTGAATGTCGTGCTCCAACTCGGCCGGCGCGCCATAGCCCCCTGGCGCGTCGTCGAGCGTGGCTTGCAGCCGCGCGCGCATCAGATCATTGAGCAGCCGATAGGGCATGTCACCGTGACGTGGGCGCGAGCGCGCAGCCGCCTCCGGCCACGCGCCCTGGTAGCGAGCCAACTGCGCCAGCAGCGCCTCGCTGACCGGCACCAGCGTGGTCGACTGACTGAGCAGGCTAGCCAATTGCCACAGTTCGCGCCGATAGCGGTCCAGCACCGCGCGGCGCTGCGCATTGAGCGTGGCGGTAACGGTGGCGGCATCCACGTTCGGGTTGCCATCCATATCGCCACCGACCCACGTGCCAAAGCGCAGCAACCGTGGCAGCGGCAACGTCCGACCCCAGGTCTGCTCGATGGCGTGTTCCAGGGTTTCGTACAGCACCGGGATCACCCGATACAGCACCTGGATCAGGTAGAAGCCGACATGCTCGCGCTCGTCCTCGACGGTGGGCCGCACCGGCGAGGAATCGGCGGTCTGCCAGGAGGCGGTCAGCGCCATCCGGAAGCGCGCCTGATCCACCGCCTGCTCGCCCGGCGTGCGGGTACCATCCAGATTGTCGATCAGGCTGGCGACCATCAACTGCTCTTTCTCAAGCAGCGCACGTCGCACCGCTTCGGTCGGGTGCGCGGTAAACACCGGCTCGATATCGATACGCGGCAACCACTCGGCGAGCTCTTCCAGACTCACCCCCTGCGCCTTGAGCCGGCGCAGCGCGTCGTGCAAGCCATCCGGCTGCGGCGTATCAGTGCCACTGCGCTGGTAGTCGCGACGGCGGCGGATACGGTGCACACGTTCGGCAATGTTGACCACCTGGAAATACGTGCTGAACGCGCGTACCAGTGCCTCGGCATCACGCGGCTCGCGCCCGTCGAGCAACGCACTCAACGCGTCCGGCGGAGCGTCACACTCGCGTCGCGCAATGGCGGTGGTGCGGATCTGCTCGACCTCACCCAGGAACGCCGCTGACACTTGTTCGGCCAGCAGATCACCGACCAGCGCGCCCAGCGTGCGGACATCGTCGCGGAGGGGAATATCCGGCGTGGCAAAGACAAGACTGCTGCGGTAATCGTTCATGGCGCTCCGGTTCGGTCAGGGGAGATTCAGCCCAAGCCTACCCGAAGCGAAAGCTCGCTTCTGCAACCATCGCCCGCAGCGCAGCGCAGCCGCACCCCGGTTATCACCGCACACAGAGGCGGTCAGCGCGACCTGTCGCCAGCCCGATGCGGCGGCCCCGCGATATAATTGCTTCACCCCGTCGAGGGGCGCTGCGACCGGGCCGGTGGAGTTCCCGCCCCCGGCCAGGCTCGACGCGGATTCACCTCACAACGGCGCCCGGAACCGTGCAGGCTTACCGCCTGCTCCAACCGGAGCTGTCACCATGAATGCCGTAGCCAAGACCTTCTCGACCGAAGGCGATTACAGGATCGCCGACATCGGCCTAGCCGACTGGGGTCGCAAGGAGCTGGACATCGCCGAGCACGAGATGCCGGGCTTGATGTCGATCCGTCGCAAGTACGCCGCCACCCAGCCGCTCAAGGGCGTGCGTGTGACCGGCTCGCTGCACATGACGATCCAGACCGCAGTGCTGATCGAAACCTTGAAAGACATCGGCGCCGACCTGCGCTGGGCCTCATGCAATATCTTCTCGACCCAGGACCATGCCGCCGCAGCGATCGCCGCCACCGGCACCCCGGTGTTCGCCTGGAAGGGCGAGACCCTGGAGGAATACTGGAACTGCACGCTCGACGCACTGACCTTCACCCTGCCCGACGGCACCCTGACCGGCCCGCAGCTGGTGGTGGACGACGGCGGCGATGTCACCTTGCTGATCCACAAGGGTTACGAGCTTGAACAGGGTTCGACCTGGGTCGATGCGCCCGCGTCCTCGCACGAAGAACAAGTCATCAAAGACCTGCTCAAGCGCGTGGCGGTGGAGCGTCCGGGCTACTGGACCCGCGTGGTCGCCGACTGGAAGGGCGTGTCTGAAGAGACCACCACCGGCGTGCACCGCCTGTACCAGATCGCCGAGGCCGGCAAGCTGCTGGTGCCCGCGATCAACGTCAACGACTCGGTGACCAAGTCCAAGTTTGACAACCTGTACGGCTGCCGCGAGTCGCTCGCCGATGGCCTCAAGCGCGCCATGGATGTGATGCTGGCCGGCAAACTCGCGGTGGTGTGCGGCTACGGCGACGTTGGCAAGGGCTGCGCGCACAGCCTGCGCGCTTACGGCGCGCGGGTGATCGTCACCGAGATCGACCCGATCTGCGCACTGCAAGCGGCGATGGAGGGCTTTGAGGTCGCCACCATCGAAGACAGCCTGGGCAGCGCCGATATTTACGTCACCACCACCGGCAACAAGGACATCATCCGCATCGAGCACCTGAGCGCGATGAAGGACCAGGCGATCGTCTGCAACATCGGCCACTTTGACAACGAGATCCAGGTCGATGCGCTGAACAGCTACGCCGGTGTGCAGAAGATCAACATCAAGCCACAGGTGGACAAGTACGTGTTCGGCAACGGCAACGCGATCTTCCTGCTCGCCGAAGGCCGCCTGGTCAACCTCGGCTGCGCCACCGGCCACCCCTCGTTCGTGATGTCCAACAGCTTCGCCAACCAGACCCTGGCACAGATCGACCTGTGGCAGAACCAGGATGTCTATGAGAAGTCCGTGTATCGCCTGCCCAAGAAGCTCGACGAAGAAGTGGCACGTCTGCACCTGGACAAGATCGGCGTGAAGCTGACCAAGCTCAGCCAGGAACAGGCCGACTACCTCGGCGTGCCGGTGGACGGGCCGTTCAAGCCGGAGCACTACCGCTACTGAGCCAGCGCATCGCCCGCCCACGCGCCAACCCAAACCCGGCTGCGGCCGGGTTTTTTTGTGCCCCGCTCAGAGCGCGGGAGGACCCTGCACGGCAACCCGGGCAGCGCCATCGCGCATCGCTCACGCCGGTAATTGCCTCCATTCGCACTGCAACATCGCCCAGCACAAAATGCGGCTTTTTACGCGCCATTTAACGTTTGTGCCGAGTCATGCCCCCATCACGTTGCGCGTCAAAGCGAGCACCGCATAGCTCATCTTCCCAACGGCTGACTGATGCGCGCTATCGCGTTTTTCCGCTCATCTTGTGCCCCTTGCTGAGACCGCAGCGCCTCAAAATAATGACGCGCAAACGGATCCTCTGCTAAATTCGAGAGTGGATACGATAGATCCAGACCTCTAAAACGATTGAGGACGACGGCAATGGATTCGCTGGATACGCTGCTGGCCCAAGCGGCCGGGCTCATGGATA